>Ga0172381_10002707_pt1 | contig 19305 bp, 24 predicted proteins | sample Leawel6488metaG_FD_119754 | JGI IMG/M metagenome (GOLD analysis project Ga0172381, IMG submission 119754) | Leachate microbial communities from a municipal landfill in Southern Ontario, Canada - Leachate well 64-88 metaG | ecosystem: Engineered > Solid waste > Landfill > Unclassified | place...
AAATAGAAGCGAAAAATATAATAATTGCAACCGGGTCAAGGCCGAAGCCGTTATTTTCGCATCCAAAAGCTATGTTTGCCGAGGATCTTTTTTTTAAAGAAAATATTGGAGAAAATTTTCTTATTGTTGGTGCCGGTTATATCGGAATAGAATTCGCATCTTTATTAAATAGTTTAAATAAACGCGTTACAATAGTTGAAAAAGAGGAAAATATCCTGCCATTTTTTGATAGAAACATCGCCGGCCGTCTGCGGATTCTTTTAGAAAAGAAAGGCATTAAAATAGATACGGCTTCAGATATTAAAAATTATGATTTAGATAGTTTCGATAATGTTATTTTATCGGTAGGAAGAATGCCGAATATCGAAAGCCTTGATGCTTTGAAAATTGGAATATTCTTTGACAAGGGGGGATGGATAAAGACTGACAATTCCATGAAAACGAATATAGAAAACATCTATGCCTGTGGAGATATTACCGGAAAAAAACTGCTTGCTTATATCGCGGAATATCAGGCAAAAATATGCGTAGATAATATAATGGGGAAAAATGCAAAAGAAGATTATAGGGCAATATCTGATTGTGTGTTTTCTCTTCCTTCAGTTGCAAAAGTCGGCATTTTGGAGGAAGAGGCAAAAGCGAAGAATATAAAATTCAGATCGGTGAAATCAAATTTCTTTAAATTTTCATCTTCCTATGTTTATGACGATCAAGATGGTTTTATACAAGTGCTTGTAGATGAAGAGGATAGGATAATTGGCGCTGGTATTATTTCTTTTATTGCGGCAGAACTTATAAGTATTTTTTCTTACGCGATGCAAAATAATTTAAAAATAAATACATTAAAAGACTGTATTTTTATCCATCCTACGCTTTCAGAAATAATTCCTGCCTTACTTCGCGAGTTGTCGTAATTTTTACTTTCAGCATATTTAAAGAAAGTATTGATTTTTTCTTCCTTGTGTTGTAATTTTAATATATGAAAAATAAAAATTACTGGAATTTTGCTATAGGTATTTCTTTAGTTGCGCATTTAGGAATTATTGCGCTTTCTTATCCAGCCATAGCTAAAAGCATACCGATAATTCAAAAAAAAGAGATCAAGGAAATAAAAATAATCGTTAAGGATGTTGTCAAGAATAACACTTATAAGGGGCCGGGCAAAGGAACATATGACAAAAATGAAAAAAAACTTCCGCCGCCGCCTTACGTAAAAAATTTAATAGGAAAATTAATGGTTAACACGGATAAATATATTTCTTTAAATAAGGCGCAAGTGTTTGAAAAAGACATAAATAGCATAGTAATTTATGATAAGCTTGACAATGCTACGCTTAAGCGCAACCCGTCGTATATGAGCTATTACAATGGTTTGCGTTCAAAACTTTATGAAATTTCACGTAAAAGTTACAATGGTAAATCAATCGGAGAAGTTTCTTTGAATTTTGTTCTTCTTCGAGATGGCACTCTTGAGTATGTAAAGGGAGAGGGGGCTAATCAGCAGCTAATTGATTTGGCGATACGTATTGTAAAAGAATCAGTTCCTTTTACGCCTTTTCCCGAAGAACTCAAAGGCCAATCCTGCCAGTTCGGCATTTCCATACTCTTCAAGAACAATTGAAAAACGGATGTCACGCCTGAACCCGTTCTTAAAAAAATCTTAACCTGTTGACATTTATTGATATAATTGTTAATCTATTTTACAAACATGAATTACTGTTATAATTCGTGGCAAATCGTCTTTTGGGGTTTTTAATATGATAAGAGAAGCTGTAGTAAGCGGGCAATTCTATCCGTCCCGAGTTTCTGAATTAAAAAAAACAATTGAGGAATTCGGCCAAAAAGATTCCGCAAAAAAGCACGCGTATGCGATTATTGTTCCTCATGCGGGCTATGTGTATTCTGGACGAGTTGCTACAGCTACTATAAGCAAGGTACTTGCAAAAAAGCGCCTTATAATCCTTGGCCCTAACCATACGGGATATGGTGAGGATTTTGGCCTCTTTTCTAAAGGATCGTGGAAGACCCCTTTCGGTGATATGCAAATCGATGAAGAATTGGCAGATAGAATTATAAAAAGCGGTTCCGCAATTGTAAAAGATGAGCTTTGCCATAAATTCGAGCATTCAATAGAAGTGGAACTGCCGTTCCTTTATTACTATTTTAAGGAATTTAAATTTGTTCCGATAGTGTGCCAGGTTTCGGATATTGCCGCCTATAAAGAGGTGGCCGCGCAAATATTTTCGGCAATAAAGGATATAAAAGAAGAAGTCATGCTTGTGGCTTCAAGTGATATGACACACTACGAACCTGATCCGGCGGCGCGCAAAAAAGACCGTTTAGCGCTTGAGCATATTACGAATTTAGATGCTGAGGGTTTATTAAAAATAGTTAAGAAAGAAAACATTACCATGTGTGGCATTGCGCCTGTTGCAATAACTCTTTTGATTGCCAAAGAAATGGGGGCGGCTAAAGCAAGTGTCAGTCTTTATCAAACAAGCGCTGATAGCGGCGCGCCATCAGATTCGGTTGTTGGGTATGCAGGTGTAATAATTAGCTAAAAAAGGAGATAGTAATGAGTGACGAAGTTAGAAAGAAGGTTGATGATGAATGGAAGAATCAAGTTGAAGGTGAAAAGAAAGAGGCAAAAGAAAAACAAGAAGCGTATCACGAACCTAATTTTAAGATATTCATGTCTTCCTTAAGTGTACAGGCGATGATCGCTTTAGGCAGGCTTGAAAACCCTATGAGTGGTAAAACCGAAATGAATCTTGAGCAGGCGCGTTTCTTGGTTGATACCATAGGTATAATAAAAGAGAAGACTAAAGGCAATCTATCTGAAGAAGAAGCAAAATTCCTTGATGATTCATTGTTTAGCCTTCGGATGATGTATGTAGAGGAAAAGAACAAAAAATAAATACTGACCCCAGAGGAGGAAAAAATCAATGAAAAAAACCGGCAATAAAACAATACTGGTCATCCATGGGCCGAATCTTCATCTTTTGGGAAAACGTGAGCCGAAAATTTATGGAAAATTTAGCCTGGATGATATAAACAAAACCCTTAAAGAAAAAGCAAAAGAAAATAAAATCGCGATAGATATCATGCAGTCGAATTCAGAAGGTGATATTGTCGAGAAAATAACAAAATCTAAATACGACATGCTTATCATCAATCCTGCTGCCTACACTCATACTTCTGTGGCAATAAGAGACGCGATACTGGCAATAGGCAAGCCCGCGATAGAAGTGCATCTCTCCAATATATTCAGGAGGGAAGAATTCCGGAAGAAATCTCTTGTTAGCGATGTGGCTATCGGTGTTATAACCGGTTTTGGTAGGTATAGCTACACCCTTGCGTTTGACGCGGCAATTTCTTGCTTAAATAATTGTAAATAGTAATAAGTTAAATAAAAATTTAGCGCGGATTCAAACGGATGGTTATGCCTGCCATGGATAAAACTTAATGGTTATCCGTATGAATCCGTAACAATCCGTGGCATTCGTTTCCCCTATGAATAACCGTATTAAAAAATGTGTATCTCAAATCCGCTCACAGAAACTTGATGCTTTTATACTTTCAAATCCTGTAAACATCACCTACCTTTCTAATTTCCGTAATGCCGATGGCTACCTTTTGATTACTTCTCAAGAAGAGTTATTTTATTTTACGAGCTTTATTTATGAATATGAGGCCAAAGCGCAACACATTTGGACAGTTGTTCCATCCAGAGGCAATCTTTTTAAATCTATTTCCGAAGTTATAAAAAAACTTAATTTACGTAACGTAGGTTTTGAGGCGAAAAATATTGGTTTTCTGGAATATGAAAAAATAAAGCAAAGCCTTTCCGATAAAGAAATTAATTTGTCACAAACAGTAAATTTCATAGAAAAATTAAGAGCTGTTAAAAGCCGTGACGAGATAGCTCTCATTAAAAAAGCAGCTGTCATAACTGAAGAAGCATTGAGTTTTGTTGAACAAATTTATGATAGGGCCATGACTGAGAAAGATTTAAGTATCGAAATTGAACGATTTCTTCGCATTAAAGGTGAAAATAGCGTTGCTTTTCCTACAATCGTTGCTTATGGCAAAAATAGTGCTCTTCCACATCATGAACCTGAGGGTGTTTTAAATACTAAAGATGGTTTTACTCTAATTGATTTGGGTGCAAAGTATTGCGAATATTGCGCTGACTTGACAAGGGTGTTTACCTGGGGTAAAATACCAATTCTCTTTAAGAAAGTCTACGATATTGTCAGGAAAGCTCAAAGTATAAGCATAAAAAGAATAAAAGACGGTGTAAGGGCCAGCGACGTTGATAAAATGGCCAGGGAATTTATTGGGCAAAAGGGTTTCGGTAAATATTTCGGCCATGGCCTTGGCCATGGTGTCGGGCTTAATGTTCACGAAAATCCGTACTTAAACCCGCGAAGCGATGAAATATTGAAAGAGGGAATGGTAATAACAATAGAGCCAGCTATATACTTACAAGGAAAATTTGGCATACGGATTGAAGATATGGTGTTGGTTAAAAAAGATAAAGGGGAAATTTTAAGTGGGAATTTCGATAAATAGCATAAAACCAGCAATGGTAATCATCTACGAGGATGAACCATATATTGTTTTAGATTGTAATCATGTAAGGCTCGCAAGAGGGCCAGCTCATTGTAAGGCTAAGTTAAAAAATCTGAAGACCTCTCAAATTATAGACAGTACCCTCAGGGATTCCGACAACGTTCAAGAAGCGGATATCGAAGAAAGGAAGCTTGAGTACCTTTATCATGAAGAAGATACTTATCATTTCCTTGATTTGGAAACTTACGAAAACATTGTTTGCAGGAAATCGTTAATTGCCGAGAAAACAGATTGGTTGAAAGATAATCTCAAAGTCACAGGCATGTTTTATAAAAATGAATTAATGAATTTTAAACTGCCGGCGACAATGGAGCTCAAAGTTGTTGATACCGAACCTGGCTTTAAGGGTGATTCGGTAAAATCCGGCACAAAATCGGCAAAATTAGAGACCGGGGTTTGCGTGGCAGTCCCGCTTTTTATAAGTAATGGCGACTTGATAAAAGTAGATACCCAAAGCGGACAATATTTAAGCAGAGCTTGAGTCTGGAGGAGGAAAATATGGAATTTGAAAAAATAAAAGAATTTATCAAATTTATGGAAGAGAACAGCCTTTGCGAGCTTGAGATTGAAGAGGAAGGCAAGCGTATCCGGCTTAAGAAATTTTCAGAAAACCAGCCAGTAGTTGTTTCACATGTCAGCCCTGCCGGTAAAGAAGAAAAAGTAACCAAAAAAGAAGGGTTAATTGAGGTAAAATCACCGATGGTTGGCACATTTTATCGCGCGCCAAGCCCTGGAGCCAAACCTTACATTGAAGTTGGCGATGTGATAAAGCCAGGCGATGTGGTTTGTATTATTGAAGCAATGAAGTTAATGAATGAGATAAAAGCTGAAATTGGCGGAAGGATATCGCAGATATTAGTTGAGAACGGACAGCCTGTAGAATTTGGGCAGGTGTTATTTGTGCTTGAGCCGGCGTAATAACTAAATATAATGACGAGCAAAATTCCAAATCACAATTTCCAAGCACCAAACAAATTCCAAACAAAATGAGTTTGAATATTGGAATTTGGAAATTGGAATTTATTTGGGATTTGGAGCTTGGATCTTGGAATTTTTAAAAAAACAATAAAATATGTTTTCAAAAATCTTAATAGCAAATCGTGGTGAAATAGCAATAAGGGTAATACGAGCCTGTAAGGAATTAGGCATTAAAACGGTTGCGGTTTATTCAGAAGCCGACAAGAATTCTTTACATCTTGAATTTGCCGATGAAGCTATTTGCATAGGTAAGGCCCAATCTTCTGAGAGCTATCTTAATATATCAAGCATAATTAGCGCTGCGGAAATCACTGATAGTGATGCAATTCATCCCGGTTATGGTTTTCTTGCCGAGAATCCGGCTTTTGCCGAAGTCTGTGAATCGTGCGGAATAAAATTTATCGGCCCGTCCGCGGAAAATATTCGTTGTATGGGAGATAAGCTGCGCGCGAAAGAGACAATGTTAAAGGCTAATTTGCCTCTCATTCCGGGAAGTAAAGGCGCGTTAAAATCAAAAGATGACGCGCTTGCTATGGCGAAAAAAATGGGATATCCGGTTATCCTTAAAGCAAAGGCAGGCGGCGGCGGCAAAGGTATGCGTGTCTGTCATAGTGATGTTAGGTTGGTTAGCGCGCTTTTAACTGCTCAATCAGAGGCAAAAGCTGCTTTTGGTGATTCAGAAATATACATGGAGAAATTTATAGAGAATCCGCGTCATATAGAGGTGCAGATTGCGGCTGATAATTATGGAAATGCAATTTATCTTGGAGAGCGTGATTGCAGTATTCAGCGCCGGCACCAAAAAATAATCGAAGAAACACCTTCACCGGCAGTGGATCAGCGCTTACGGAAAAAACTTGGTGAGTTGTGTATTAAAGGTATAAAATCAATGAATTATCGCAGCGTGGGAACTATTGAATTTTTGCTTGATGAAAAGGGAAGTTTTTATTTTATGGAAATGAATACAAGAATACAGGTTGAACATCCGATAACAGAAGAAGTTACAGGTATAGATCTTGTAAAATTGCAGATACTCCTGGCAGCGGGTGAGAAGTTGAAGATAAAGCAGGATGAAGTTCATGTTAAAGGTGCCGCTATGGAGTGTCGTATAAATGCTGAAGATCCTTCTAACCGGTTTATGCCTTGCCCTGGCAATATTGAATTTTGCTATATTCCAGGCGGGAAAGATGTACGCATAGATACGCATATATATAGTGGATATACGGTTCTCCCTTATTATGATTCACTTATTGCTAAAGCTATAACTAAGGGGGAGAATCGCAAGGAAGTATTAAAAAAAATGGAAAGAGTCCTTGATGAGTTTCTTATAGAACCGATTAAAACAACAGTTTCCTTTTGTAAAGAAGTTATAACTGATCCTGATTTCCAGAGGGGCAAATACCATACAGGATTTTTAGAAAGATTTGTAGGCAAGGAGGAAGAGTGAACAGAAATGTAAACTCGGAATATGGCCAGATTAAGATACACAGAAAAGTATTAGTCCAGGTAGCTGAAACAGCGGCAAGGCAGGTAAAGGGCGTTGAGGCTGTTGGATGGGCATGTTATGGCTGGTTGGGGCCAATTTTGAGATTTTTTAACTGGGCAGGCACACGGGTTAAGTTTGAGAATGAAATTAGAATAGTTATTCCGATAACAGTTTTTTGGGAAGTAAATATAGTTGATCTTGCTTATGAAGTACAGAAAAAAATCATAACGCAAATGCTTAACGGGCTTAACATTGATTCTGTAAGCGTGGATGTAAAAGTTAAAAAAGTAAAGAGGGGGTAAGAATGAGTTTTCTTGCTATGATTGCATATGTCGCGGTTTCTTTTTTTCTTGGTTTGGTCTTTATCGGTTTGTCCTTAAACCTGATTGATATAAATTACGCGGTTTATTATCTTACACAAGAGATACTACCCGATCGTTTTTTACGTTACGCGTTATTCCTCACCGGCGTCTTACTTATTCTTTTATGTTTACGTTTTCTTCAGCGAACTATTTTTAGAAGGGAGCGTTCTGTTGTCACGGAATCTTCCTATGGAAAAGTGAGCATAACCCTTTTTGCCATAGAAGACATGTTGAAGAATATGCTTGAAACGCAAAATGGCCTGTCGCATGTGCGGCCAAGAATAATTTGTAAAAAACATGGAATAGAGGTGATAATCAGGGGTAATTTAAGCGTAGACGCGAATCTTCCTGTTTTTACAAAAGAAATTCAGGAAAAAACAAGAGAGAAACTTCAAAACCTCTTGGGCGAGGAAAAAGAAATAAAGATAAAAATAGAAATAAGAAAAATGGTTTTTAAGGGGAAGAAAAAGATTGTTGAAAGCACAGAAGACATTACGGAACCGGAAATTCCATACAGATATTATTAATCACAAAAATTGTCGTGAGTCTAAGCTTGGTTTATACGAATAACGTATTCGTAATTATTCCGTTAGAGTAGCGAGAATTGCATTTAAAGGAGGTTTACGATGAAGTTAGGTATTCTTACTGGAGGCGGAGATTGCCCGGGTTTAAATCCTGTAATACGTGCTGTAGTCAGGTCAGCGATTAATAATGGCGATGAGGTTATTGGTATAAAATACGGCTGGAAGGGGTTGCTTGAAAATGATAGCATGCCGTTAGACCTAAAAGCAGTTTCTGGTATTCTTTCTAGAGGTGGTACTATTCTTGGAACTTCTCGCACAAATCCTTATAAAAAAGAAAATGGTTTAGAAAATGCAAAAAAAGGTTTCAAGGAATTAAAATTGGACGCTCTAGTCGCTGTCGGAGGGGAAGACACTCTTGGTGTCGCAACAAAACTTTTTAAAGATGGATTAAACACTATTGGCGTGCCAAAAACCATAGATAATGATTTAGGAGCTACTGATTTTACTTTTGGTTTTGATACGGCTGTCAATATCGTTATGGAGTGCATAGATAGGCTTCGCACAACCGCAGAATCGCATAATAGAGTTATGGTTGCTGAGGTTATGGGCAGGCATGCCGGTTGGATAGCGGCTTATAGCGGTATTGCCGGAGGCGCTGATTACATTTTAGTTCCTGAATTACCTGTTGATGTTGATGAGTTATGTGAGTCTATTAAAAAGCGTCATCAGCTGGGGAAGAAATTCAGCATTATCGTTGTTTCGGAAGGAGCAGCGTTTAAAGATACCAGTTTAATTACACAAGAACAAAAACTTGATGAATTCGGCCATGTGCGGCTTGGCGGAATAGGTGACACCCTTAGTAAGCTTGTCGAAGAAAAGACAGGTTACGAGACAAGGTGCACAGTTTTGGGCCATATTCAAAGAGGCGGTTCTCCTACGGCGTTTGACAGGGTTTTGGGAACCAGGTTTGGCGTTAAGGCATATGAATTGGTAAAGGCAAAAAAGTTTGGCAGAATGGTAAGCCTAAGAGGGACTGAAATAGTTGATGTTGCTCTTGAGGAAGCTACAAAGACTCTTAAAACATTGGATTTAAAGCTTTATGATGTTGCTAAGATATTTTTTTAAATAATTTTAATGCAAGTCGATAAAATAATTTCTGGTTCCTTAGAAGGGCATCTTGATGCGGTTAAATTGCTGGAAAAAAACCGCGAATGCTTAAAGGAAATTTCTGCGCTTTTTATTTCGTCATTACGTAATAATGGTAAAATTATTTTTATGGGTAACGGAGGAAGCGCGGCAGACGCTGGGCATCTTGCCGCGGAACTTGTCGGCCGCTTTAAGAAGAACAGGGCCGCGCTGGCTTCGATGTCTTTGGCGAGTAATATTTGCATAATTACGGCAGTGGGCAATGATTTTGGATTTGGAGAAGTGTTCAGCCGTCAGGTAGAAGCAATAGCCGGGCCGCAGGATGTGATTGTCGGGATATCGACATCCGGTGAATCGGAAAATGTTATTCAAGCAATTAAAAAAGCGAGAGAGCTTGGTTTGAGGACTGTAGGATTTTTAGGAAAAAACGGAGGAAGCCTAAAAGGCTTGGTAGATATACCTTTAATAGTGCCTGGCAATGAAACTCCGCGTATTCAAGAGATGCACATTTTGGCAGGGCATATAATTTGCGAAATTATTGAAGAGGAATTCAAGGCTTAACCTTCGGTTTCGTATAAATTAAGCTGCTACAATTTAAGTTTTTTATGGGTAAAGTAAAGGCGTTACTGCCTCTCCAAAAAATAATTTCTAGCCTGAAGAAGAAAGGTAACCGGATTGTCTTTACTAACGGGTGCTTTGATATCCTTCATCCAGGGCATATAAAAATATTAAAAGAAGCAAAGAGTAAAGGAGACATTCTTGTTGTCGGGCTTAATTCCGATAGTTCGATAAAAAGCATAAAGGGCCCTGGCCGGCCGATAATGCCGCAAGATGCTCGCCTTATCGTGCTTTCCGCAATTGAATATGTGGATTTTGTAGTTGTTTTTAATCAAGATACTCCTTACGAGATTATAAAAGCATTAAGGCCGGATGTGCTTATTAAGGGTGAGGATTGGCAGAAAGAAAAGATAATAGGAAGGGAATTCGCAAAAAAGATATTTCGCATTAAGTTCCATCCCGGCTATTCGACTACCTCAATTATACAAAAAATTAAAGATGCTTAAAAAACGTATTTTAAGAATTGTTGACGCGAATTTTAATCGCCTCAAAGAAGCGTTAAGGGTTGTGGAAGATATTTTTAGATTTATCTATGAAGATGACAAGCTGCGGAAAAAAACAAGAGAGTTGCGCCATGTTTTGGATGTGTTGCTTGCTGAAAAGATTTTCAATGAAGCGATACTTGAAAGAAATTCCATTGGTGATTTAGGAAAAAAAGTTGATGTGTTAGAGTTAAATAAAAAAGATTTGTCGGATATCTTGTTTGCAAATCTGCAAAGGGCGAAAGAGTCATCCCGGGTGCTTGAAGAAATTTTAAAAATTACTTTTTCTGCCAAAGTTTCTGTGCTCAAGAAGGTACGTTACGATATCTATGATTTAGAAAAGGAAGCTTATAAATATAAAAGGAGATAAATGTTTAATCATAGTTTTTTAAAGGAAGTCGCAAAGAACGAGAAGGTTAGCTTTGCTTTTCTGGAAAACCAGTTTAAAAAAGGCCAGGCAGTTATTCCTTTGAACCGGAAAAGAAAAATCAAACTTCCGCCTGCGATAGGCAAAGGTTTTAAAATCAAAGTTAATACCAATATCGGTACATCTACAGAAAAAAACAAAATTAAAGAAGAATTGGAAAAGCTAAAAGTTGCAACCACCTGCGGCACGGACACGGTTATGGATTTAAGCACAGGAGGCAACTTACGTGCCATACGAAAAGAAATATTAAGGCATTCTTCGGTCCCGCTTGGAACGGTTCCGGTGTATGAGGCTGCCCAAGCAGCTGAAAACAGAGATAAAAATCTGGATAAAATGACATTTGATGATATCTGGGATGTTTTAAAAAACCAGGCAGAGGATGGAGTGGATTTTTTTACCATACACGCGGGCATATTAAAAAGTTTTTTAAAAACTGTAAAGAAACAAAAGCGTATTGGCGGTATAGTCAGCCGCGGGGGCGCGATGCTTACGCGTTGGATGTATGTTAATAATCGGGAAAACCCTTTTTATGAAAATTTCGATAAGATTCTTGACCTGGCAAAAGCATACAATATTACGCTGAGCCTTGGTGATGGTATGCGTCCGGGGGCGGTTTGTGATTCAACTGATGACTTGCAGATTTCTGAACTGGTTGTTTTAGGTGAGTTAGTTAAAAAATGCCGCAAGCGCGGCGTCCAGGTTATGGTTGAAGGCCCGGGGCATATTCGTTTAGATGAAATTGCGTATAATATGATTATAGAGAAAAAAATCTGTCATGGCGCGCCATTTTATGTATTAGGCCCGCTTCCTACGGATATAGCCGCAGGGTACGATCATATTACCGGAGCAATAGGCGGCACGATTGCTGCCTATTTTGGCGCGGATTTTCTTTGTGTGGTAACTCCGGCAGAACACTTGAGGCATCCATCTGTCGATGATATAAGGGATGGTGTTATCGCTTCTAAAATTGCCGGGCACTGCGTTGATATTTTACGTTTTAAAGATGAGTGGGAAAGAGATCGTAAGCTATCTTATTATCGAGCAAAAAGAGATTGGAAAAAAGTTTTTCCGCTGACTCTTGATGAGGAAAAAGCGCGAAAATACCGCCAGAGCCTTAAAACGTCATCGATGGATATGTGCGCGATGTGTGGAAAATTCTGTTCTTTAAAAATATTGGAAAAGTGTAAGTTAATACACCGTTAAACCTAAAAGCGCAAAAGTTTTTTTGCGACTTTACGATCTTTTGCGCCTTTGCGGTGTCAACATATTAATTACGCGGGATTAGCTCATCTGGTAGAGCGCCAGCTTCCCAAGCTGGAAAGACGGGTTCAAGCCCCGTATCCCGCTTTTCGCGGTACGAAAATATAAAATTGAAGATAGAGGATAGAAAATAGAAGTTCGCTTTGATTTTTCTTCTTTCGATTTTACCTTTCTATCTTTGTTGTTACGATAATCCGTGACAAAAATCTGTGTTGAATTTCTTATTAAAATAAGGTATCATAATATATTCTGTGGTTATGAATCCAATAACGTTTTTATCCATAATTTTAATATTTACTTCTTGTGCGCCAGCCACCGTATCGAACCAGCAATCCGTCTGCGTTTCGCAAACCAAAAATTACAATTATTCAAAATATACCGTTATTCCAAACGGAAAACTGCAATTTATTTGGCCGATTAAAGGGGAAGTCGTTGATTCATTCGGCGAAAATGTAAATCATATTTCCAATAAGGGTATAAATATAAAAGTAAAGGCTGGAGAAAATATCGTAGCCGCTGAATCAGGAAAGGCAATATACGCGAATCGTATAAAAGGTTGGGGTAAAACATTAATACTGCAGCATTGTAATGATTTTTATAGTGTATATGCTAACCTGGATGATATTTTTATTCGCGAAGGGTATGCAATAAAAAAAGGCGAGACAGTTGGTAAAGTAGCTTCTTTAGGGTCAAAGGGTGAAACTATCCTGCATTTTGAGATACGAAAAAAATATAATGCGGAAAACCCTTTAAGTCATCTTAAATATAATTAAATGCAAGTTCAGGATTTTTGGAAAAACAAACTTTGTATATTAGATAAGCGGCTTAACGCTTTTTCCCAGGGGTATCGCCAAAACTTAGCTATCCTTGGTGATGACGATGAAGAGATTGCTTATCTTCTTGATAATTATTTTAAATCAAACAAATTAGCTGATATTATTTATATTCGCACTCAAGTCAAACATCTTGACCGCAAAAGTTTTTTTAAGGCAATAGTTTTTTCAATTTTAAGTGAGTACATAAAAAAAGAGGAGACTCTTGATAATTTACTTCAATTCAATGAAAGCCTTTTACCCCTGACTGTAGAATTCGCAAAAGATATTTTAAAACGCGCGGCTCAACCATCTTTTCTTGATGTTCTTGAGTTTGTGAACAAATTTATTAATGAGAGTTCAAGAAAATGTGTTTTTATTATTGAAAATTTTCTTGGATTAAGGAATCTTTTCCCTAACTTCCATCATGATTTTTCAAAGTTTATCATTCTCCAGAACAATTGCATGCTTATTCTGTCCGACATTAACAGCCGGGATTGCGAGAAGACGCTTTATTCAGATCTAAATTTTTTATTCGGAAATTTTGAAAAAATATGCATAGACGAAAATAATTTTTTAAACAGTTATGTATCTTTCCGAAATTCTTTTTCCGATTCAACCTGCTCACCTTTGCTAATATCATTTTTTGCAAACATCCTCGGGGCCAACGCGGTTTATCATAATTTAATGAAGCAGGTTTTGTCTAAACATTTTTGTGCCGATAGGGAAGAGGAGTCAATGGTTTGCACCCTGGAAGAAGCTATTTATGTGAAAGAAACCTATTTCTTCCAGAGGTTTATAAAAAAAATAAATTCCATCGAAGATAATTTCCGTAATCCCGCAGCGCTAATTAAAATATTAATATCAATAAGTGATGGTTACATTAGAGAGGGGGAATTGGTATCTTTACGTATATTTGATTCAAAAAGCCTGCGTGTTAAACTTCAAAAGCTTTGTGATTTAAATTATGTGGAAAATCTTGGCGATATATACAAAATCAAAGATCCGTTATTTTCATTTTGGCTGGCACATGTTTTTAAATTACAATTCAGTGTTCCGGTTTTTGATTCTGAACGGTGCCGTAGTTTGTTTAGAAAAAATACCCAAGGGACCATTTCACTTTTTAAGGAAGATTTTTATAAAGAGAAAATTAAACGCGTTTTAGAACTTTTTGGCTCATTCAAGAATGATGTTTTATGGTTTGGAAAGGACAGGTATAAACTCCCTTTAATCGAAAAAAGCCGGCTGGTTTCTTATCCGCAAACGCGCACCCATTTTCTTATCGGTGAGGGAAGAGAGATAGTTTTTGTCGGTATTAAAGAAGGGCGTGTTGAAGATACGGATATGTTTGATTTTATAGAAAAAGGCAGCAGCATAAAAGGCAAGAACGTAAAAAAAATATTTATCTCTCTTGATTTGTTCAGTTCCAGCGCAAAATTAATCGCAAAGAATAATAGATTTATTGCTTGGGATATTAATGAAGTGAATAATTTATGCCGGGCATACAACAAGCCTATAGTTTCTTTAAGTGAAACAACGCAAAAAGGTGTTTAATCATGAGAGTCTTGGTTATCTCTGATACGCATATTCCGGCTGTGGCCAAAGAACTTCCGCTGATAATTCAAGAAGAAGCAAAAAAAAGTGATTGCTGTTTGCATGCCGGAGATTTTATAGTTTCTTCGGTTTTGCAGGATTTGTCCCGCCTTACAAAAACATACGCGGTGCAAGGCAACATGGATAGTTTCGATTTAAAAAAAGATTTACCGGAAAAAACTGTTATACAGCTTGGCGATGTGAAGATAGGATTAATACATGGTAGAGGGTCTCCGGCTACGCTTATGGAGTATATAAAAAAAGAATTTAAACCGCAATCACGCGAGTTGGATATGATAGTTTTTGGGCATACTCATTACCCTTTAGATAAAGAAATGGATGGAAAAATATATTTTAATCCCGGTTCATCCACTGATAGAATTTTTGCTCCTTACCCGTCATACGGCATTTTAGAAATTGACGGAAAAAATATCAAAAGGAGGATAGTTAAAATTGGATAAATTGTGGGCTCCCTGGAGAATAAAATATGTTTCTAAGGTAAAAGTAAAAGGGTGTATCTTTTGTAGCGCCTTTAAGAAAAAAAATGATAAAAAAAATTTTGTCGTTTATCGTTCTAAGCAATCATTCGCGATTTTAAATACCTTTCCTTACAACAATGGGCATGTCATGATAGTTCCTAACCGGCATGTGGCAGGATTAGATGGCCTTACAGAGAGAGAAATTGTTGATATGTATAAAGTCCTTAAGATTATGATTGCGAGGCTAAGGAAAGTAATTAAACCAGCAGGATTTAATGTGGGGATTAATTTAGGCAGGGTTTCGGGGGCAGGGATTGACAAACACCTGCATATGCATTTGGTTCCGCGTTGGTTTGGAGATACAAATTTTATGCCTGTCATTACAGGTACCAAAATAATATCCCAAAGCCTTGAAGAGCTTTACAAAAAAATCTCCGGTAAGTGAAGCCTCCCCGGTATAAACCTTGAGGCTTCACCTCAAGCAGAAATCCCAAAAATAAAGCCAGAGGATTTCTGCTTAGGACTAAAAATTTACAAGAAATTATAATATAATGAGCACGCAGTTAAAAAAAAATATAAAAGCGCTTACCTTGCAGGATATTGAGGCTTACGAAGAGAAATTCCTTTCACCGTTAGCCGCAAAATCAAGCGCTTCGCGCGGAAGGCGTTATCAGGAAAAAGAGCATTCTTACCGCTCTTTATACCAACGTGACAGGGATAGAGTTATACATTCTATAGCTTTTAGAAGGCTTGAATACAAAACCCAAGTTTTTATCTATCATGAAGGCGATTATTTTCGTACGCGCCTAACCCATACCCTGGAAGTTGCGCAGATAGCCCGCACAATAAGCAAAATATTGCGCCTCAACGAAGATCTTACTGAAGCAGTCGCGTTGGTCCATGATGTTGGGCATACTCCGTTTGGCCATGCGGTGGAAAGTGTGCTTAATGAATTCATGAAAGATGAGGGCGGCTTTAATCATAATGAACATGGCTTAAGAGTTGTAGATATTTTAGAAGAAAGATATCCTTATTTTAAAGGGCTTAATCTTTCCTGGGAAACCCGCGAAGGCATAGTCAGGCACAGTTTGAATACCGGTCAGGATTTTGCGTCGCGATTCGCTGAGTTTAATCAGGATAAACAGCCGACGCTTGAAACACAGGTCGTGGACGTGTCGGATGAAATAGCTTATGATAACCACGACATTGATGATGGTATAAAATCCGGGTTAATCTTTGAAGAAGATTTAAGAAAAAAATCCGCCTTATGGAATATGACCTATAAAAAAATTAAAGCGCAATATTCTAATTTAAAAAGCGAACTTCGTGTGTATTTGATCATAAGAAATCTGATCAATGCCCAGGTTACTGACTTAATCGCTACCACGCAGAAGAATGCGAAGAAATTAAAAGTGGATACTTACAGGGATGTCAAAAAATGTGAAAAAAGAATCGTATCCTTTAGCGATGAGTTAGATTCTTTACGAAAAGAGCTGCGGCATTTTCTTTTTGAAAACCTGTATTTTCATTGGCGCGTACTGCGCATGTCTGACAAGGCGAAAAGGTTTATCAGCGCGCTTGTCGGCATTTATCTTAATAATCCGCGGCTTCTGCCTCCTGAGTTTAAAAGCGACACAAAAAATATTCATGACATAAAGCGTAAAATATGCGATTATATAGCGGGCATGACTGATAGCTGCGCGCTTAGCGAGCATAGGAAATTGTTTGAACCATATGAAAAAGTATAAAACAGTATTTTCATCGTTCCATACGGTCTATCGTTTAATTACAACATCCGGCGATGTGAAAAATTTTGCCGCGGGTATATGCCGGCTTTACAAGAATGCTTTCATGGCTGACGAGGTAACGATTGTGCTTAAAAATGTAAATAGCCATGGGTTTTTAAGAATGTGCCTTAAAAATAAACGGCAATCCTACAGAAAAGGGGGCATTTCAATATTAACGCACAATGAGAAAGAAATGCTTCGCCATGGAAAAGAATGTATTCTTGAGAATCATTTAACTTACCCATTTATTTTTTCTGATACTCTTGGCGCGGTATGTATAAAACGCAAGCCCAATAGCTTGGCCTTTAGTGAACTTGAAAAGCGTTGGTTTCTATCGCTTTCCGAAGAGATAAGCGTAGCTTTGAGGATTTTTAATCTTTACCGGGAAGAAAAGCGTATGATGATAAATTACATAAAGTCTTTGACCAAGCTTCTTGATCAGTATGTTCCTACTTCATATTTGCATACCAAAAGTATATATAGATTGATTAAAGCCATAGGAATAGAAATGAAGCTTTCTGAGTCTGAAATAAAATCTTTGGAATACGCTTCGTTGTTGCACGATGCGGGCAAAATTCAGCTTCCTTCAGGTATCTTGAAAAAACAAACCCCGCTTACCGATGAGGAATATAAAATGATCATGAAGCATCCGCGTAAAGGTGTTGAAATGATCAAAGATTTGGAAATCCTCAAACCGGTTATTCCTATAATTTTGCATCACCACGAGAGATACGATGGCAAAGGTTATCCTTCTAAATTTAAGAAAGATCAAATACCTTTGGGCTCGAGGATATTATCATTGCTTGATGCTTTTGACGCTATGTATTTTGGCCGGCCTTATCGAAAGAGAATCGTCATGAAGGATATAGAAAAAGAATTAAAATCTCAAGCTGGTAAGCAATTTGATCCTCATATAGTTGAAATTTTCTTAAAAATATTAAATCGAAAGACGATTAGAAAATACTTGCGTTCTTTTCTATAAGTTCTTATAATAGCAATTTATTTATGCGTGGCGAACAATTAAGATTTTTTACTCCGGATGATGATTCTAATAGAAAAAACAGGCGGCGCCTGATAATAATACCGCTTGATACGTTTATTTTATCTTCGGTAGTAATAATTCTTTTGGTTATTCTCGCGTTTTCTTTGGGGGTTGAGCGGGGGCGTAAGAGCTATTCTTCCAGTTTGGAAAATAAGGAAAATCTGGAAAAGGATATTGTGGAAGAGGACCAGCCGGGTAAAATTCCGGCTAGAGCAGAAAGCCGTGTAGCGGTAGAACCAAAAAAAGAACTCAGCAAGCCGCCAGTTAATGCCGTTAATGTCACCCGAGTTGTTCAACCGGAAATAAAAAAAGAAACAGTCGTTAAAGCGGAAAGCATAAAATCCGGAGCAAGAACGGGTTATGTTATACAGATAGCCAGTTATAATCAAGAAAGCTTTGCGCAATCAGAAGGAAAAGTGCTACAAGCAAAAGGTTTTCCGGTATTTATATTAAGAAAAGCAAATTATGTTGTGCTTTATGTTGGGCCCTATAAACTTAAGCCGGAAGCGGATAAAAGTATAGGATTAGTAAAAAAAATATATAAAGATTGTATCTTGAGGAGGTTGGAATGAGCTTACATTCATCATTAAAAAGAGCAGAAAAATTGTCTTCGACGCGGTCAGTAATGAAACGCGCGGAAAGGTTAAAATGGTTAAAAGAAAGGGGCACATGGAAAGAGGGCAGCCGCGTGTCTGGTTTGCCCAAGATAAAGGTTATGAAGTTAAGAACAGTAAAGAAAGAAAAGAAAGAAGAGAAACCAGCGGAAGTAGCGGCAGCACCCGGAGCTCCAACTACGGCAAAATCTGAAAAGCCACAAGCTGCGGCAAAGACTGCGCAACCAAAGAAGTAAATTCTAATGAATATTCAGAATACCCCGTTAATAAAGTTTTCGTTGAGGATAAACTTTATAACGGGGTTTTTTGTTTTATTTCTATTTTTTTCCCGAGAAGTATATTGTGTTGAGAATGCTCAAGTGAATAAAGATAACATAAATATAAGGGTGGATGCCACAGTCGCGTCACCGTCTTTAGGGTATCTTGCCAAAGGGGAAATAGTAAGCATTTTAGAAGATAAATTTGATTGGGCTAAAATAATACTTCCGAAAAGATTTTCTGCCTATGCGGCATCTCAATTTTTAAAAAAACTCGGGGACAATAAAGTTGAAGTGCTGGTTTCCGATTTAAATCTTCGTAACCAGCCAACACTATCCTCATACACAATCGGCAGAGCTGATAGAGGGAGTGTGTTTTTTTATAGAAGCCAGGAGAATGGCTGGTTTGAACTCAGATGTTACCCCTATACTTACGGCTGGGTAAACAAGAATTTTTTGACTAAACTTCAAAAGCCAATCAGCGTAGAAGGGGAGATTCTGTTTCTTCGAAATTACACATGCGAGGCTAATTGTGTTTTAAAAACGAATACTACGGAATATTTATTGAGTTTACTTTATAAGGGTAAGGCTAAATTTTTGAATAAAAAAGTAAAAATTCAAGGCGTTCAAATTAAAGGCAGCGGATGTACATATATTTATGTGTATAAGCTGGTGTTTTTGAAATGAGCGTTTTTCTGCTTGTTCTAATCTTGTTTTTTTCAATCACTCTGCATGAGTATGCACATGGATGGGTAGCGCATGTCTTAGGCGATCCAACTCCTAAATCGAGCGGCCGGCTTACC
>Ga0172381_10002708_pt1 | contig 19303 bp, 12 predicted proteins | sample Leawel6488metaG_FD_119754 | JGI IMG/M metagenome (GOLD analysis project Ga0172381, IMG submission 119754) | Leachate microbial communities from a municipal landfill in Southern Ontario, Canada - Leachate well 64-88 metaG | ecosystem: Engineered > Solid waste > Landfill > Unclassified | place...
GATCTGGATATCCTACTCGCCCGACCTTATACACTGGGGAGAGCAGGAGCATATAATGGCCCCATACGGCAACCATATATGGGAAGACCATAAGATAGGCGCAGGCGCCCCTCCGATAAAGACTAAGAAGGGCTGGCTCAGCATCTACCACGGCGTGACATGGACGATGGACGGAATGACCTACAGGCTCGGCGTGGCGATGCACGACCTGAAAGACCCCGCTAAGATACTTGGCATCGCGGACCAGTTCATATTGAGCCCCGACGAGGTATTCGAGAGGGTCGGTTATGTGCATAACGTCGTATTCACGTGCGGCGCGATACCCGAGCCGGACGGCACCGTGAAGATATATTACGGAGGCGCCGATACGGTAATGTGTGTCGCTACCGCGAAGATAGACGACTTGGTTGATATAGCGCTCAAGGGAAAGCGGAAGCCGCTATAAAGAATTACCTCGGTATTGACATAGGCGGGACGAATATCCGCCTTGGCGTCGTGGACAGCCGCGGCAGGGTGATAACGCGATACCGGATGCCGACCCTCAAGCAGGAGGGCAGGGAGAAGGTCATCTCGCGGCTGCTCAAGGCCATCGCCGTTATCATAGGCAGGCCGGAATATAAGGTCGAAGCGATAGGGGTCGGTTGTCCCGGCCCCCTCGACAGCAAAAAAGGGATAGTGCTCTCCCCGCCGAACCTGCCGGACTGGCGCGGGGTGCGTTTAAAGAAGATCATCGAAAGGAAGTTCCGTTTACCGGTCGCGGTCGAGAACGACGCGAACTGCGCCGGGCTCGGCGAGGCGATAGCCGGCGCGGGACGCCGCGCTTCGAGCATGGTCCTGCTGACGCTCGGCACGGGTATAGGAAGCGCAATAGTCCTCGGCGGGAAACTGTGGACCGGGAAGGGCGGGTTCGCCGCGGAACTGGGGCATACATCGATAGATATTAACGGGCCCAGGTGCGGCTGCGGCAACAGGGGATGCATAGAATTATACGCGTCGGCTACGGGCGTGGTGCGCCGCATGAAGAAGGCCCTGAAGGCGCGCGGCGGCGCGATGACCGCGGAAAGCATATTCCGCGATTCCGCCAAAGGCAAAAAGCCCGCGCGCAGGATAACGGACGAGACCGCGCGTTATCTCGGGTGCGCCCTGGCGAATATAGTCAACGCGCTGGACCCGGAAGTGATAGTCCTGGCCGGAGGGATGGCAAAGGCGGGGCGCGGATTTATCGATAAAGTCGAAAAGGAAATGAGGGGACGGGCCTTAAAGGAATCATCAAGGGGAGTAAAAGTCGTGTCAGCTAAACTCGGAGAAGACGCCGGTATGATCGGCGCCGCATGGAGGGCGAAGGAGCTATGAGAAAGATATTGTCAGCGGTATTTTTAACAATGGCCGCGCTGTCGGCATCAGCTGCGGCATCAACTGCGGCTTCAGCTGCGGCTGTAACCGAAACCGTCGTATGGGATAGCCTCGAAGCAAAGCATCTTTGGAGCCTCGCCCAATGGGGCGATGCCGCCAAGCTTTCCATCGTCGCCGACAACAAGACCGAGGGAGAGAAGTGCTTCAGGGTCAGTTTCGGCCCCGAGGGGAAGCAGAACCCGCCCAAGGGCGTAGTGCTCGAAAGGGAGCAGTCCGCGATAGACCTCGACACATCAAAGAAGCTCATGGTCGACATATATAATGACGGCCCGCCGCTCGAAATGGCGCTTGTTCTCTACACCGACGAGTTCATCGAGAGCTCGACCGCCACGATAAGGAAGGGGCTCAACAAGGACATAACATTTGACCTGCACGCGAAGGATTTCAAGTCGCCCACGAGCAAATGGCAGTACAGCTACACGCCGCGGCCGGGAACGATCGCGTGGCGCATAATGTTCGTAATGTACACCGAAGACCCGGACGTCAAGAGCGATGTATATTTTGACGATATCCGCATAGAGAGGACGCCGAGGCTTACGAGCGAGCAGAAGATAATACCGCTCGCAGATTATACCGAGCCGAAGGTAACGGCGGTAAAGCCCGTTTCAGACAAGGTCGAGCAGTACGAGAGGTTCGAGACGGACGTCGCGTTCGAAGGGACCTACCAGTACCCGTATAATCCCGAGAACATAGACCTGACGGCCTATTTCAAGTCTCCGGACGGGAAGAAATATGTCATGCCCGGGTTCCTTTATTCCGGCAAGGTGGACGGCGTAAATATATCGGACGCGGTCTGGAAGGTAAGGTTCACGCCCGTTACCGCCGGCAAATGGGAATATTACGTGACGGTAAAGAACCCCAAGGGCACGGCGAAATCCGAGACGATGTCGTTCGAGTGCATGGCGCCTTCGGCGCCTAAGCGGGGCTTCGCGCGCATAAGCAAGAAGGACCCGCTCTTCTTCGAGTTCGATAACGGCGAATACCATTACCCGTTAGGGCAGAATGTCGCGTGGGCGCCGTCCGTCGATATGTTCGAGCACTATTTCTCGAAGATGCACGATAACATGTATAACTGGACGCGCGTCTGGATGTCGAGCTGGCAGTGCGCGATAGAATGGCTCGATGTCGGCGAGTACCACGGCCTCAACAACTACAACCTTAAGAACGCGAAACTGCTCGACGATATAACCGAGCTCACGAAGAAATACGGGCTCTACTACCAGCTCGTGCTTAACCAGCACGGCCAGTTGAGCACGAAGGTCGACCCCGAATGGCTGAATAACCCGTACAACAGGAAGAACGGCGGCCCCTGCGAGAAGCCGGGCGATTTCTTGACGAACCCGGAGGCGAAGAGGCTCTATAAGATGCGCCTGCGCTATATAATCGCGCGCTGGGGATACTCGCCGAACATCCTCGCCTGGGAGCCGTGGAACGAGCTGACGCTCATGGACAATTATGACGCGGCGCTCGACATCCCGTGGCAGAAGGAGATGGCGCAGTACATGAACTCCGTGGACCCGTACAGGCACATGATAACGACGAGCTATTTCGGCAACTTCCCGAAAGACATATGGAAGCAGCCGGAGATATCGTACGGCCAGATACACATGTATACGCCGGAGATCGTCACGACGCTCGACGGGCTCTATATGATCATGAAGGATTACAAGAAGGCGTATTTCGTCGGGGAATACGGCGGGAGCAACTTAAGCGGGATCGACATCCAGGACCCGAACGCGACGGTCCACCATAACGGCATCTGGGCCGCGTACATGACGCCCTCGTCCGGAGACGCGATGCCGTGGCAGTGGGACGATTACATCGAACCGAGGAACCTGTATTTCCACTGGAATTCGCTCGCTAAGTTCAACGATGGCGAGGACAGGCGCGGGCAGTGCTACCGGTACAGCCGCGGGACTATGGAGTTCGATGACGGCACCATACTGATGGCGCAGGGCATACTGAACAACAAGAAGGCCCTCGTATGGGTCTATGACCTCTACAGGACGAAGTTCAACCAGGGTGAAGTGAAACCGCTCGATATCAAGGGCGCCGTCCTGACGATCGCCGGGATGGATAAAGGCGGCTATAACGTTGAGTTCTGGGACACCTACAAGGGCGCCGTTACCGGCACCGCGCAGGCGTCAAGCGACGGAAAGAAGCTGGAGATCCCGCTGCCCGAGATAACGAAAGACTTCGCGCTGAAGGTCATAAGCGCTGACGGGAAGGCGCGCCCTAAGGCAAGCAAAGCATATATCGAATCCAGGTATCTCCCGAAGGAAGGCATTACGTCCGAACCCCGCGACCTCATGGAAGGCTTCGAGGTGCAGGGAGAATGGGATTATGCCGGATGGGGCGACAAGGTCAAGGTCTCGCTCGCCAAAGATAAGGTAAGTGAAGGCAAGAACGCGTTCAAGGTCACCTTCGATAAGGCCGGCAGGAGGACCGACGGCAAGGGCATATGCGTCCAGAACACGAAGCTGGGTCTCGACCTCTCGAAAGCGAAGAAGATGGTATTCGACGTATACCTGGACGCGCCGAACTCGATCGAAGTATCGGTAGTCCTTAACAGCAAAGGCTTCTGCGAAAGCGTGCGCCGGATAATAGTTCCCGGCTGGAACAGGAACATAACATTCGACCTCATGGCGAAGACCTTCAAAAAGGAGTCGACCAAGTGGCAGCATAAGGGCGAGATCGACAGGGAAGAGCCGATGAAGGAAGTGATGTTCATGTTCTATCCGTGGGATGTGGAGTCCGGCAGTTTCTATATAGACAACGTCGGATTTACGCAATAATTTCCCATAAAATAGCAACAATGTTATCTTGACAAAGGAACCCATAAATGGTATATTTTCCCAGTAATAGTTATACCAGAGTATACTTGCCTTGTTCTCTAACAATAGGTTAATTCCTGACATTACTTCTTTGTTTTAACTAACAGAGTATACTCGGTTATACTATCTAAAGGGAAAGGGGGTAGCAGCATGGTAAAGAAGTTAATGGTATTGGCGGTAACGGTCATTACGCTGTCCTTGTCCGCCGCAGCGCATGCTACAGTCCAGTTCGATTTCGCAGCGGATACTCAGGGTTGGGCAGGTGAGGATTGGGGTTCGGGACTTCCCGCTTTACAGCAGGTGGCGTGGTCCAAGGATCCCGCAACGGGGAGCCTCGAAGCCAACACTTCAACCATGACGTATACGCGCGCGGACGGCTCAAACTGGGGCAAGGCCTATTTAAAAGGCGATCTTTCCGCTTCAAAGGACCTCTCGGCAGAACCTCTCTACACAATGGATTTTTACGCTCCGGATAACATCTATTTCGGAAAAGCGAAACTCGGCATAAGGACCGGCAGCGCCTGGGACCTTACCGAATCGAGCGAGATAAGCCTTAACCCGGGATGGAACACCCTCGTTTGGGATATGAGCGGGACGTCTAACTTAGCGGACACGAGACAGCTCGGCATTGAAGTGTCCGGATGGCTTCCGGTCACCGGCGATGCGAAATGGAACATAGATAACGTCGCCACGAACCCGGTCCCCGAGCCGGCAAGCATGCTGCTCCTGGGCGCCGGCCTCGCAGGCATCTTTGGTTTCAGGAAGAGGGCTTCAAAGTAACTTAAAATATTAAAAAGGGAGGAGGTGAAATAATCATGATGAAGCGTATCCTTATTATTGCAGCTGTGTTATTGCTTGGGCATCCGGCGTTCGGCGCGACATTGTATGACTTTGAGACAGGCGTCGACAGCTGGACATTCCAGAACTATACGGACAGCCAGGCTATCTCCGCTGTAGCGCAGTCCTCTGCGCAGGCCAGCTCCGGTTCTTACTCATTGATGGGAACGACGCACCTCGTACCGGGCGACGCCAATTACAGCAAAGGCGAAGTGTTGATCAACAGGACCGCTGCGAACGCGCTGAACCTTAACGGGCTCCAGGCGTCGGTATCGGTATATGCACCGACCGGAGCGGCGGGGACAAACCCTTCGGCCCCCAACGGATGGCAGATGTTCTTCAAGGACACGAACTGGAAGTCCTGGTACGGCCCGTGGAGCAACATGACGGAAAACGCATGGCAGTCGCTTTCGGTAACGCCGGGAGTAACGTCCCCCGACTTCGTTGATTCCGGTTTCGACCCGACGAAGATAATGGTAATGGGCGTGAAGCTCGGCACAGGCGATGCTTCGACCGGCACCTTTGACGGCGCGATCTATGTTGACCAGTACAGCGTGGTCCCTGAGCCCGCGAGCATGTTTCTTCTCGGCAGCGGTTTGATAGGCATCCTTGGTTTTGCGAGGAAGAAGAGGGCGTAACAAAAAACGTTAACAAGGCAAGTGTAAAAATAACAAGGGGGGTATTAAAGCTATGAGGAAAGTCAGAAAAGACTTGCTCCCTCACCCGAAAATAGCTTTAAGCGCCCCCCTTGCTATTACCCGCAGCGCACGGCACGCGGACCGCCGCAGGGGCGTCGCGCTGATACTCACCGTGGGCATCCTCGCCCTGCTGGCGCTCATAGGCACATCTTTCGCGATAAACATGACCACCGATTATAAGGGGACGAAGAATTCCGTCAGCATTGTCAAGGCAAGGTATTTAGCGGAGGCCGGCATATGCAGGGCGGCCGCAGAGCTGCGTTACGGGCCCGAAGGTTTTACGAGCGACGCGGTCGACTCTTCGACCGAAACATGGTCCGGGACAGACCCGTACTCGGCGAATATCGGAAGCAATAACGGCGGGTATGTAATTACCAGGATATCCGATTGCGCCGGCCGCATTTTTATTAACGACGCGAACCCGAACCTGAGGAGTATGCTAGGCAGCCTCGCCTCGGCTTGCGGCCTGGCCGCTTCCGACGGTGAGGCGATATTCGATAACCGCCCGGCCGGAGGATACTCGTCCGCCGAGGAGATAAAAACTGTGCCGGGTTTCACACAGGCCAAGTATGACGCGTTAGCGGATTCCGTAACGGTACGCGCGTATGTGGACCCTGATGTCTCTGGAGCGGCGTACCCGTACGCCGCGACACCGAGGGCTCCGGTGAACGTCAACACGGCAGGCAGGGAAGTGCTGATAGCTGTGCTTAACGGCATCAGCGACGGATCGGGCACGGTCTCTTCCGCGGAGGCTGCTTCGCTCGCCGACCACCTTATCAACGGCAGGCCTTACGCGACATATGACCAGCTCTGGGCAAGGCTGCTTACCGCGGAGACGCTCGGTTATATATCGGACGGAGACGCCGCCATAGCTATGGCGAACGCGAACCCGAACACAGATTTGATGAGGTTCAATCCCAATTATTCCTGGCGCTATAAACACGTATCAAAGGGCAATCCGAACGACGTTTCGGGTTACGACAGCAACGGCACTCCCTACGCCGTAGATAAGTCCTCGCTTACCGTATATACCACGGAATTTTCTTTTAATTCAGGCGGCTATTACGAGATAGAATCGACCGGCATCGCGCGCAACGCGGCCGGCATGCAGGCGGCGTCGAAGAGCCTGCGTGTATGCGTAAAACTTTTCGATATATGGAGGCAGACCACCCAGGCGCAGTTCGCGCTGGGGACTTCCGGAAATGTCGAACTCTATCCGGAGCCTCCGGCGGTCGCCGGCGCATCCTACGACGGACAGGTCATGATCTCCAGGATGCGCTCGTCCACGCCGGCGGCGGGAAGCCCGCATTTTTTGCATAAGATGGACGGTTTGGATGCCGACAGCGCCGGCGGAAGCGCCGCCAGGACCAGTTTCGCGTGGGTGCCGTTGAACCCGAACCTGGCGAGCGTCACGGACGCGGCCGACCCGGGGAATATCTTTCCCGACGGCCTCTTCTTCCCGAGGAACGACGCTACCACGAACTACTGGTTCCGCCCCGAGGGAAATATCGATTCTGCGGACGGCACCCTCGAGATATGGTTCAAGCCGAACTGGCAGTACCATTACGCTACGTTCAACAACTCATGGCATTCCGCGAAGGTCTTCGAGGCGCAGAACAGGGGGACCGGCGGAGGCGGGTTCAACTGGGGCAACTCCTCGATGGACCTCTATATCGCTGCGGACGACGACACGCTGCGCTGGAGGATCAACAACAAGAACGGCACGCAGTACACGATGCAGGCGTCGATGCCCAACACATGGAAGCCCGGGACATGGCACCATATAGCGATAACGTGGGATTATGAGGATTTCCTGAATGACCCGGCGTGCGCCCAGGTATTCTATATCGACGGAAGCAGCGTCATGTCATGGAACATAAAGAACGAGCCGTACCAGTTCATCGGCGATAACGGCCTCGAGTTCGGCTGCGACACGCCTTACCAGGAACCGCCGAACGCGACTTACGGGGAGGTGAGGATATTCGCCTCGAGCACCGCGACATCGCCGGGCATGGACTACGCGGCCGGCGTATACTATGACGTCGGAGACGCGAATTTCATATCCTCTTCGCAGGCTCTCGGGACCGTGAGGCTCGGGACTATCGCATGGACCGAACACACCGCGGATGCCGCGGGAAACCCCGTGATCCCCGGCGCCGACCTGACATTCGACGTGTTCGACGGGGCGAATTGGCTCGGAAACAGCGCGGGAAGGTCCAATCCCTCCGGAAACCCTCTCGGGGTATTCACCGCGGGAACGGGAGCAGTGCAGTACAGGACAAATTTCCTTGAGACCGGCAGCGGGCTGTTCGACACCCCGGTACTCGACGATGTTACGATAACCTATTCCGGGGGGGTCGAGGTGCTTTATTGGAGGGATATTTAAATGAAGCGCGCGCTCATATCCTTGGTCATATTGGCCGTCTCCTGCGCCGGCGCCTCCGCCGCCGAGTTGAAGGCGGAAGGCTACGGCAGGGCAGCCTCATCTAAGTTCGAGCTCAGCGTCTCCGCCCAGGCTAAGAGCCTCTCCAACGGCGACGCGATACTGGTAAAATACAACACGAACCTTCCCCGCATGACGGTACTGTATATGTCGGTCCGGTCGCTGGACCGGGTGCTGGTCACGCGCAAGCAGACGGTCGAAGGGCCGGCGTTCGCGATAAGGTTCGGCCCGTTCGAGAACAAGAGGTTTACCCCGGGCATATATGTCGTCGACGTGTCGTGCATCCCTGAACGCCAGGAGAGCGACGCGATAAAAAAGGAGCTCTCCGGCATGGACAATCTCGTGGCTTCCGCGGAGCTCAGGATCGGGCAGGTGGATGATTACGAGATCACGACCGGAAAACGCAAGGCGGAGCTTATCACGGAATTGAAGGGGATCGAGTCCCTGTATGCGGCCCTCAACGACGCCCGCGCCGCGCAGAAGAAGGAATTCGACAAGGAGAAGTGGGACGCATTCTCCGCGGAACTGCAGCAGGGCGTCAAGAAGGTCAAGGACTTCGACGCGGACTATCGCGCGAAGATGCTGGCAATGGATTATGCGGCCCAGGAGAACATAAAGATGATGATGGCGGATACGCTTGATAAGCTCTGGATAAGGTACACGGAGGAGCTCTGCCGGGATAACGGCATAGATTTCAAGGCGCCGCCTTCCCCGGACAACAGGCCTGCAGAGATGCTCGACAGGGTCATGCAGGAGCTGCTCCGGAATTCCAGGAGTTTCATCGAACAGGCAAAACTAACTATTCCTTGACTTTTATTGGATAGGAAATTAAGATAAAACCATGCGCGGCCACAAGACCGTTAAAATGATCGGGTATGTCCTTTTTCCGCTGATAGCCATCCATATGATCTGCCTTTCCGGCTGCGCAAAAAAGTCCGGTGAAAAAGAGATATTGATGTGGCTCGTAGGCTCGGAGAAGCAGGCGCAGAAGATAACCGAGCTCGGCCTCGATTTCTATAAAGAGACCGGAGTGAAGGTCAGCTGCGAGGCGATATCCTGGGGCGAGGCGCATTCGAAATACCTTACGTCGGTCGTCGGGGAAGTCACGCCCGACATAGGCACGATGGGGCTTACCTGGGGCACGGAGTTCGGGAGCCTCGGCGCGATGGTCGACCTGCGCAAGGAATTTCCCGCCGAGCTCGAGGAGATATCGAAGAACATATTCCCGGGGCTGGCGGAGTCTATCCGTTATAAGGACAGCGTATTCGCCGTCCCTTTCGACATGAGCGAGTATATAATGTTCTACAGGACCGACCTGATCAAGTCGCCCCCGAAGACATGGAAGGAGCTGACATCCCTGCTGTCGGAGCTCAACTCCGGAGGCAAGTCCATGATAATAGACTGGGGAGGGCTGGGATGGATCGGCTATTGCCCTTACCTGTGGCAGAGCGGGGGGGATTTCTATAACAAGGACGGGACCGCTGCCGCGCTCGATACCCCGGAAGCCGCTGCCGCGATGAAGTTCTTTACCGACATGTATAAGAAATACCAGGTGCCGCTTGAAAATAAGCCCGTAGAGCAGAGTTTCAAGGTCGGCGACCATCCCATCTTCATATCCGGGAACTGGAAGATGAAGAGCCTTACGGATATTGCCCCCGAACTGGGCGGGAAATGGGCCATTGCGCCGCTGCCCGCGGGGCCTACAGGCAAACGGACGGGGTTCATCGGCGGCAGGGTCATGGGAATCTTCTCGATGTCGAAACATAAGAAGGAGTCCTGGGAGTTCATCAAATACCTTTCGACGGCGGACATACAGGTAAAGCTGTACGAGGCGACGCTCGAATCGCACGACACGTACCTGCCTACGAACATGAAGACGTGGGACATGATGCCGATGGAATCATCCTTCAAGGAGCCGCTCAGGGAGCAGGCGATGGATTCCAAGGGCCCGCCGTCGGTGCTCGGATGGGACGACAGCACGCGCTTCATAGATACGGCGATACAGATGATAGTGCTTAAGGGCAAGGACGTGAAATCCGCGCTCGCGGAAGCCAACAGGGAATTGAACGGGAGGAAGAAGCATTGAACTGCGCGCTGAAGGAATTTAACAAGCATAAGGCGTCGTATATGTTCATAGCGCCGTCGTTCCTGATCTTCACGGTCTTCCTTATAATACCGGTCTTCGCGTCGCTCTACTGGAGCTTCACCGAATATAACATCCTGCAGCCGCCGAAGTTCGTCGGTTTCCAGAACTACGCGAACATCCTGTTCCATGACCCGCGCTTCTGGAAGGCGATGACGAATACCGTCATCTTCGTCGTCGGCACCGTGCCGACGAGCATCGCGATATCCCTGCTGCTTGCGATGGCGATAGACCAGAACATAAAGTTCAAGAACTGGTTCAAGACGTTCTTCTTCATCCCGAGCATCACCTCTATCATAGCGGTATCGGTGATATGGAAGTGGCTTTATGCGAGCGGCAAGTACGGGCTCTTCAACCATTTTCTGTCGTCTATCGGCGTTCCGCCGGTCAATTGGCTCGGGATAGACCTGACCCTGCCGTCGATAATAATAATGAGCGTCTGGGGCGGGCTCGGGTATAACATGATACTCTTCCTCGCGGGCCTGCAGGGCATTCCGCAGGTCTTCTACGAGGCCGCGGAGGTCGACGGCGCGAGCGATTGGGACAAGTTCAGGAACGTCACGCTGCCGCTCCTGAGGCCGACGATGGTCTTCGTCACCATAATGTCTATCATAAGCGCTTTCCAGGTATTCGAGCAGGTATATATAATGACATACAATTCGGAGGGCGCGGTGGGAGGGACCCTCGACTGCGCGCTCACGATAGTCGCCTACCTCTACGAGACGGGCTTCCAGAGGTTCGCGATGGGTTACGCGTCCGCGCTGGCATACCTGATATTTATTGTGCTGTTCATAGTCACGATAATCAACATGAAGATAGTAGAAAAGAAGATAGAGTACTGATATGGAGATGAAAGATATAAGGAAGTTCAACGGCGACGAGGCATCCAGGCCCTCGAGCAAGTCGAAGCAGCAGCAACTTCTCAGGACCTTCGTCTATATATTCCTGGTCATAGGGTCGTTTATCATGGTAGTCCCGTTCGTTTGGATGATAGTGACCTCGTTCAAACCGCTCGATGAGATCAATACGTATCCTCCGAGCTTCTTCATCAGGAAACCGACCTTCGCCGCGTACCTCGAGCTGTTCAGCATAATACCGATGGGAAGGTATTTCATGAACAGCCTGATCGTCACGTCGGCCATAACCATCGCGAACATATTCTTCTGTTCGCTCGCGGGCTACGCTTTCGCGAAGCACCGTTTTTTCGGACGCGACAAGCTCTTCCTGCTGCTTGTGGGCTCGATGATGATACCGTGGCAGGTGAACCTGATACCGAGCTTCGTCATAATAAAGAAGTTCGGCTGGCTCAACTCGTTTGCCGGCCTTATCATACCGGCGATGTCGGGGGCTTTCGGCATATTCCTGATGAGGCAGTTCATAATGAACATACCGGACGACCTTATTGACGCCGCGAAGATAGACGGCTGCAGCGAGTTCACGATATACAGGAGGGTCATCCTGCCGCTCATACAGCCCGCGCTCGCATCGCTGGCTATATTTACCTTTATGGGGCAATGGAACAATTTCGTATGGCCGCTCGTGGTCATATACTCATCCAAGATGAGGACGATACCGCTGGCGCTGTCCGTGCTGAACGGCCAGTTCGGGACGAATTTCGCGATGGTGATGGCCGGCGCGGTCATAGCGACCCTGCCTGTGCTGATAGTCTTTGTCTCGTTCCAGAAGTACTTCATAAAAGGCATCGCGCTGACAGGACTGAAAGCTTAACGGTGCCTGAGGGCGCCTTTAAGGTGTTAGCGATAACATTGACAAAACCCGGTTCATCGTGTAAACTTTATCGAAGGGTCAAACTGCCATGAAACGTTTCGAAAAAACCAGCATTACAATAAAAGACATAGCTAAAAAGGCGGGCGTCGCGCATTCGACGGTCTCTCTTGTTATGAACGACCGTGAACACGTGTCGCCGAAACTTCGCGAGAAGATATTGAAGATTGCCAATGATATGGGCTATATGCCCAACATGGTAGCGCGCAGCCTCATCAGCAAGAAATCATCTACCGTGGCAGTAGTATTCCCCGAGAACCCGCATTTCTTCACGATAACGTACTTCCTCATGATCATAGAAGGCATCCAGAATGCCTGCAAGAAATACAACCGGGCGCTGATGTTCTTCAGCCTCGACCAGACGAAGGGCGAGTCGTATTACCAGATCTCCCGCAAGTGGCTCATCGACCTGATGATCATCATGAACGTAGATTATACGAGGGACATCTCAAAGGATATCCAGGACCTCCGCGACAACGGCATATATTTCTCGTTCCTGACCAAGTATTTGGGCAAGGAGAAGGTCAATTCGGTATGCGTCGATAACCTCGAGGGTGTCCGTATAGCCCTGGAGTACCTTGCCTCGCAGGGCCACAAGCGCATAGGTTTCATCGCCGGCAACCCGAACTCGGCTGACGGCCCGGAAAGGTCCCAGGCCTACAAGGCGCTCTCCAAGAAGTACGGGTTCGACCAGGACGATGAGCTTACGGTGCAGGGCGATTTCACGTTCGAGAGCGGCGAGCGCGAGATGCCGAAACTGCTTACCCTGAAGAAACGCCCGACCGCGATATTCGCGGCAAGCGATTATATGGCCATAGGCGCGATGCGCGTGATAAAATCGCAAGGCCTGTCCATCCCTAAAGACATCGCGGTCATGGGATTCGACAATACTCTCGAAGCGGCATATGTCGAACCCTCGCTTACCACGATAAGGCAGCCCCTGCAGGAGATGGGAGAGAAGGCCGTCGACCTTGCCATACGCTCTATGAACGACGAAAATTTCGAACCGCAGACACTTGCCCTTAAACCGGAACTCATGAAGAGACAATCATGCTAAAAAAATGCCTCGCCTCGTTGGTGTATTATGCCCTTTTTGTTTTTCTGTCGATTACTGCGCCGGTATTTGCGGAAGATGCGGCCGCAGTAAATGATACGCAACCCGCCACTTTCGAAGTAAAGCAGATAGACGGCATTAACGTCCCGTTCCAGAACGGCATACCTTTCCCTTCATGGGAGAAGCAGGAACGCTCATACGTAGACCTCAACGGCTCATGGAAGACCGAGAGGCAGAAGGTCGACCATAAGCTTTCCCTAAGCAAGAGGACTCCGGAGGGTATCGTCCTTGTCGAGCAGGAGGGCGCCGGAAGGCAGGGCGCCGGCTATGACGATAAGGCATGGAAGGATAAGGAGATACCCGGGGTCGAGAACCCCGCCCCTGACAGGTATATGGACGGCGCGTGGTACAGGCGGCATTTCAACGTGCCCGCCGATGCCGCCGGCAAATACGTTAAACTGATGTTCGAGGCCGCCAATTACTTCACGGATGTATGGGTCAACGGCAAGTGGGTCGGCTGCCACGAGGGCGGTTATACGCCGTTCGCCTTTGACGTGGGCCGGTACCTGGATTACGGCAAGGACAACGTTGTTGCCGTAAGGGTCGACAACATACCGTGGATACCGAACGGCGATTCCTCTAAAGAGGCGCAGGCCGTGAACGGCCATAACATCATACCTTACGCGACCGGCGACTGGTGGAATTACGGCGGAATAACCAGGAATGTATATCTCGAGATATCGCCCGCGGTATCCGTAGTGCGCGCCGATATCAGGACCAAGGTTTCCGGAGAGAAAGATTCGGAGCTTACCATAGAGGTGACCGCGTATAACTGCGGAGACACCGAGGTGGCGTCATCGCTCGGAGTGAAGGTCCTCCAGGCAAACATAAAAGATAAGGACCTGGAAGAGCCCTCAGCCAAGAAGATCGCCTCGGGCAAGACGGTCTCCGTGCAGGGCGAGACGTCAAAGGAGATAATTTTAAAGCCGGGCGAGGTACGCGCCGTAAGTTTTTCATTGAAGTCCGGCGCGCTGAAATTCTGGTCGCCCGAATCGCCCAACCTTTATGTGCTCCAGGTCACCCTCGGGGACAAGAAGAAGAAACTCGACGAATTATATACCCAGTTCGGCGTAAGGGAAGTCCGTGTGGACAAGGACAGCCCGAAGATACTGCTGAACGGGAAAGAGGTCTTCCTGCGCGGCATCGCGAGGCATGAGGCCTTCCGCGGCGAACCGGGGCCTGAAGAGTTCGGCCCGCCGCGCATAGTCAAGGATTTCAAGTTTATAAAAGAGGCGAACGCGAATTTCATCAGGACTGCGCATTATCCGAATGAACAGCTGACCTACTCGATAGCCGACAGGATGGGGCTGCTGATATGGGAAGAGATCCCGGTATTCTGGTTCGGCGGGCCCGAGTTCGTGATACAGAAGAATGTGCGCGGCATCGCGAGGCAGATGTGGTTCGAGATGATATACCGCGATTACAACAGGCCGTCCGTCATAATCTGGGGCACTTGCAACGAGTGCAGCTGGCAGAAGGAGAGGGCCGAATTCATAAAAGACCTGAGGGATAACGCGCAGAAAGTCGACGGCACCCGCCCCGTGGCGCAGTCGGCCTCCGGAAGCGACCCCACGGATCCCACCCAGAAAGAATGCGATATCATAGGGTTTACGACCTACTACGGCATATTCTACGGCAGCTCCTATTATATGGATACCAAGGAAGCCCTGGAGAAGACGCGCAAGGCCTTTCCCGGTAAACCGATAATCTCGACCGAATACGGCATATGGTCCGGTTACGGCGATACCCCTCAGGAGAAGGTCCAGATAGAGGTCGCGAAGGAGACGTTCTCCGCGTTCACGGAACTCCCGTATGTCTCGGGGTGCGCCTGGTGGACGATCGCCGATTGGCATACGATGATCAACGAGCCGCAGCACATGGGCCTCATGACGATCGACAGGAAACTGCAGAAGCCCGTTTATTTCCAGATACAGCGCCAGTACGCGATGCTGCTCGGCGACCTTTCCGTAGCGGTCAAAGAACCTAAGGAGGATGAGGTCGTCAAGGGCAAGGTAAAAATAGCCGTTGAGATCAAGGGCAAGGAGAAACCCGAATTCGTGGACCTCATAGTCGAAGGGAAGGAATTCGGCCGGCTCTCGCAGAAGAAGGGTGTCTACCAGATGGAGTTCGATACCGCGAAGGCCGAAGAAGGCCCGAGGACCCTGATCGTACGCGCGAAGAGCAAAAAAGGATATTATGTCTCGGATTTCGTCAGGGTCAACGTCGATAACAAAGATGAGCCGCCGGTGCTTGATATCAGCATGAAGGACGGCGATCTCGTGATGGGCAAAGTCCTGCTGAACGCCTCCGTCTCGGATGACAGGGGTGCCCCTGAGATAACTTATACGATTGACGGGGCTAATCCGATCAAGATGTCGAGCCAGGTAGAAGGGTCATACCAGGCCGAATGGGACGTATCCGGCCTGCCGGACGGGTCCGTCCATGAGATAAAATTCACGGCCACTGATTCGGGCGGGCAGGTCGTCGAGAAGAAGGTCTCGGTCAAGATCGACAGCAAACCGGGCAAATACGTAGACCTGCCGTTTGACCATGACTGGATATCGATGAACAACAATTACGCCAACGGTACGGGCTGGGATTATGCCGCGGAAGACCTGCCGGCATCCGGTTCGGAATTCATATACAACGGAAAAGACAGGGTCAAGTTCAGGTTCGGGGACAAATCCGACGGGGCGATGAATACGGTCGAATGCGCGAAGCAGAAGATCGTTTTTGCGCCCGGCTATTACGGCAAAGTATATATCCTGGCCGCCATGCATGACGGCGGCGCCAAGATCCCGTTCATGCTGAACTATACCGACGGGACGCAGGAGAAGGCCGTCGCGGGTTTCTCGGACTGGTGGGGCGCCAACGCGGTCTTCGGAGAGGATACCGCGATAAAGACCTCGCACCATCATGAGGCGGCCGGCGAGAGGAAGCCGGGTTCGGGCATATACGTGCAGGCTATCGAGCCCGACAAGAAGAAAGTCCTGGCTTCGATAGTCCTTCCGTCCGATCCGAAGTTCCATATATTCGCGATGACCCTTGAGGGCGAGGCATCTAACGACGCCATACCGGAGCCCTCGATAAAAGAGCCGCAGGCCAACGCTTCGGTCGGAGATATGGTGAAGATCACCGTTGAGGACAACGAGGGCGATATAGCGAAGGTCGAGTATTCGGTCGACTCGGGAGCATGGGCGCCTATGAAGGAGGAAGGAAGCGGGAATTATACCGCCGAATGGGATACCGCCGAAGTCCAGGGGATAAATCACACGATCGCGGTCAAGGCGACCGATAAGATCGGGCAGATAAATATAAAGTCGATAGATGTAAGGGTCGTGAACCGCGTAACGATAATATTCCCGTTCGAGGGAGCGAGCATATACAAGGCCGCGAACCTGATGGTCGAGCCGAGGGCGAACAGGGAGGTAGAGAAGATAGAGTATTCGGTGGACAACGCGGAGTTCACGCAGATGCCGGTCTCCGCTATGGGCCTCTATACGGCCGAATGGAACACCGAAGGGTATAAGGCGGGTTCCGGGCACGTCCTGGTGGTCAGGGAGTACGAAAAAGGCGGCGGCGTTACGATAGATACGGTCAAGGTCACCGCGGACTCGATAAAGGTCATGATCGCCGAGCCCCTGAAAGGCCATTCGATAAAAGTCGATAAGGCGATCCGCGACTGGGTCGGCGCGGCTCCGGAACAGGAAAATACTGCGACCATAAATAACGGGGAATTCATCTGGAGGGACGCGAAGGATGACGATGCCGGCAACGGCCGTTATACCTATCCGACCAACAAGGCCGTAAGCAAGGGATGCGACCTCAGGGAGTTCCGCATCACGTGGGATGACGAGAACCTTTACATGCTGATAAAATGCGACAGGCCCGGGGATTTCTGGGCGCCCTACAGGATCATCGGAATAGATACGGACGGCGCTAAGGGCGGCAAGGGCGGCACGAAGGTCCTCGCGCAGGGCGATCCCGACGATGTCGGCCCCGATAAGGGGTCTTTCGGCGAGATAAAGGTCGCCCCGGAACTCGCATGCGAATATATCGTGGGGGCATACAATTCATACAAGGGCCGCATATGGGACGCTAAGGGCAAGCTGGTCGCGTCCAAGGAAGCGAAACCCGACGATACCCCCGGATTCAAGGTCGATGATTACGGATGGAGCGCGGTCGAGGTCGCAATACCGTGGAAATTGCTCGGCGGCTCGCCCCCATACGGCCAGACGTGGAGATTTATCGTGGGCATCGGCCAGCAGGATAATGATGTATTCAGGGAGATAGAAAAAGACGCTTCCGAATGGCGCGGAGGCGGCGGAGAATCGAGCGATATGTTCGGGCCCGACCCGGACATATTCGACCTCGCGAGCCCCGACAAGAAGACCCAGGAATTTGAGCTGCGCAGCTATGATCCTCAGGGCGAACCGGGGAACCCGGACGGTTTCGCCGTGATAAAGAAGTCGTACCTTGTTGTGACGTTTGGCGAGGCCTCGAAGTAGCGAGGGGGTAAGGCCGATGGCAGTACCGGTGATCGTATTATTGCTTTTGTTCCCTTGCGTTGGTTTCGCGGAAGACGTAAGTAATGTCCCGTTTACCGGGCACAAGATAGATGTAGATAAATCGATCTTTGACTGGAAAGGTATCGCTCCCGAAACCGAGAATACCGCCGCAATAAGCGAAGGCGAGTATATTTGGAAGGACGCATCGGGCGACGACACGGGCAACGGTAAATATACTTACCCGCTCGATAAGCAGCTGAAAAAAGGCGCGGACCTGAAAGAGTTCAGGGTAACCTTCGATGATGACAACCTTTATTTCCTGGTAAAGACCAACCGTCCCGCCGATTGGTGGACCCCTTACAGGGTGATAGGCATCGACACTGACGGCGCTTCAGGCGGCAGGAACGGGATGCAGGTACTGGCCGAAGGCGGCATCGACGAGCTTTCGTCGGATTCGGGAACATACGCGGAGCTTAAAGTAGCGCCCGAACTGGCATGTGAATACGTAGTGGCGGTCTCGTCGACATACAAGGGCCGCGTATGGGATGCGAGCGGGAAACTTGTTGCGTTCAGGGATGACCAGCCGGAAGATACGGCCGGGTTCAAGATAGCGGATATGAACTGGAATACGGTTGAAGTGGCCATACCGTGGGCGCTTATCGGGGGCAAGCCGGAAAATAAGGCGTACAGGTTTATAGTAGCGGTAGGGCAGCAAGATTATGATATCGCGCGTGAGATAGAGGAAGCGTCAAGCGAATGGCACGGAGGAGGTGGTGAGACTAGCGATGCCGGAGGTGTGGACCCGGATGTGTACGATCTGGCCGGCGCGGAGCGCGCCGTCCAAGAAAGGGAGCTTGGCAGTTTTAAGATGAGCGCTCCTCCCGGGGACACCGAGGGTTTCGCTATGATAGACAAGTCGTACCTGACGGTCTATTTCGGTCCTAAACAGTAACCTAATAATTAAACAGGAGGTGGTTTAGATGAGAAGGGTATTGGCAGTTTTGGTTGTGGCACTCGCGTTATTTTCGGCGTGGACTGTTGCCCAGGCCGAAGATGTCGCCGTAAACGGCCATAAGATAGCGGTCGATAAGGCGATACGCGACTGGAAGGGTGTGGCGCCTGAAGCGGATAATACCGCCGCGGTAAGCGAAGGCGAGTATATCTGGAAGGATGCCGCGGGCGATGACCTTGGGAACGGCAAATATGTATATCCGCAGAACAAGGCGCTCAAGAAGGGCGGAGACCTTAAGGAGTTCAGGGTCACGTTCGACAGCGAGAACCTGTATTTGCTTATCAAGACCGACAGGCCCGGAGACTGGTGGGTGCCTTACAGGATCATTGGCATCGACGTTGACGGCGCCGCGGGCGGCAAGAACGGGAACGCGGTGATGGCGCAGGGCGACATGGACGAATACGCCTTCGATTCGGGGTGCTTCGCAGAATTGAAGACAACGCCCGAACTCGCATGCGATTACATGATCGCAGTCTCGTCGACCTACAAGGGCCGCATATGGGACGGCAAGGGCAA
>Ga0172381_10002709_pt1 | contig 19303 bp, 29 predicted proteins | sample Leawel6488metaG_FD_119754 | JGI IMG/M metagenome (GOLD analysis project Ga0172381, IMG submission 119754) | Leachate microbial communities from a municipal landfill in Southern Ontario, Canada - Leachate well 64-88 metaG | ecosystem: Engineered > Solid waste > Landfill > Unclassified | place...
ATGCCTCGCCAGAGCTTGAAGAACCCGTCTATAAAATAACAGCCTACTGTTGTGGCATGTGTCCTGAGATTTGTACAACATCTGCTATTGAAAGTAACTTGTTTGCTACGCCTGAAGAAGCCAGCGCAGAAGCCGGTAAAAGGAATAGTAACTTTAAAACAAGATGCAAGGAGTAGAATTATAATGTTACGAGGCTACGACATAGACGGAGTTCTCACAGCTGGGGTTCAACCCATTGCTCCGGCTGTAGCAATAAGTGGACGGTGTTTTCCGGGGTACGATGATTTTGCTAAACGTATAGCCCAGTTTTTTCCGGTATACATTAGGGGTGTTGGGCAGGCGGACGCCGTTGATGCTGGTAAATTTAAAGCAATGATAATTAACCATCTAGGGGTTGAAGAATTCTACGAGGACGACGATGTTCAGATAAAAGTCATTCAAGACAACTGCCCAAGATGTAAAGTTATTAAGGTTGAATAAATGAAACCACTAGTAATCTATACACAAGGAGTAGAAATATGAGTTTTTACGCTAATTCTTCTGGCGTTCGTAATGTTGAGGCTAACAGACCTTGGGACTGTTTGATAGACAACCACATACTTTGTGGAATACCTGTCAAATCGTGTTTAAACTGTAAAAAGATGTGGCTCACCGGAGATGACCCAACCCCGGAGAATGAAATCGAGTCCTACGAGGTACGTAAGCTAAGTGATACATTTTCACATTGTGAAGCCTTTGATGTAAAGTACAAGAGCCCCGACCTACGAAAAGTCAAATGAAACCACTAGTAATCTACTCCAAAGGCGTGCGGCCTCTCCGTAGTGGTAAACCCAGTGCTAAGGAATATCCTCACTGGGATAAGCTTGTCGAGCTTCTATCCAAAGACTTTATAGTTATTGAGGTAGTGCAGGAGCCTTTGGACCGGCTGGAAGCACTGCTCAAAGTGGCTGACTACGTGCTTGCCTGTGACAGCTTTCTGCAGCACTTCTGCTGGTCTATTGGGGTAAAGGCTCACGTCCTTTGGGGTACTTCCGACCCCCTAATCTTTGGCCACGCCGAGAATGTCAATATCCTTAAAGACCGTAAGTACGTCAGGCCTAACCAGTTCGATATGTGGGAAAACGACGTTCCTCAACCAGAAGCCTTTGTTTTACCAGAAGAAGTAATGAAGTACATCAACCAAACTTAAATCTTGGGGGTTAGTGTGGAAACACTGCAACTGATTGGGGTTTACGTTGGTGTGGGCACAGTTCTACTATTCATAGAGCTAATAGACAAAGCTACAAGGAAATGAGGATATTATGCCACAGTTTGGAAAAGCTTCCCGAGAAAAGTTAGATAAAGCCGACCCATTAATTCAGCAATTATTCTCAGCCGTAATAAAACATGTAGACTGCACAGTTCTCTGCAGCTATCGGGGCAAGGCAGAACAAGATGCTGCTTACGCGGAAGGCAACTCCAAACTAAAATATCCACAATCAAAACACAATTCGGACCCAGCCCAAGCTGTGGACGTTATGCCTTGGAATATAGACGAGCCCCACGTAAGGTGGCCCGACTTGTCGGGGTTTACTCCGGAACAAATAGAAAAGATTTATAATTATGCTAGCGTTGCTCACTTTGCGGGGCTTGTTAGGGGCATAGCTCTTGAGAAAGATATACCCATTCGATGGGGCGGGGATTTCAACCGTAACTTTATGCTAGAAAATAAAGATTCTTGGGATTTCCCTCACTTTGAGCTGGATGGTAAATAACATGTGCACTTCCCCCGAAACAGAAACGAGCAGGGCACGAGAGATAAGAAAATATGAACCTATCCTAGGTGCGCCTGGTGTCTCCGCTTGGACAGTTATGTTCTTCAAACTTAAGCAGTTTTTCGCTGTTGACCTATTCACGAAGGCTTCGGTGTTTGTATGGATTTCTACGTGGATGGCTTGGAAACTTTTGGATAGGGGCAAGTTGGCGTCTGATGTAGCTGTTCTATCTGTTGTAGGCCTCATGGGGCTTGCTTGGATGAACTGGTGCATGCGAAAGCACGTGGGCCCTTTTATTGAAGCTGTCTGTGCATGGATTAAGGGGGGCCCCAACCTTCCTAGTACCCCCGCTAGGACCACTACCACCACTATCACTAAGACACGGGCTGATATTCCTATTGAAGATAAATAGCTTAAATCTTGGGCTTTAATGAAGAAAACCAAAGGAATTAGGCCCAAATGAACACCGTACCCCTCCTGTCTTCTATCCCCCTAGACCTAATGATTGTTAGTGCCGCTGGCGGGGTTACTGGGCAGACACCTTTGGTACTGGTTCAGAGGAAGTCCGACGGGTATTACTGGAACGGAACTTCTTCCTTCGTCGTAGGGGTTACTCAGATTCCTATGACAGAGGTAGATAGTGTAAACCAACCCGGTCTATACCGGGTGCTGTTTAATAGTCAGGGTGGGGACACTACTACTAATGTCTATGTTGCCTTCTACTCGAATGCTAACCCGCTATACCCAGGAAATGCAACAGACGAATTTGTTTTTTCAAATCAAACTGTAGATGTGAATACTCTTTCAATTGCACAGGCAGTTGCAAGTAAAATACTTCTAAATCCTGCTGTACCAATTGATTCAGCAGACATTGCTTCTCAGACTACTCTCTTGGTTACCAAGGCAGAAGTAGAGGACATTCAAGCTAGAATGGCAACACAAGCTAGCTTATCTGCTTTTGCAACAGCTACAACCACAACACTAGGTCAAATCTTATCCGCAATACAACCTGCACAGGGGTCAAGCATGATTACGTTCAACGTTACAGACCAGTCCAATCTCCCTGTTCCGGGCGTGTACATTACTCTTAAAAATACTACTTCGGCTATTACTGTGGCTGTTGGCTATACTGACATAAATGGTCAACTGGTTCTAGGGTTACCCGGAGTGTATGGTAACCCTGCGGTGTTTAACGTCTTGTTCTACAAACCCTTCTACACCTTTGGTGCGCAGCCTTATGTACTGACCGTGACCGGGGACCAGACGGTTGCTGTCTCTAGTGTTTCTTTCCAGCCCACACCAGCACTACCCGGAACCTGCGCCTGCTACTGTTACATGGTTGATGCTACCAGTGCCCCTGTTGTTGGGGAGCTGCTGAGGGCCAAGCTGGTTTCTAATTTCCCGTTCACTCCCGGCACCGGAGTCCTTGCCACTAAAACAGAAGTCGAGGCATTCTCCGACAGCTCAGGATATGTGCAGCTCAACCTTATTCAGGGAGCCACATACGAGCTCAGTGCTCCGGCATTATACGTAACCCTAACAAATTTTCTCATCCCGGCTGTGGCCAGCTTAGATTTGTCAACGCAGTTGTTCCGTAATAGCTAAAGGTTGACATTGATATAGCATTCTGATATACTGACTAATTGGGATAGTAGTAAAAATTTATTATTAGGTATAAATGGAACTATCACAAATACGCTCCATTACAGCTCCGGAGCTGACAATTCCCTCGTTCAGAGGAACCCTGAAATCGTTTCAGCGAACGGGGGTTTTTGCTGCATACCTGCACCCAAGAATAATCATTGGTGATGACACAGGTCTAGGAAAAACCGTGCAGAGTATTGGCCTCCTATGCATGCTGCAAGACCATAATGAGCTAGCGTTTAACTCAACACTAGTCATTTGCCCTAACGGAATGCGAGAAGATTGGCTGCGGGCAGTTCAAAAGTTTTCCCCCTTCAAAGCTATTATTGGGTGGACGAAAGACCGAGAATGTAAATATCTGAAAGTAAAGAATAATGTCCTTATTATGGGGTATAGTACAATCCCTAACCGAATAAGTTTATTGGAAAAGTATAACTTTCATAATATCATTATAGACGAAGCTAGCTACATTAAGAATACTGGGACAAAGTCTTTTGCCGCTGTCAAAAAGTTGGTGGACAAAGCCAATAGGGTGGTTCTTCTCAATGCAACCAGTATTGAGAACGGTATGCAGGATGCTTATGCTATGGGGGAGCTTTTAGAACCCGGGTTCTTTGGGTCCTATGATAACTTTATGTCTATTTATTGTGAAACTGAAACAAGATACTTTAGGACCAAGTATCACACCTTAATGGCCGATGTTTCCGTTGTTGGGCCAAAGTCTCTTGAGGCCGTGGAAGCTCTCAAAGCCAAGTTGTCTAAATACTACTTCCGCCGTAGCTATGCTGATGTTGAAATTGAAATGCCCAAGGAAGTTGTTCGGCTCATTCCGGTTATTCTTAAGCCGGAGCAAAAGAAAGAGTATGTTGAACAGGTTGCTCTCTTCAAGAACAAAAAAATAAAGGGTGCTTCCCTGCTTTACAATCTACTTCGAATCTGTGATGGAAAACGGGAGAACTGGGCTAAGGAAGACTATCCAGAGAAGATGTCTGCTAAAGGAGAAGCCCTCCTTGACCTAGCTAATTCTTTTAACGAGCCCTTTATTGTATATTCAACTTACATAGATTCACTTCTAGCTGCAGCTAAAATTCTAAGGAGAGCCGGTAAAAGGGTCGGCTTTTATTCTGGTATGAATCCTGATACCCGGGAACAACACAGTGATGAATTCATAGCAGGTAAGAGAGACTGCCTACTTATAACAAAGGCCGGGGCCCGGGGTAAAAACTGGAAAGAAGCCAGACATCTAATAGAGTTGAACTCTCTGTACAACCCCTCTTTGCAACATCAGGTGCGTTCTCGAATTAAACGCATGGACAGCCTTCACAAAACCGTGTTTATCTATAAGATATTTGCCGAGAATACTATAGAAGAGAACGTTTTAGCTCTGCTAGAAAGAAAAGGAATCTTGGCAAAATATATCAACGAAGACGGAACCGAACTATCCAACATGACTGACGCCGAAGTCGAGTTACTTTTGTCAAGAAAGATAAGTTTGGTCAATGAGGATAGTTTAGACCAAAATATTAAGAATTTGGAAGTAGTTACAAATTAGATTTGTGTTTAATTATAAACTAGAGTACTAGAGTGGGGGAATAAATGATAAACACTAGCAATAATGGCCTTTTACTGACTGTTAATTAAAAATTAGTTTTTAATTAGCTCTTATTCTTACTTCTTATTCTACTTCTACTTCTATACCCCACTTATTGGAAAAGTCTAGTTACAAACTAATTATTTTTGGTGTACACTGTAGTAGAAAGGCAGGTACTGAATGGCAAGGCTAGCTACTTCTGAGGGAGGTTGGTTTAAGCTATGGGGCCGAAAGTGGTTAACGGATGAAAAGATTGGTGCTTTATCCCTGTCAGAACAGGGGGCCTATGTTAGATTGCTTTGTTATGCCAATGTTCTAATGTACAATGGCAGGTTTATTGATAGCTTAAATAATCCTATTACTCCAGAACATATCAGCAAGGCTGTAAAAATTGAACCAGCTGTTTTTTCACTCCTTGTTTCTAAGGGGTTTATACAGCAAGAGCCAGGTAGTTCAGCCTATTTTGTATGTAGTTGGGAAAAACACCAGACAAGGGTGTACAAGAAATCCGTAGAAAAGCCTATAAATACTGGGGTTTCCATGGCTAAATTTCCACCTCCAAAAGAGAGGCATGACGTTGTTTTGTAGGTAATAGGTCTATTGGTAGTGGTATTTAGTAAAATCGTTCAAATATGATTATCCTAGGGGTCAAAACAAAGGCCTCTGGCAGGGGTAAACAACCAAAAGGAGAAGGACATTGGATTATCAAAAGGCGTGGGAAGAGCTAAGAAGCCAAATTCATGAAAAGAAGGAGTACTATAATATTAATGGTATTGATGAATATTTTGATGGTAAACACACTGCTATGCTCACTGTTCTTGACATGATGCATAACATCGAGGTGGATGCCAGTACTTCTCAAGGGGCCCTGCCTACTGGTGCCAACCCACAAAGAATTATAAACGGGGGTTGACACGAAACCATAGGCATGATATACTGCTGGCGTAGTGCAGGAAATAACTTTCTAGGGAGAGTGGGAAATGGTTCGATTGGTACTGCCGGAGGTTAAGCGCCCAGACACGGTTGATGAGTTGACCACGCTGGTGAAGGCGCAGAAGAACGAAGACGCAATCACTCGCATCGGTGACCTCAAGTTGGAGAACGACCATCTTGTTGTTGGGTCTACGGCTTATGCTCTTCGTGAGAACGGCTTCAAGGGGCTTCTGTCCGAGTTGGGCATGCCTTTTGGGTACGCCGCTTCCATTCCCAATGACCTGCTGTACGACTCGGTGAACCGCCTCTGCAAGACTTACGGTGATACTGAGGTCATGCTCCGCACCCAGAATGGAGAACTTCGAGGGGTTCTAAGTCCCAACTATGTTCCTCTCGACACCGATGTTCTTGCCAGTCGTCTTAGCGAAACTTCCAAGCTTGGGCTGGTTCCCGCACGTATCTACTACGACGGCGACAGCTTGTCTGTTTCTTTGACCACCGAGAAGGCAGTGCACGCCAAGGACGTTGGGGATATCACCAAGGTGGGGGTCTCTCTCGAAACCTCCGATGTGAACATGTACCCACTCAGCGCAGGGGCCTACCTGTACCGGCTTATCTGCACCAACGGGGCCGTTGTCCCAGCACAGATGGGTGGAGGGGTGTCATTCAGCCAGAAAAAGGTGAACCCAGATACGGTCTGGAATTTGTTCGATGAAGGCTACCAGCGTATCCTGACCACCATGTCCAAGATTGACAGCGAGTTCCTCATTCACTTGGAAAACACGAAGGTCAGCGCTGCCGACTTCGTCAAGGCGAAGGACAAGTTGTCCAAGTTTGCCAGTGGTCGTGAGGTTGCCCGGATTCTCAAGGGCATGGAAACTGAGCTGTTGGAAAGCGGCACCGACTACAACTTCTACGATATCTACAACACGGTGACGTCCGCTGCCCGGGACCACAGCTCGATGTACGTTGCCAAGAGCCTTGAAAGGGCCGCTGGCGAGTTGCTCTTCGCCTACGGCACCGAGAAGAACTAGATTTACTTGGCCAAGGTTGCGGGGCGTGGTGGTGTCTAGCGAGACTATTCCTAGGCATCACAGGGTCGGGATGAATCCCGACCCACACGCCCCGATAATTTTAAGGAGAATATAATGGGCTACTGTTCTTCCTGTGGGTCTCCAGTTCCAGACGGGCAGAATTCTTGCTCAATGTGTTATGGTGACCCAGCCTATGGTCGGGACGGGCACTACCAAAATTGGCTGGAAGAGCAGTGGGCAGAGGAAGAAGAGAGGCACATGGAAGAACAAGCTTTTCAACGTCAGGAAGAAAGAGAAATTCGTTAGTGCTGATAAATCCGTAGGGAGACTCTACTGGGCTACGTAAGAAGCGCTTCGGACGCAGCTTAGGCGTAGTTTAATCGGGAGAATGACCGGGACTAACCGGAGGTCTGGGTTCGACCCCCAGCCTTAAGTAGCCCTACGGTGTTATGAGTACTAAAGGAGGTAGTAAAATGAAATGGTTGTTTACTATTATTTTTGTTTGTTTCATACACCACGCTGCTATTTTACAGAGTTCAACTAGCGCAGCTGAATTTTATCAGAAATTACCAACTTGTGCTATAAATATTAAAGTTACTGCCGGTGCGGATGGTACGGCAGGCCGAGCTGTTTGGTTGATTACATGGGATATTCCGTGTAATTAATGAGATAAGTAATTAAGGAGAAAGTGCCATGAGCTTAGCCAGCATTCAAAAAGTAGTTGACATTAAGCCTATCCCCGGGGCAGACGCCATTGAGTGTGCCACTGTTCTCGGATGGGAAGTCGTGGTTAAGAAGGGTGACTTCAAGTCGGAAGATTTGGGAGTATTTGCGGAAATTGATAGCTTGGTTCCCGAGCTACCCTGCTTTGAGTTTATGCGCACGCGCAACTTCAGAATCAAAACAGTAAAACTTCGCGGTCAGGTTTCACAGGGCTTGTTTATGCCTTTGAGCATTCTTCCCGGGGGGAACTACAGTGAGGGTCAGGATGTTACCGAGCTTCTTGGTGTCAAGAAGTACGAGAAGGCTCTGCCCGGCCAGCTCTCCGCTATGGCTAAAGGTAACTTCCCGTCTTTTATCCCCAAGACGGATGAGGTTCGTATTCAGTCCGAACCCCGGCTGTTGGATGAGGTCCGTAGCTTGCCTATGTATGCTACAGTGAAGTGTGACGGCAGCAGTGCAACTTATTTCGTCAAGGATGGTGAGTTTGGTGTGTGCAGCCGTAATTGGGAGCTTAAGGAAGACGAAAACAACTCCTTCTGGAAGTTTGCTCGGGAGAACGACCTAGAGAACAAGATGAAGGCTTGGGGGAGCAATATTGCCCTGCAAGGTGAAATCTGCGGCCCCGGAATCCAGAAGAACCCAATGGGTCTGGATAAGGTTACTGTGTTCTTTTTCAACCTGTATAGTATTGATGAGCACAGGTATGCTAACTACTACGAGCTTGTGAAAAATACAGATGCTCTGGGTGTTAAGACTGTTCCGCTTGTGTTTTGTGATGCAACCATTGGGCAGGCCCTTAACAAAGACGCTTGGGGTATGGAAGACCTGATTAAATACGCTGAGGGTAATTACCACAACGGAAAGCCCCGGGAAGGTATTGTGCTTCGCCCAATGCAGGAGCAGGACAGCCAGAAGACTAGAATCGGGCGTCTTTCCTTTAAGGTTGTTAATAACGTCTATTTGCTGAAGGTGGAGGAGTAGCATGTGTATTCACTACAGGCATGAAATATCCAGCTGGCGTGCACCTAAGCTGGGATTTCTTGTTTGGGAACCCCTCAACTGGTTAGACGGTGATAATTGCTGGGTGGCTCAATTGCACTTGCTCTGGGTTAGCTTTTATATTTCGTTTATTCCAAAGGAAAAGTAATGCTCCGCATCAAAACCCCTAAAGATTGGTGGGAGCTGGTAGACGCGGAATGGGTTAACCTGTCCACCCTTATTGAAAGATTTACTCCCACCCCTTACGAAAAGACTATAGATGAGTTGGTACGGGAGATTAAGGGGAAAACCAGTCTTGTCAGGGCAATTGAAATGAAGGAGAATAGGGATTGGGAAGGGCTACACAGTATATTTCAAAATACTTGGGGGTACGCCCCAGATGTACCCGGGTTGGATTCAATCCCTGGGTGGCTTGACCTGTGTGACCTTTGTAGTGAAATTTGGGTATTCGACGACAGGAGATAAAGTGGACCTCTCTAAGTTTGAAGGTTTTCTTGAGTTCATGGAAGAGATTGATACTCAGGATAATCGAGCTACCCAGAAGCCTATTCTTATCGAGCTACAAGCACCCTACCGTGTTTATACAAAGGTAGAGGAGTGCGGAGGCGATTCTGGAAAAGCCCTTGATGTTTTTGGGGAGGAAGAGTGCGAAGAGTACGGTATTGACCCCGAAGAAGACTTAAGCTGGAAAACTATTTGGGAAGGTAAGCAGTGGTTTTTTACATATTCCGGGCTCAAGAAACATTTGGAGTTGAACGGGCACAATTACAGGAACGGTAACAGAGATGGTGGGCCTCGTGATTATGTACAGTGTCTTGCGTATCGTAATCCTGAAATGATTAAATTGTTTGAGTGGCTTCATGCCCTTAAGGACGAGCTTGTTGCCGAGAAGATTAAGTTAAAAAACAACTCCTAAATTTTGGGCTCCTATGCAAAACGTGGTAAATAATTTACGAGGTCGCAACATGTATTCACCTCTCAACAGGTTTTTGGATTCATTGTTCTACGGGAAACGGGGAAAACGGAAGTCAGCGTAGGGTGCTGTCATGGAAACTTCATTCGCAGTGCCCAAAAATAAAATTGTTTCTTTTGTTACAAAAGCCAAATCAAAGACTACAGTAAAGATAGTTCCTTACAAAGAGCCCCCTGAATATTGCCCTTCATGTAGTGAGTTTGTGGTTCCAATTGGGGATAGGTGCCCCCAATGCAAATGGTGTATGCGATAATACTAGGGAAGTAGCTATTATAGATTGGAGAGGTAATTGGTGCATATCCTTGACCCCAATTTCAAGCGCTTTGACCATGACCAACAGAAGAAGGTCACAAATGAGCAGTTGGAAGCTGAGGTCCAAAGACAGCTCAGCGAAACGGATTCGACAAAGGTTACTCCACTACCCGCCCCAAAAGGTTGGGAGCAGACGGATAGCATCATGATTAAAGCCCCGGGGTACTGGTGGCTGCATAGTAAGGTTGACAGAAGGTGGAGGGCTGAGGGTAGTGGTGAGGTGGGTGGCACAGATATGTGTAAGGAAGCCAAAAAAGCTTTTTTTGAACTTAAGCACAGATATGGAAACCCTCCATGGGACATGGTTTATAAATTTGAGCCAAGAGACCTAAAGAAATTTAAACTTGCTAGTGACCCGGACGAGCTGCGGAAGCATTCTAAGTAAAACTGGTGTATACTGTAGTATGGAACCACGTAAGAAGGCCATACTATTTAAACTCCTTTTAGGGGTTATTGCTACGTTTGATAGGGAGCAGAAAGCAAAGCTAACCACAGAGGAAGTGGAGAAACTTTCTGTTGATTTTGAGAAGTTTTTAAAGAGATTCTTTAAGCGGCTGGGGAAAAGGGAATAATGGAAGAAGAATACGGGTGCCCTAAATGTCAGGATAGCAGGCACATTCTTCAGGGTGGGGTATGGGTTAGATGCTCTTGCCTAACTGAACTAAATGCAAGCCTAAAGTATTCTAGAGCTGGACTGACTTTTCCCCCAGAAGAGCTATACCTCGACAACACAGCATACTTTTCTAGTGAGTCTGCTAATAGTCGTATACTTGCCTATACTGTTGCCTTGAACAAGAGGCTTGCATCTGATAATCTACCTAGTAAGGCTTTTTGTTTTTCTGGGACTGCTATTTCATCAAAAGATTTTGTGGTTCAGTGCCTATTGAAAACTGCTGTAGACGCCGGGCTGAAAGTAACACAGCTATCTTTGGACACTTTAATTAATGTCCACTTTAAAAACAATAAGGTAAAAGAAGATGTTGAAGAATTTACGATGCTGGATGAATTTTTACGGACAGATGTGCTCTCCCTATATTTTGGAAGTGAGACACAGTTTAGGGTAGGTGAGTCTTACCTCACAGAAATTATTAGGGCGCATCACCTTAATTCACCAAAGAAAGTACTTATACTTAATACATCGCTTACTTATGAGGGGCTAGCCACTAAGTATAATGATACTTTCCAAAGCATGTTTGACGAGATAACCCCCTATTCAGAAGTACGCACTTCTCGTGTTATTTTTATGAGTATTAAATAAGGCGGGACACTTGGACCTACAGTCTACTATTCTTTCTGGGCTAATACCCGGGTCTCAAAGCGATAAGGCAGACTCTGATGCTGCATTTATTGAGGCAATTCAGCTTAAGCTGAGCGCTAGTCACTTTACTGGTCACTTTCGTTTTCTTTTTGAGGTTATTGGAAAGCAGGTGGCGCGTAAGTCAGCTGTAGACCGTGAAATCCTTGAGACATACCTATCAAATTCTAAATATGACGAAGAAGCTAAGACACAGATTAGGATTCTCTTTGCCTCCTGTAAAGAAGCTACAGTAGATATTGATAAGCTCAGAGCATTAATTCCGTCTTTCATTGAGCAGCAGAATGTAAAATTGTTTGGCAATGTTATGACGGATACAGTGCGTATTCTAACTGAGGGCATGCAGGTTGGAAAAGCAACCTTGAAAGGTCTTGATGATGCCCGTCAGTATCTAATTAAAAATGTTGCTAGCATTGCTTCCATGACTGTGGGCAATACCCCGCAAGGGCAGCTTCAAAAATCTATGGATAGTGTTTGGGCACTATACGAACAGGCCAAGAGTGACCCATCTTTTGGAATTAAGTCGGGCATTAAAGAGCTGGATGATGCTACTAGGGGAGCTAGAAATGGAGAAATATTTACAGTAGCTGGGTTTGCTAAAGAAGGAAAATCGCAAATGCTCAGGAACTGGGCATACAATGCTGCAATACGAAATAAGAAAAATGTTGTATATGCTTCTCTTGAAATGTCTTTTGACCAACTTAATCGGTTATTTGTTTCTCTTCATTCTACCCACGAAAAGTTTAATAACCCGATGGGAATTAAGGATTTTGCTATTTCGGATGGTAAGCTTACTCCAGAGCAGGAAGTTGCACTTAAGACGGTTACAGATGACTTTACTTATAGTACCGATTATGGGATGCTTTACGTTCTGCAGATGCCCTCGGGGTCTACAGTTTCCTCCCTTAGGAGTAGCTTGGTCTATCTCAACTCAATGTTTCCTATAGATGCACTGTTCTTAGACTATGCTTCATTGATGAAACCGGACACCCCAATGTCTACAGTTACGATGCAGGTAACTGATATTTTTAAGTCACTGAAAGATTTAGCTCTTACATTTAATGACGGAGCAGGCCTTCCTATTATTACTGCCCATCAGGTTTCTCGTGCTAAGCGAGAGGCTGTGGAGAAATTGGAAAATAAGAGATATGATATAGGCTACCTGTCTGATGCTGCTGAGGTAGAGAGAACGTCTGACATGGTGACGTGGATTTTGCGTACTGATGAGCTTATTCAGTCTAGGGAAGTCAAGATGGGCATTAGTCAATTCCGTCGTGGGAGGCTTCCTATGGACTGGCGTTGTCGAGAGTATTATGACTGCTCAAAAATTGAAAGTGTGGCTATTTTGTCTGGGCCTTCTGGAGCGTATGACACACTATGAGTCTAGATTTTAAATCCACCCTCAGCCTTATTAAAAGCAAGGTGACCTTTAACCAGGTTTTGGAAAGTTATGGTGTGAAAACAAGCTCAACCAAGCTTTTGCCCTGCCCTCTCCACATGGAGGATACGGGTTCTTTTAAGATTTATGGTGGAGATACCGGAGAAGGAAATTTTTGGTGCTTCGGGTGTTTACGGGGTGGAGACCTTTTGTCTTTTGTAGAGTATAAAGAGGGGATTACGAAGGGGCAGGCGCTACATAAGTTGGCTACTAAGTTTAACATAAATGTTCAAACCAGGGAATATTCTAATGACCTTCTTGGGTCTATAGAGGGTATGCTTAAGCCTAAGGACACGCCCAAGTCTAAGGCATGGGACCAGCACAGAATAGCCGCAGACTGCAGTAGGCTGTTTGAGTCCTTAAATGAGCAGATACTTACTCCGTACATGGTTAGAAAAAGAATACCTCATATTGGAACTAAGTCTAGGGGGGGCACTTTATTCATACCTATACACGATGTATCTGGTAATATCTGGAGCTTGCAGCAGATTATGGGCGGCGGGGTGAAGATTTTTACTAAAGACAGTAAGCGAAAAGGGTGCTTCTTTAGGCTTGGAGAATGCCCGAGCCCTGATGGAATAGCTTATTTGGTAGAGGGGTATTCTACCGGGGCAAGTGTTTATTTATCTACGGGTATTACTACATATGTATGTTTTACCGCAGGAAATCTGGTTTCCGTGTATACTGTATTAAAAGAGAAATTTCCTGATATACTTTTAGTTGTTGCTGGGGATAATGACACCCCGGGAAGGGCACACGAGCTTCCGGCGGTATACCCAGAAAAGGATGGACAGGATTGGAATGATGTGTGGATTGAGGGAGGGGCAACAGCGGTTGCTTCGGGTTTGTGTTCTAAGAGAATTATAACTGGTAATACTCTTGCAACTAAAGTAGCTAGTAGTTTAAAGTCCATCGGGAGGTAGTTTATGTATTATAGGGCAACGGTAATTATTGAGAACAAGTCCAACGTGGACCCGGACGACCTTTTTGATGAGTTGTATGGTTTGTCTGTTGGTAAAGGAAAGATTATTGAGACAGAGTCCGTTGAAGAGGCGGATGATTTTGATGATTCGAATGTCGAGGGTCTTTCCAGTATGGATGAAGACCGGGGTTGACATTAAAGCGTTTTAGTAGTACAATAGGGATACTGGAGAAACACTTGAATAACAAAATTACTATGGAAGACGTTTTTAGGGATTGGGATGCTAAGATTGCTAAGACTATTTCGGGGGCAGGTATCCCCCATTATGATGTTGAAGATTTACGAGGGGATATTTATCTAAGTATGGTTCGTAGGGATATTTGTGGTAAGTATGACCCGTCACGGGCAAAAAGTTTTTCTACTTATATGTATAAGGTAATTCACAGTATGATAGGTAACTATTTTAGGGACCGAAAATGCAAAAAGCGTGTCCCTCAGGAATTCATGATTAGTGTTTCAGAAGTGGTGGAAGTTTCTGATTATCATACGCACACCGACCAGCGGTTGTTTTCCGAAGAAATGCTTGCTTATGATGCCATGAGCGAGATAGAGCAGAACAATTTTGTCGAAAGTGTTCTCATTGAGCTTAGTATGCCAAAATATAAGAAGCTGATTATTGGGGCTAATGGAGTTAGCATTTCCCTGAGAGATGCCGCTTCCCTTTTGTTTAAGGGGCACACAGTAAAGGAAATTGCTGATTCTATAGGAGCTAAAGTTAGCGCTGTCAGTAATAGCCTGCATGGGTTAAAAAGTATAAGGTGGGTTTATAAAAACTTGCCTATTGTGGAGGGGGCAGCATGACTGAGTATGATGACCTTAAGAAGCAAAATGATATTATGGTCCTAAAAAACCTAAAGAGAGACATAGAAAAACTAACTCCAAAGGAGCTGGCAGATATTGGGTTTATTAGACTTGATACTGCGGAAGAGGTGACCAGAACTTTGTCATCCACATTTTCAGATTTATTAGACGGGGTTAAGGAGTGGTCAGAGGAGGTTGTTAAGTCTTCTGAGGGGCTTAAGAATGCACAAATTACAGCATTTACTACAAAGCACTTGCTTAGTTTGAAGCATATGTTTTCCTTAAAATTATCCAAGTTGGGCACAAATGAAAAACATTGAAATTCATAATGATGAGGACCATAGGATTTGGTCGGCCCTAGAGAAATTTAATTTTGATGAGTTTGATAAAGATTCACAGGTTCGAGTTGCCCTGTATAATAAGTTAATAGAAGCGTTGGGGTACTGTGAAACATGTCAATATTTTGTAAAGAACAGGCGCTGGTGCAAGATGCTGGAATTTTCAACAGGTACCATGGACAGGTGTGCAGATTTTGAAAGGGCCCCGGCTGAGAGTGGTTCAGTTTTCGATGCCATGTCGGATAATTTTGTAGAAGAGCAAAGCAGAAAACTGGATGCTACTAGAATAAATAAATATACACACTGGTCAAATAAAGTTGGACCTCCTACGCATCGTGAGGAAATCCAAGAATCAGATGAAGAAGAGTAGTATAAAATAGTCTAAGTTTAGGGAGGATTGGATGAAAGCATTTAAGGAAGACTGGAGCGCAGAGTCTATGCCACTACAGAAGGCAAAAGAGCCTAAGGGTAAACTTATTTCTTCTGTTGAGTGTGTACTGTGTGAGAAGCAGGTCAGAACAATTGATGGAAAGATGGTAGCCCATGAGTGTGTGTCACTCAAGAGCAGAAATATTAGGCGCAGAGAAGACGAAGAATAGTAATAACTATTGGAGGAAGTTTAATGGGAGAGAAAGAAAAAGTTGTGGAGCATCCTAGAGCTGTTAAGTCAAAAACCGGTAAGATTAAGTCGGGTAAGTTGTCACCTATACCTATTCACGATAATAGGAATGGACCTCGTTATTATGGAAAGAATCAATTGAAGAGGGATAAAAAGGCTGCTGCGGATAAGCTTTGGGCAGAGGGTAAGAGGCAAAAACGGGCAAAGACAAAGCCAAAGAATAGGGATACTGGAGAAGCTATTGGAAACTCAGCTGGATTTTCTGTCGGGCAGCCTAGTTAAGGACCGTCTGGCTTACATTGGGAAGACAAAGAATATAAACTGGCTGTACACCTCTAAGCTTCATTGTGTAAACGATGAAGCTACGTTGCGTCAGTTTGTTTCTAAGGCATTGTCTTCCAATATGCCTGTTGCTGTTGATACTGAGACCACTGGACTCCGTGTCAAGGAAGATAAGCTGGTGGGCATTAGTGTGGCGTGGGTTGAACCGGAGGATTCTCTTCCAGTCTCTTTTTATGCTCCTCTATTGTCTGATGTGGACAAGGTAGGTATTGACCCCACGTTGACTTTGACAATACTTAAACCCCTACTAGAACGCCCGGGGGTATTCTTTAATTTTAAATTTGATTATAAATTCTTGAAGGCTGTGGGTATCGAAACTCAGTGTCTTGCCGATGTTTCCTTGATGAAGCTTCTTCCAAAGACTGGTCTGGACCACGACCACTTTGAAATTATGAAGAAGACTTCTTTGAAGGACCTGTACAAGAAGCACTTCGACTTAGATATGCTTAATCTGGAAGACGTTCTCGGTAAGGGAATTTATAATTTTGCACTTGCCCCCCTTGAGCTGGGTAGACTTTATGCGGCCACAGATAGCTTTGCTACGATTATGCTTTACTACAAGCTTCTACCACTAACTGATACCGGGTTTGTGTACGACCTTGAGATGAAGCTGCTCCCTATTGTAGCAAATATGGAATATCGCGGGATGAAGATAGACTCGGCTAGTCTACAGAAAGCTACAAAAAAATACATCCAAGAAAACAAGGAGCTGGAGGGGGACATCTACGAGTTGGCTGGGGAGCGATTTAACATCAACAGCTCTCAGCAGCTTCTGGAAGTTCTCTACAATAAGTTACACTTGCCTGTAACAGACTACACTACCGAAGGGGGTAATGTTCCTAGTACGGATAAGGATGCCCTGCGTAAACTTAAGCACCCCATCATTGCACCTATCCTTAAGTACAAATCCACACAGAAGCTGTTGACGACCTTCTTGCAGAAGCTTTCCACCAATCTAGGAGTAGACGGGCATGTTCACACCTCTCTGAATTCGTATGGTGCTATTTCGGGCCGATTTTCTTCTAACTCGCCCAATGTGCAGCAGATTCCGAAAGCTAAGGATGATGCAGAGAATAGCGCAGTGCTTCGAAAAGCATTTATTGCAGACGAGGGTTACTATCTGCTGGATGTTGACTACGGTCAAATTGAGTATCGAGTCTTTGCCTCTCTATGTAATGACCCTTCTCTAAGAAGTGCTTTCGAGAAAGGTGTGGATTTCCATACTCAGACAGCATCTACAATGTTTGGGGTTCCTCTGGATGGGGTGACGGATGCTCTTCGGCATAAGGGGAAAACTATTAACTTTGGGTTGCTGTTTGGTATGCAGGCTTTTGGGCTGAGTCAGCAGCTGAAGTGTTCAGAGGAAGAGGCCCAAGACCTACTGGATACTTACTTTAGAAAGATGCCTACCGTTCAGCCTTGGATTAATAATGAGAAGGATAAGATTCGTTCTTCTGGGGAATCCAGTACAATCTATGGTCGTAAGCGTATGCTGCCAAAGGCCAGGATAATCCCGCATGACCGAGAGCAGAAAGCTCTGGTGTCTAAGGCGTTGCGCGAAGGGGTTAATCATAAAGTTCAGGGCACTGCTGCCGATATTCTTAAGATTTCAATGGTAAGACTAAACAAGGCTCTCGAAGGTAAGGATATGCACCCCCTACTTCAGGTGCATGACGAGCTTATCTTTTTGGTTAATGAGAGTATTCCGGTAGTGGAGGCCGTGGAACTGGTTAAGAAGTGTATGGAATTAAAATTAACGGGTTTTGTGCCTATAGTTGCTGACGCCATGGTGGGGTACTCTTGGGGGAATACCGTAGACTATATAGACGGCCTATTGTTGGAAGACGTGCCCTACAAGAATACTATTACTGTTACTGGTAATCCAGAGGATGTTGTCGCTAAAAGCGAGGCCCTGAAGGCCATCTTTAGTAAGTACCCGGGAAAGAGCGAAGTTTTGCTGGAGGTCGGGGACAAGCTTATTGAGCCTTCTGACGTTGACCAGAGTACTGGGGAAGTAACGGATGTTCGTATTCTGGGGTCCAAGAGGCAGATTAAGGAGATAGAGGATTTAGGCTTAGTAGTCAAATTTTAGTGGCTATAATATTTATGAATGGTGGGGGAGATTTTGGTGTATACTGAAGTAGGAGATTAAAATGCTTTGTGACCTTACTATTTCAAAACATGAAAAGCTAACCCAAAACTATCAGTCCTCTGACTATGGATACTCTATAACACTAAAAGATATTCCGGAAGAAGATATTGCAGAACGTTCTCTGGAGACCCGAATAAAGATTACTAGATTTTTATGTAATTCGGAAGTTATGGACAGTAAAAAGCCTCTAGAAGCTGCCATAAAAGAAATAGAAACCCTGGAGAAACACTTACTTGACTGGAGAGAGAAGCATGGGAACAAGCGAATTGGAAGTAAAGAAGCCAACACCAACGGAGTGGTTACAGAAAAGACAACCTAAGATTGTCGAAGCTCTAGACGCTCTTAGGAAGGTCAAGACATTTTCAATTGATAAGTCCCCCGTGGAAGACCTGAATCAACTGCACACTTCTCTTGCAGGTTCTAGAAATTATCAGGAGTGGGTTAAGAGCTACTTGGTGGAAGCTATTGGCATGGAGCTGGAAGTTAAGCGTTTACTGGCTGTGACTAAGATGGACTACAAGGACCAGCTCGGGAAAGCCTTCACTGAAAAGGCAGAAATTGTTTCTTTGGGAAAATCTTTTGAGGAAAAGATTCTGAGGTTACGAGAGCATCTCCCAATTATTCGTGAGCAGGAAGAATGGGAGCAGCTTTTGGATAATGTTCAGTCTATCAAAGAGGCTGTCCAGTTTGTGTATGACGACTTGAGTAAGGGTGCCATGGCTATTGCTTCACACATCAATGTCGTGAAGACCCAGATTTTGACTGGGCAGGTCAAGATTCAGATTGACGGGGCTACAGCTAAGGTACTGTTTGCTGACACTACTTTAGATGCTATTGACAAGGCGGCAATTAAGAACAGTGGGCGTGGGGAAACTAGCTTTGAGAAACTATAAGAGCCTGTAAAGGGCACTTAAATAACTGCGGATGAGGAGTAGGGAAAATGTCTACAAATACGAGTTTTGGGGATGATAGTGCGGTAGGGCCGCGTTTTGAGCGGTTCAAGTTTGCAGAAGATGAGACTAATAAGAAGAAGCGCATTGTTTTTATTGATAAGGTTGTTCAGAAGGACCGGGTTCACTACAAGGATGGGTATGGGTATATGCGCTGTTTGGCACCCGAGACATGTCCGGCTTGTATGGCAGCCGTTAGTGGCAGTGACCGGTTTGGCACCAAGATTCTGGAGTACTATACTGACTTGGATGGAAATATTTCCAAGCCTTTCGGTTACACTGTTAAGGCTTTTGTGTTTGGTAATGGTAAGGGTAATGGTACTTTTAGCATTCTTCACAGCATGTATAAATCTTATGGTGAGAAGATGTATGCTAAGGACTTTATCGTGTCCTGTAACAACCC
>Ga0172381_10002710_pt1 | contig 19289 bp, 19 predicted proteins | sample Leawel6488metaG_FD_119754 | JGI IMG/M metagenome (GOLD analysis project Ga0172381, IMG submission 119754) | Leachate microbial communities from a municipal landfill in Southern Ontario, Canada - Leachate well 64-88 metaG | ecosystem: Engineered > Solid waste > Landfill > Unclassified | place...
AGTCTTTTTATCGATACCAGATTTTACAGCCCGGATCGAAGCCACCGCTTTTGCGAAACCAAAACCGTCTATTTCTTGAAAGCAATCAGAATCCCGATAGCGATAATCGCCATCGGACCGAGAATATCATTCGTAAGCCACATCATCGGAAAGATTGTGCGCATCATAAAGAAAACACCGAAAACGATAATAATCGCACCCAGAATTTCCCTGTATCCCTGCGCGCCCTTCTCTTCATCCTTTTTCCCCATTTCACCTGAAAGTTCTCTAGCTTTCTTATCGATCTTCGACGCTAATTCATCCACCTCTGCTTTGAGGTCCTTATCTTTATCGACATCTTCGGGTTTTCCCGGTTCGAGCGGAGTAATGACGGTCATTATGATATAGAGAGGGATACCTGCCCCATCAATAAAAAGAAGCAGGACAAAAAATAGCCGGAAGAGGATAGGGTCGATATTGAAATACTTCCCCAGCCCGCCACAGACCCCGAAAATGATCCGTTCTGTACGAGAACGAAAGAACTTTTTTGTTTCTTCTGTCATATTTTTTAATTAATTCTTATGGATTTTAATCATAATATATCGCTTTTATTCTAGCATTTATCGCTAGATTGCGCCAAATAATTTTCCACAAAAAGAATAGACAGCCGCACATATTTTTTGCCGGAATCGATTTCGGATAACACACAATAAACAGAAGATACTAATCTCCAAAAAGAACACTTTCTTTGGAATATGTCTTAGCAGCGACAAGAATAGCAATAACAGAATAGATTACAAGAGAAAACAGCGTGAGAGAAATATGTCCCCAATCGTAAGCTCCCATGAAAAGTTCTTTAAAAAGTAACACGGCATTTACCGCCGGCAGAGCGAACATCCAAAGCGCGGATTCGAATCCTGGAACTGAATTCACCAAAGCGACCGGCAATATCACCACTATATAAGCCGGACCTATATAGCTTTGAGCTTCTTTGAAACTCTTGGCATAGATGGAGATAGAAAGAATCACGGCAGAAAACATCAATACCAAGAAAAGGCTAACGACAAATAGCAAGAGTGCCACTTGAGGCTCGATCGGAAAGCCCAACCCAGAACCGCCGGATTCTCCCATTGAAAGGCCGCTGCCGCCTTCCATGGGGATACCCAAATCACCAGCATAAGAGAAAGAAAGATACAAACTACTGATAGCGGTTATGACAGAAATGATTGCCACGGTGCTGACTGCTAAAAATTTACCGAAGACAACATCCACTCTTTTTACCGGAGTAAGCAAGAGGGCCTCGAGAGTTTTCCGCTCCTTTTCTCCGGCAGAAACATCTATCGCCGTGTATTGTCCGCCCACGATAGACCACATAACAATCAGGAGAGGCAAAAGCATCGCCAGAATAAATCCCCCGGTTTCTTGTTCTGTTGCCACATCTTCCGGCAATACCGTTACGCCAGAAAGGATATCAGAATTAACATCCCTTGCAGCAAACCTACCTTCAAGCAGATTTGCATTAAAAGCTGCTACTGCAGAAGATATAGCGGCAAGTGCGTTAGAAGCATTCGCATTGGTCGATTTGCTCACCAATCCCAAGCTTACCGCTTTTTCTCCGGCAATCTTATTCTGAAAATCTTCCGGAATCACCACGACGGCATCAACCTCCCCTTCTGCTACCGACTTTTTATAATTTTGCACATCTACTTCCGCGATTTCTACGCCCTCGCGAGACTTGATGGCTTCGGCCAGTTGAGGAGCATAATCCCCTCCCACAATCGATATTTTTGCAATCTGCGTCTGTTGTCTAGCGGCCTGTTCAGACACGAACTTAAACATGCCCAGCATAATGACCGGCATAAGCAACATAGGAATCAGGATCATCGAAACCAATGTGCGTCGGTCGCGGACCGTATCCCGTAATTCTTTTTTCCAGATAGTTAAGATATGTTTAGAATCCATATTTTTTAAGTAATCTTGATTATTTTTTTATGCAAAAATATCGGGGACGCCCCCCTTATGAAAAAAGTTAACCGAAAAACTAAATTTCTCCTCCTCTTACCAACTTCAAAAACGCCTCTTCCAAATCACGCTCACCAGTTTGAACTTTGAGATTTTCTACGCTATCGTAAGCAATCTTTTTACCTTTATGAATAATGATTACCCGGTTGCATAATTTCTCTGCATCATACATCTGGTGTGTGGAAAAAACGACCGCATGGCCAGACTCCCTGGAGTGGGACATAAAATCGCGCACCGTTTGCGAGGATAGCACATCCAGTCCGGAGGTCGGCTCGTCGAAAATAATCACTTTGGGATCATGAATGACACTGCGCGCAATCGCAAGACGCTGTTTCATACCGGTAGAATATTTAGCCGCTTTCTTATCTATAAAACTCCCCATATCCAAAAGTTCCGTCAATTCTTTAATCCTCTTATCGAGTTCCGAAGAAGATAATCCGTAGAGCTCCCCGAAATACTCGAGGTTTTCTTTGCCCGTAAACCTTTCATAGGCCCCGATATCAGTCGTCAAAACACCAATATCACTCCGCACTTCCTCCGCGTACTGACGATTGTCTTTGACCAATACTTCAATTTTTCCACCAGAGAAAGAAAGTATTGTGGATATGGCACGGATAATCGTAGTCTTACCTGCACCGTTCGGACCCAAAAGCCCGAAAATCTCCCCGGCGCCCACCTCGAAACTGACATCATCAACGGCGCGAAAACCGTTCTTATATTCCTTAACCAAGTTCTGTACCTTTAAAAGTGTCTCCATAATACTCATTAATTATAGGTAACTCATATATCACTATATTAGCAGTTATCGCCAGACATTACCAGAAATCGAAAAAGACCCCCGGAAGAGCCCTCTTTCTTTTAAGGCAAGACCAGTGCATTCAATATGTAGTCTGGTAAGAATCAAAATCAGTCTGATTAATGATATATATAAAATCAAGATTAAAAGAGGCACTATCGCTGCAATAACCGACCATTTTTTTAGTTCTAGAATCACCAGAAGCTTAAAACTGATATACCTCACAAAAGCTTCCGCGTACAGAAAGAGAAAAAGTGGTTATCGGCGAAGAATCCGTAGACTCATTCAAGGTTACCGCAGAAACTTCTTTGATATTCTCCCATCTAAGATGTCCGTAACTATCAAAAACTCTCGGTGTCAGAACTAAACGCCTAATTTTTTTGCTTCCTAAAATTTTTATTATATAAACATCAGGATTGCCAACAGCCCGAAATATATCCCCATCAACGATATCAGAGAAAGAAACAGTGCCAGTACCCCCGTAAGCCTCAAGTTCAGGGCTATTGACCGGAACAACTTTGGACTAGCCTCCGCTTGCCGCAATAAACCCTTCCGACGAAGATATCCATTTCTTCTCACTGGCAGAAATCCTATAAACCTTTCCACCGCAATCTTTTATAAACTCCACTGTCGGATAAAGATCGATTATCTTTTGGTCAAGGTCTACGACATCCGAATACGGCATCACTTAAAATCAACCGCTTTATTCCTAAATCGGTAATGCAATATATCCTATCAGCACCTTTAGCCCCTACCAGCCTGACTTCAGGCACCCCATTCAGCACGGACGAACTGACTGTTTTTATGCCAGACCTGTCATAGCCCATTACGGAGAATTCATCCGAAGGAACGATCCATCCCTTCCTGTTTCCCATAATAATATATATTCTGGAAATAGATCTATCTTTTACCAAATATCCGTCATCAAAACTATCTGTCACGGCATATCCTTCTGCGCTGAAACTCACGCTAAAATCATAGACTTTCGAACTCACCGAAGAATCGAAAGAGTCAGAATACAGAATCAACGATCCCATATAGCTTAGGCTCATACCCATCGTCAAAGTTGATATTTTCACCACGCGCGCCCGTCTTTCCAGTTTTCTCGTAAAATATATCCCAGTATGAACCCAGTAATTTTTTGCGCATATCCAATCCCAAAATCCCGACCGTTTCAAGTATCTTAGACTCTTCTCCTTCTATTTCTACAAAAAATCCGATAGAAAGTTCATCCACCGAAACGACCGTATCATTGATCTTAAAATCCAGGCGATATTTTTCCATGATCCGCTCCCAATCAAAACCCAGAGTCACGAACATCCTGCGGAAGACTTCTAAATCATTTACTTCGGCCTCGTATTCCTCGCGTTCAGAGACGATTCCCCTGCCATCTATCCTTCGCTTGACGGTCACGGTGTTAGAAAATCCCGATCTGGTCCTCAAAAATATTCCTCGCTGATCCAAACTGGAATTATGATCATCGAAACGAGTCGTCTTTTGGAACGTCTTGCCGACAAATTCCGCTCCATTTTCTTTAAGATTGGAGATGAGCTGTTTGGGATCATCAATCTTGATCTTTATCTCCCGTTCGATATGTTCTTGTTGCATATTTTTTGAAAATATTTATTTAAAATATATGCCACTGCAAGCATTTATTATTGCCGATGTAAATACTTTCCTGCGATTTATGAGATCCTCAACAGCATTTCTTTCCTCAATGTCCAAATCTGATTTGTTACAATATTCTCTTATTATACTACCCAAATATGCTCCCGATAACACCCGATCACTGACTTCTTTCGGAAGCGGAATATGACCGCCTTGTCCAAACGACATGCTTCCGTTCGGAATGGTAATCGCCACCGAACACACAAAATCATAAATTCCACCGCGCATCTCCAGCCCCGCCTCCATGCCGAAGCTGAAATCAAAATCATCGCCATATGCCTGCGCTGCTCCTTGTGCACGATTGATAGAGCCCCTGACCGTCGTCTCGAGATCAAGCGGCTGCTCAGTTATTCCAGAGGATACTTTTATCGGCATAATCTCAAAATCTCGTAAAACAAGACTTTCAAGAGTCTCGCGTAAAATATTTATTTTCTGTTTGCTTTCACTCCCGAGAAGAATTACCATGAAAGATTGGAATTAGCTTATTTATATTATACACATCAAACAATAAAAAAAGAAGACGGCAGAGCGGTCTTCTAAACAAAATCTTATTTTTTCTGGGAAGCCACTAAGACATAGGGGCCTCCTATTACATCATGCGAGCATGACCTGCTCATTGCCCCGTTGTCAAGATCCCTTTGGTTTATAAAAACCATTTGCATGCCACCTAGTTCAGGGATAGTGACAATCTCCGCTTCCTGCCAATCAAACCGTTCTTTAGGCAACTTATTGACTTCTTCTGCCGTTATTCGCGGCAAAGAAACGATCTTATCCAAAGATACAGTCACTTTTTTGAATTTATCTTCTTCGCCAAAACCAGTGAGTTCTCGGATGTTAAATATCAATTTTCCTTCAACTTTAAAATCCTCTACTGTCATCATGACCATCTCCTTTGCTAAACAGATTGGAATGGATTTCTTATTCCTATCTTTTCTTGGTTTTTATTCTAATATTTTGTACTTCCCTTATTAAAACCTCCTGCTGATCTATGTCCGTTAATGGTATTATAGGCATTTTTCTTTCAGTCTAATCAGGGGGAAGAATAAAGTCAAACCTCAAACAAGCAGAATGGGACAAAAAAGCTACTCAAATAGAGTAGCATGATCTGCCCTTATTTCTCAGCCGTCAATCAAAGAATAAGGACCGGTGGTAATGTGTTCTCCATTTACGATCTGGTGCACCAAGACGACAGCACCGACCCCCTCGAAATCTATCTCTTCCACGGATTTGAAAAAAACAGGATACATTCGCGATGAGATTTCTGCCACAGTCTCCCTTGTTATGACAGGAAGCTTACGCAGACTCCTCTTATTGCGTCCCACTTCTCTCACGTCTAGCGTACCATAATTGACCACATATAGAAAAATCTTTCTTTCTCCCCATACGATTTTTTCTAACACCATATTAACCCCCATTTTTCTTTAATAATATACCTTTACGGGGTTACTTACAAATTAATCCTCGAATATAAAAACCTCGTCAATGGTACTTCCGAGAGTTAGTGCGACGTCATGGGCAAGCTGAAGAGAAGGATTATACTTCCCTTGTTCCAGAAAGACGATGGTCTCACGACGGACCCGAGCACGATTTGCAAGCCCTTCCTGTGTCATACCAAGCTTGGTCCTGAATTCTTTTACTCTATTTTTCATAGTCTTATCTTATTTACATTCACTCCCAGGTGCGGGAAAATCTGGATTCCCATGCTGGACCCATTGGCCATCCTGACATATCCAACCATCTTCTCCTGAAAATACTCTAAGAGAAAGAATGAACATCGCGACAAAGATAACCAGTATCAGCGCGGTATAGACAAGCCTCCGATCGCTGAACTTTACCCGGCTATAATATCTGAAGATCAGAGTATAAGTAAGCATCAAGATACATGTCGAGAAGGCAAGCGTCATCCCGATCGCTTCATATGAAGGATTGATATCCCGCAAAGAATATAAGATGAACATCGTTATGACCGCAAACCACGAATAGACCTGGATTGCCCAAAGAGCTGCTTTGCCTCCGAGAGCATAATCACGCTCGTCAGCGACCACCTCATCGACACGCCGACGCAGAAAAAGCATCAAAAGCGAACTTGCCAGAAGGATCGCGATTGGAATCAGATAATTCTCAAAAAAGATAGCCTGGCTGAACACGAGCGCCAATGCCACGACCATTACCAATTTTATCCTCTGATATTCCTTGATTGTCATAGTTTTTTGTTAGAAATTATTAACATATCTCTATGTTATATTATTCTAACATTTATGTCAAGAATATCTTTTCTTTTTGCTTTCGGCTATATTTCAGTCCCCAGATAATCGCGAAAACTACTATCAACACGCCGAAAATATGCGTCGCGCGAGCAATCGTTTCTGCATGATCAAGGATTCCCAACATCGAGAACATATTGAGCCAATCATGACCTTCACTACCCCCTCCTCCCAAAAGCGGCAGTTCCAACACGACCGCATCCGCCATATAGACAGAAATATCAAAGAAATTCTCGCCCAACCAGAAAGTCGTAAGCGCAGCAGAAAACTTCTGACCGTTGAGATAGAAATATGCGACAAATATCGCCGGCATCAGTATCTGCAAGATCGTCCCGCCGGCAATCGTCAGGAATTCATTACCAAAAAAAGCGAACAGGAAATGTCCCGCTTCATGGATCCAGATATTCATTCCGTCGAGAAAACACCATCCGGGATAGTTGAAGGAAAGATTCAAAAAATATATGGAAAATATCGCCAAGACTGCCAGTTTGCCAAAATCAAAAACCTTCTTTTCAGGCAAGATCGTCTTGCCGTCAGAGCCGAAATCAACCTCTTGCATATCCTTGTTTATTTCTTATGGATTAACTATTAATATTATAACGCATTATAAGAGCAAATAAAAAAACAGCCTTGAAAGGCCGTTTTTCATATTTCTTATTCATTAGTCACGCCGTCGAATTCCGCCTCATTAGCTTCAGCATCAGCTTTGGTCAGGCGCACGATTCCGTCCTTGTGATGCGCCGGCGAATAGATGGTGTAGAGCTTAAGATCTTCCTTTTCAGAGATATTCACGACATTGTGCTCCGCTCCAGATGGAACCACGATTGCCGACCCGTCAGAAACCGCATATTCATTCCCGTCGATATAGACCTTGCCCTCGCCCTTCTCGAAACGGAAGAACTGATCATTATCAGGATGCACCTCCATCCCGATTTCCTCGCCCGGTTTGAGACTCATCAGTACCAGCTGACTGTGCTTGGAAGTATAGAGCACCTTGCGGAAATTATCGTTCTGCAAAGTCTCCTGCTCGATGTTTGCGTTGAATCCTTTCATATTCTTAAGTTTAAAGATTAGCCGTTTTGTATTTTTATTATACTCCACTCTGGATGTTTTGTCATTCCGGAATTTGCGCAACGAATATCCGAAATTCCATATTAAAAAAAGAACGACCGTAAGCCGTTCTCTTGTGAATTATATTTCCGTATGTGAATTATAATTCCGCACCTGTGTCTGTGCTTGCTTCTTCAACCTTAGCGTCCACCTCTTTGTCAGCACTACCGAATCCCCTGGCATATCCCGTTCCAGCAGGAATCAGTCTTCCGATAATAATATTTTCCTTGAGCCCACGGAGTTTATCTACCTTTCCATTAATAGCAGCGCCGATTAAAACTCTTGCCGTTTCTTGGAAAGAAGCTGCTGCCAAGAAACTTTCGGTTGCGAGTGAAGCTTTCGTGATTCCGAGTAAAAGCTGATCGTAAGTCGCAGGATTTTTCTTCTTGTCGACAACGCCGCTGTGTTCCTCATTCCATTTTTCAACTTCCTCGTTAGCGTCGGCAATCTGAGCTTTCTCAACCACATCGCCGATAAGCAAAGTGGTATCTCCCGGATCCTTGACTCTCACACGAGAAAACATCTGTTTGATGATAATCTCGATGTGTTTGTCGTCGATGCCTTCACCCTGCGATGTATAGACCTGCTGCACTTCTTTAATGATATATTTTCTGACTTCCTCAACACCTTTAAGTTCGAAGAGTTCGTGGATATCAACATGCCCCTCAACCAACTGCTGTCCGGCGGTAATCAAGTCCCCCTTGTTCACCAGAAGCGCAATGTCACTGTCGACAGTATAACTCTTGATAGGTTCTTTCTCGTCTTCCGGCAGAACATCCTTCGGCTGGTATTCAATCCTGATGACCTGCTTTTCCCCCTCTTTTTCGATATCGATAACCTTCCCGTCCACTTCCGAAATGATAGCCTTACCTTTCGGAAGACGCGCCTCGAAAATTTCTTCTACACGAGGAAGACCCTGGGTGATATCTTTTCCCGCCACACCTCCAGTATGGAAAGTTCTCATCGTCAACTGAGTTCCCGGCTCTCCGATCGCCTGTGCGGTAACGATTCCGACCGCCTCACCGATCTCGACCAGTCTGTTCTTTCCGAGGTCATGGCCATAGCACTGCTGACAACATCCGCGCTTGGTCTTGCATTTGACCAGACTGCGCACTTGAACTGATTTCACTCCGGTCTCCTCTGCCTCCTTCGCCGCCTCCTTGCTGACCTGATTTCCTTTCTCAACGATGACCTTTCCAGTCTTCGGATTCTTCACATCTTCCAAGGTAGTTCTTCCAGCAAGTCTGTCCTTGAGAGATCTTCCCAGATTAGTATGCTCCTCGGCATAGATTACAACACCCTCGGTGTCGTGGCAATCCGCCTCGGTAACGATCACATCCTGCGCAACATCCACCAATCTTCTGGTCAGATAACCCGCAGTCGAAGTTCGAAGCGCGGTATCCGCCATACCCTTTCGAGTTCCATGAGTTGAAATGAAATATTCCAACACATTAAAACCTTCTTTAAAACTACTCTTAATAGGAAGCTCGATAGTCTCACCGGAAGGATTAACAACCATTCCTTTCATTCCCGCCATCTGGGTAACGACCGCCCAATTACTTCTCGCCCCAGAGCTGATCATATAAGAAACCGAACTGTCTTCTCCGATGGTCCCCGGAATCGCTTTAGCAATCTGACCTTTGACATCGTTCCACACTTCGATAGTTTTGGTTTTTCTTTCCTTGTTGGTAAGCAGACCTTCTTCGTATTGTTCTCTGATTTCATCAACTTTTTTATCTGCTATCTTGAATAGTTCCTTCTTGATAGGAGGAATCTTCAAATCGTCCATACCCCAGCTGATTCCGGATTTGGTCGCATATTTATATCCCAAGCTTTTCACATTGTCGGCAAATTCTACAGCTTTCTCGCGACCGATTTCGGAAACTGCTTTCGCCATCAAAGCTTTTAGAGCGGATGAGTCCATAACCTTGTTCACAAAAATCAACTCTTCCGGCAATATCTGGTTAAAGATTATACGACCGACTGAAGTTTCGAATAGCTTGCCACAATTCCTGTCAGAATCTTCCTTCCAGCAATTCTCGCGAAGTTTTATTTTCGCCCTGATGTCTATGACACGGAGCTGATAAGCAAGGATCGCCTCGTCAAAAGTATTGAAAGCCTTGCCCTCACCCTTGCATCCGTCAATCATCTTGGTAATGTAATAACAACCGAGAACGATATCTTGAGAAGGAACCACGATCGGATCTCCAGTTGCAGGCTTGAGCAAGTTTCTGGAGGAAAGCATAATTTCTCTCGCTTCTTTCTGTGCTTCCGCTGTAAGCGGCAAATGGACAGCCATCTGGTCCCCGTCGAAGTCAGCGTTGAACGCTTTACAAACCATCGGGTGCAAGCGGATTGCTTTTCCTTCGATCAAAATCGGATAGAAAGCCTGGATACTCAAACGATGCAGAGTCGGAGCACGATTAAGCAGAACCGCTTTGTTCTTGATCACCTCTTCCAAGATATCCCAAACTTCGGTACCACCTTGTTCGATGAGCTTGTTGGCGCTTCTGATGTTATAGGCGAATCCGCCATCGATAAGCTCCTTCATCACGAAAGGCTTGAAAAGTTCCAGTGCCATAGTCTTTGGAAGACCACACTGGTCCAGTCGCAAGGTCGGACCGATGACGATTACCGAACGCGCCGAATAGTCGACTCGTTTTCCGAGAAGATTCTGTCTGAACCTTCCTTGTTTTCCCTTGAGCATATCCGCCAAAGATTTGAGCTGTCTCTTCTTGCCAGTTGCAGCCATAGTCATCTGCCCCTTGCGAGCGCTGTTATCTATAAGAGCATCGACTGCCTCCTGAAGCATTCTCTTCTCATTACGCGCAATCACTTCTGGAGCACCCAAAGCAATAAGCTTTTTCAAACGATTATTCCTGTTAATGACTCTTCGATAAAGGTCATTGAGGTCGGAAGTCGCAAAACGACCACCATCCAACTGGACCATAGGTCTCAAGTCCGGTGGGATTACTGGGAGCACAGTCAGACACATCCATTCCGGCTTTATGCCAGCCTTATTAAAGCCCTGCACGATGCGCAGTCTTTTCATCACTTTTTTCTTCTGCACGGAACCGTCCTGCATCGTTCTTACTTCTTTGTCGAGTCTGCTCTCCAATTTTTTCAATTCAATGTTCGCCAAAGCATGTTGGACAGCTTCAGTCCCGATTTCAGCCCTGAATACCGATGCATACTTCAGAGAAAGATTCCGATATTCGATTTCAGAAATGACAGTATTATTTTTTATATTTTTTACTTCTTCTTTCGCCTTATCACGAGCAGATTTTAGTGCATCAATATCCTTAGTGGTAATTTTTTCCTTGTCAGCTTTTAACTTGGATTTATATTCACCGTCAATCTGTTCGATGATTTCTTTTTTATCATTCTCATTGACTTCGGTGATAAGATAGCTCGCGAAGTAAACCACTTTTTCAAGATCCTGGACAGACATATCGAGCAGCAGCCCCACGCTTGAAGGAATTCCTCTCAAAAACCAGATATGAGCGATCGGCACAGCCAGTTTGATATGTCCCATTCTCTCACGACGGACAACAGATTTCGTAACTTCAACTCCACACTTGTCACAGACAACACCTTTATATCTGATTCTCTTATATTTTCCACAGTAACATTCCCAATCCTTAGTCGGACCGAAAATCTTTTCACAGAAAAGCCCGTCTTTTTCAGGTCTCTGCGTCCTATAGTTGATGGTTTCCGGTTTCATCACTTCACCATGAGACCACTCCATAATCTCTTCCGGACTGGCAAGCTTCAGCTTTATCGCCTCGAAATCCTCTACTTTGGTATTAATAGACATATACTTAAAATTTAGGGGTTACTTATAATATTTAAATTCTCGCGTTTTATGTCTAGATTTCGTCTTCTGCAGCGAAATCATCTTTGAGCTCGTCCACAGGAGCGTCTATATCTTCCACCTCCCCGAGACCTGCGTCTTCCAATTTATCTTCTTCGATAATTTCCGTTTGCGGAATCTGCTCAAAGAACTTTTTACCATCTTCGTCATCTTCCTCTGAAACCTTCTTCTCTCCCAGGAATTCAACACTAAGCCCCAGGGCCTTGAGCTCATTCACGAGAACATGGAATGAAGCCGGCACATGAGGACTCCTGATGGATTCCCCCTTGATGATTGACTCATAGGCTTTCGACCTTCCTAACACATCATCCGATTTGATGGTCAAGACCTCTTGAAGAGTGTGTGCGGCACCATAACCTTCCAATGCCCAGACTTCCATTTCCCCGAATCTCTGTCCACCGAACTGAGCTTTTCCTCCGAGAGGCTGCTGAGTGATGAGCGAGTAGGGACCGATAGAACGCATATGAATCTTGTCGTCCACAAGATGGTTAAGTTTTAAAATATAGTTTATTCCGACTGTTGCTTTATGATCGAACTTCTCTCCAGTCTTGCCATCAAAGACATCAACTTTTCCGTCCTCGGGAATACCTGCTTTCTTGAGCTCAGCTTTTATCTCCTCTTCCGTGACTCCGGCAAGAGCAGGACAAGCCGCTTTGTAGCCAAGCTTATATCCAGCCCATCCTAAATGAGTTTCCAGAATCTGACCGATGTTCATACGACTGGCGACACCCAGAGGATTAAGAATTATGTCGACTGGAGTTCCATCTTCAAGATATGGCATATCCTCTTCCGGCAATATCGTAGAAATAACACCCTTGTTTCCGTGTCTTCCGGCAAGCTTATCTCCGACAGAAATCTTTCTAAGTTGCGCCACACTGACCTGGATAGTCTTTATGACTCCGGTCGAAAGCTTATCCCCCTGTTCTCTGGAAAATATTTTGACATCGATGACTTTCCCCTGCTGTCCATGCTGAAGATAGAGAGAAGTGTCTTTCACATCCCTAGCCTTCTCACCGAAAATCGAACGGAGTAGTCTCTCTTCGGCAGTAAGATCGCTCTCGCCTTTCGGAGTGATTTTTCCAACCAGAATATCCCCCGACCTCACATCGGCTCCGATTCTGACGATTCCATCTTCATCCAGATTCTTAAGCTTATCTTCTCCGATATTAGGAATATCGCGCGTCACAACTTCCGGACCGAGTTTGGTATCTCTGATATCAATCGAGAAATCCTCAATATGAATGGAACTGAATTTATCGTCCTTAACTACGCGGCTGGAGATTATGATAGCATCCTCGAAGTTTGCACCTCCCCAAGTGAGATAAGCGACCATAAGATTCTGACCCAAGGCCAATTCCCCATGATCGGTTCCAGCTCCGTCCGCAAGGAAATCTCCGCGCTTCACTTTCTGTCCTTTTTTGACTCTCACCTTCTGTGTGATACAAGTCGCTGCGTTGGAACGGATAAAATTGTATAAGTTATAATCGACAACTTCGCCATCTTTCTGTTTTATCGATATATGTGAACCGTCAACTTCAACGACTTCGCCGTCTTGCTGCGCCAAAATAACATGACCGGAATCCACCGCCGCTCTTTTTTCCATTCCAGTTCCGACATACGGAGAATCGGGATTGATGCAGCACACCGCTTGCCTCTGCATGTTCGATCCCATCAAAGCTCTATGCGCATCATCGTGTTCCAAAAAAGGAATGAGAGAAGTGGCGACACTGATAGCCTGCCTGGGAGAAATATCCGAATAATCGACATTTTCCGGTTCAGCAAGTCCAGGTTCACCCTTAATTCTCGCTTGGACTTCTTTCTCAATAAATTTGTTTGTTTCATCCAAAGGCACACTGGCATGAGAAATCGAGGCCTCCTCTTCTTGAGCCGCATCTAAATAGACAATGTCATCAGTGACTTTACCATTTTTGACTTTTCTATAAGGAGTTTCTAAAAATCCGTAATCATTTATTCTGCTGAATATCGACAAGTGTCCGACAAGACCGATGTTCGGACCTTCCGGAGTCTGGATCGGACAAATTCTTCCGTAGTGACTGTGATGAACATCACGCACCTCGAACCCGGCTCTTTCTCTCGTAAGTCCGCCCGGACCCATCGCGGAGAGCCTTCTTTTGTGTTCAAGTTCTGCAAGCGGATTTACCTGATCCATGAACTGACAAAGCTGACTGGACATAAAAAACTCTCTGATAACCGCAATGAGCGGACGGGTATTTATGAACTGTGCAGGTGTCGCAGTATTAGGATCGATGGTACTCATTCGGTCTTTGACATTTCTCTCCAAACGCATAAAACCGAGTCTGAATCTTTCCTGAATCAGCTCTCCGATCGTCCTTACTCTTCTATTGCCCAAATGATCGATATCGTCAGGGGTCGCTTTCGGAGAATTGTTAAGTCTGATAATCTCTTTGATACTCAGAATAAAATCTTCCGCACGGAACACCCTGTTCTCAATAGTGTCCTCCACTTCCAACTTTAGTCTTTGATTCATCTTATGTCTTCCGACCTTGCCCAAGTCATATCTGTCGAACTTATAGAACATTCCCTCAAAAAGTTGTTTGGCATTGTCCGGAGTGGCCATGTCACCCGGTCTGATTCTTTTATAGAGCTCAATAAAACCATCCGACTGAGATTTTGCTAAATCTTTCCTGATGGTTTCTGTGATAAATTTTATCTCTCCAGTATCTACTTCTTTGAACATATCCAAAATCTCCTCATCGGTACCGTGTCCCAAGGCCCTGATAAGAGATGTAACTGCCACCTTTCTTTTCTTGTCGATGCGCACATATATGACACCGCTGTTGTCTGTCTCAATCTCAAGCCATGCCCCGCGATTCGGAATAAACTTGGCTCCAAAATATTTATGATCTTCTTTTTCTGCAGAAATATAGAAAAACACACCCGGGGATTTGATAAGCTGACTAACCACAACTCTCTCTACTCCGTTTATGACAAAAGTGCCCCGATCCGTCATTAGGGGAAATTCTCCGAAGTAGACTTCCTGCTCTTTGACATCCTTAGTGCTTTTATTGACCAGTCTCACTTTACATCTCAAAGGAGCCTCATAGGATACATTCTTTTTCTTTGAAGTCTCCTCGTCATACTTTGCCTTGTCCAGATAATAGTCGAAAAAATCAAGTTCCAATTCACCGTTAAAACTTGTGATAGGTGAAACCTCCTTCAAAAGTTCTTTGAGACCTTCCCGGATGAACCAGCTATAAGAATCCAGCTGAGTTTCAATGAGATAGGGAGGGGTCATGGCCTCGTTTATTTTTCTGAAATACTTCCTTTCTGACTGCAGGGTCGGAACTGTTGTCTTGGACATAGTATTAAAAGTTATTTTTGAAAAGCTCTAGAAGCGCGCATTTTGCAAAACACAGATGAAAATATGGCAAAGTTTCAAAAAACACAAAAAATCTGCAAGTACAGCAAAGCTGTAAGAGCGTCCTTTTTACCCTTTACTTAGCCAATTGTTCATACACCATAAACTTTTTACTCAAAAACAGAGCGTTAAACTTCATTATAAACAAAAATAAGATATTGTCAACAAAATCCGCAAGTTTAGTGTGATATTGTTTTTTCGCCTGAAAGAACATTTGAAAAGAGGTGAAAAAACAAAACGAACAAGCAAGAACACTGCCCAGGAGGAGACTATTATTTCAGGGCAAAATTCATAACATCAGCAAAGATTTCTCCCGTTTGCCAGGCGGTAAAACCGCACTTTCCTGATGAATCCATTTCTTCCAGTCTTATTATACCATCTTTCCGATTTTTATCAAAATATGGGGAGTCACAAACGAAATCGAAATTTTTCACATCAGACATCGCGAGCCCGCTCTTCCTAAGGGCCGTTTCAAGCCGGAGCGGCAACTCACTCGATAAACTCCTCCTATCAACCCACTTGGTTTTCCGGATATTTTTGGAATCCTCAATATCAAACAGAGTCAAGCTGACTTTCTGTCCTTCTATATTTATTCTAACTTCTATATCCATATATGCGCTTTTAGATAAAGATTATTCCCCTGTTTCTTCGGCTGCCTCAAGCTCTTCAACACTTTCAGAATCCGCCGCCTCGACGACCTCCGCCTCTATTACAATTTCCGCATCTTCACCATCCATCCCAGTAACTTTTTCCTCAAGCTCCTGTATATTATCTTCTACATTCTTGATAAGAGCTGCGCCTGCTGCGCCTTTTTCCTTGCCGATTCTTAAAGCTGAACGAAATTCACTCAACGCTTCAACATATCTCTCTTGGTCTTTGTATGCCATTCCAAGAATGTAATGTGCATTAGCATCGCTCGGGTCAAAGGCGTTGACAGCTTCCAATATTTCCACCGATTTTTCCTTCTCTCCGAGATTGTAATATATCTTCCCGATCCTTGTGGCAGTCTGCACGGTGATCTGCTTCTTCTGCTTAGCGATATCAAGCTGTTTTAAGCATTCGTCAGTATCTCCTTTCTCGAAATACACATTAGCAAGTTCAACAATCGCTTCGGCATAATTGTTCTTAAGCTCGACTGCTTTCTTAAAACTATCCTCCGCTTGAGAAAGTGCAGCCTTTTTGAGTTCCTGTTCCTCCTGAGAAAGTGCGGTGAGACTCTCCTTTTCAGATAAAGTTTCATATCGCAACATATACACCTTGCCCAATTCAGTATAGAGAATCGTATTATTAGGATCAAGATTGATAGCATTTATAATGCCGTCTACGGCCCATTCATCGGCACCAACCATGCCTTCTTCATATAGCCGCTTATAGACATAAGCGTAGTTCTCCCAGAAATTAACGCTGTTAGGAGAAAGTGCGACTGCGCGTTTAGCGTGAGAAATGGCCTTGTCAGTTATATTCTGGATTTCTATTACGGTAGCTTCATCAGCAGAGTTCAAATCCGTAGAGGCAATCATCCTATTCAGCTTTAAGACATACATAAGAGATACCCCGGATTCATATTCGGCGCGATTGGCTAGATAAGGATTAAGAGCAGTAACTTCTTCCAACTCAGAAATGTCCGCCCCGGCGACATCGGCGCTCACTTCTCTATATTTCGCATCGACACGATAAGATTGAACGGCATAAACCGGCAGTGCCAAGGAAACCAATAATGCCAAGAAAGAAAAAGAGAGAGCGACAACTTTCTTTGCGCCGCCGTTAAGACCAAAAACAATAGCATCAGCGTCGGATATCTTGTTAGTGATTTCTCCATCAGAAGTAAACTTCTTGCCGGAAATAATGACAAGAAAAACCACTAGTAAAAATTTTAGTGTTGCAGAATCGGCGTATGCGAACTGGAAAACGAAGAGAGAAAGAATCGCGACGAGCAGAAAAGCATTGCGTTTTTGTTTTCGGACCGCCCCAAAAGCGACATAGACGGCAACAAGTATCATTATGATATAAGCGACGGTTCCCAGAATGCCGATCGTAGAGACCCTCTCCAAAAATTCATTATAGACCTTGCTCGCCCGAAGAGTCCAGTTGTCGTCATAGTTAAAATCTGCGTTTTTATATTTCAAAAAATCGTAATAGTATGTTCCGATTCCAGACCCGAGAAGAGGCTCGGCTTGAAAGCTCTTAAAAGCTATCTCGTACGCCATCGGACTCTCTACAGGAACGACTACAGAGATTTTCATTTTTTCCTGAAGATATGAAGATACTAAAGAATCTCCGAGCAGAGATTGCTGTCCATTCGCATATCCGAGATTCAGGCTGCTTGCCAGAATGATGGCCACCGCCAGAAGGAAAGAAATCGTCAATATTTTCGATCCAGCATCATAAGGTTTTTTTTCTAAAGATATCATATTGGACACGACCGCAATCAGCATAAGTGCAAAAAGGACGACCCACACCAAAGACCAGCCTATCAGAAGAAGAATAAAGGTCGAAGACAAAATGATGAAGGCATCGAAAAGCTTCTTGATTGCGGCATATTTATGAAAAGAGAAAAAATCATAGAAAGCGAAAAAAATGATGCCGACAAGATATACGGCAAAAATTATTCCATCACCACTTACCGCGTTAAAAGCCGCTCCGGCATCGGGATAAGCAAAAAAGTCTAGCCCGAAAAAATAAGACAGACTCAACAAGATAACGCACAAAGAAGAAAGCAGCGTCGAATCCACGATACCAGAAACGACTCTACCGGCCCCCCTTTCGGCCATCAAGCTCGTTGCGATAAAATAGAAGATGAATAAATTGAAAAAGAAAAGAACGCTATCCGAAAAGTTTCCGTAGTATCCCAAGAAACTGGAAATCCTGTCGACTCCGAGAAAGCCAGAGACTGCCATTACCAAGATGAATGCAAAAAATGGAACGGTTATCTTGGATTTAGCGATAACAAAACGCTTCTTCACAAAAGCGCTATTTATCGTCCAAAGCAACAGCAAGACTCCGGAAAAAACAGTCAAAAGAAGCGTCTTATCGAATTCATAAGTTCCCGCCGAAAAAGACAAAACAAAAACTGGCATCAGAAAAACCAGCAGATAGATTCCAAGTTCGATAATGCGGTCCAAGATATTTATAGATCTACCTACGGAGTTTTTTGTCTTCATGCCAGAACGCTTGATCTCTTTTTGCGCAGGCATCCCTTTCCTCTTTGAAACTTCTTTTTGAACAATCAAATCTCGCAAATTGACAACGCCAGGCTCGGACCCCATAGCTATTTTTTTGTTAACAAAAACTTTATCTTCTTTTCTCTCCTCCATATTGTTAATTTTATTTTTTACCTTTTTATTTCTCAATCACAATTGTATTTTAATATATTTTTAAGTTTTATACAATAAAATAACACTTGCCTGCTCTTTGCGGGAGCGTGGTCTCCGACCCGGTCCTTTTCCATTCTCCGTTCGCGGGAGCGTGGTCTCCGACCCGGTCCTGATAGTTTTAAGATTCGTAAAAACAAGTCTTATCATAATGTCAGTTCGCTATGGAAAATTTTTATCCTGAAATAGAACCAGAGGGAACCGGTCTGGAGACCAGTTCCCGCTTTAAATCCGTCATTCTGAGCTTTGCGAAGAATCCCGCATTGACCAGGTGTCATTCTGAGGCAATCCGAAGAATCTCATTACCATAATTCACAAAACTATAAAGCAAACAAATCCTTAAAATCAGGATTGAAAGTTTTTACCAATTCCAACTTCTTGTCCCGCGTCCAACCTTTAATTTTCTTCTCAGCCACAATCGCAGCTTCTGGATCATTAAACTCTTCAAAATAAATCAATCTATCAACATTATACTTAGAAGTAAAACTAGTTTTAATGGATTTTTCTTTATGCTCAAAGATTCTTCTCTCTAAACTGTTGGCAACCCCTACATAAAAAACGGTCTGTCTTTTGTTAGTTAAAATATAAACATAATATTTTTTGCTTTTCATTTTTATGTTTTTAGCCAAGGAAAGGAATGTCATTCTGAATTATACCGTGTCATTCTGAGGTAGTCCGAAGAATCCCGCATTGACTAGGTGTCATTCTGAGGTAATCCGAAGAATCCCGTTGTTTAGTTCCTCGCACTTTCCCACGGGATTCTTCACTCTCGCTCCGCTTCGTTCAGAATGACAAAAATCATCTC
>Ga0172381_10002711_pt1 | contig 19273 bp, 17 predicted proteins | sample Leawel6488metaG_FD_119754 | JGI IMG/M metagenome (GOLD analysis project Ga0172381, IMG submission 119754) | Leachate microbial communities from a municipal landfill in Southern Ontario, Canada - Leachate well 64-88 metaG | ecosystem: Engineered > Solid waste > Landfill > Unclassified | place...
AACGTTTATAAAACCTAAAGAAAGAACTATCGCATCTGCAACATTTCGAGGACGGACCTCTAAAATGCAGAGGACCGACCTCTTCTATTCTCTGGCCTCTAAAAACATAGCATTTTGTATCCTGGACCACGACTGAAAGGTCGTGAACCACGCGGACCGAAACGTTATACTGTCGGGTTACGTTCCACGCGCGTTCACACACCCTCTCAGGTGTGGTCCATAAATCCAAATACAAAATACAAGAATATAATCGCATTCGTATCCCGCATTTGCATCTTGATTCCCTGGACCACGACTGAAAGGTCGTGAACCACGTGGACCGAAACGTTATACTGTCGGGTTACGTTCCACGCGCACTCACACACCCTCTCAGGTGTGGTCCATAAATCCAAATACAAAATACAAGAATACAATATACCTCTTCTCCTAAAGCGCCACTGCTGTTACTACGATTGTGGCGGCATATACCCCTTCCCCTTGAAAATGATTCGATCCCGATTGCGCCTTAAATTTGATGGTCGTGTCGGTTCCCAAAGGATGGTTCGGCGAAGTGGAATTTATCACCGAAGAATCGCTGGTCGAAAAAGGAAACCAACACTTGTCCGCCGTATTGCCCGACCCAGAATTACAAACACTGCCATTGTCCAAAAATTTATTGACCGCGTTTGCGCCTTCGACGGTATATCCAAACTCCGAATCAGCAGTCGCTATGCCCCAAGTGAAATCAGGAGTGCCAACAGAATCTGGTGTATAATCAGCAAAACTATAAGTTCCAGTTTGAAGCGCTGGATCTGTCGAAGATCGGACACTCACTTGGTAACCAGCAGGATTGTCTGTTTTTACATTCCAAACCGCCGAACCGTTCCCTGTCCCCCCGCTCAATCCACCGATAGTCGGACTCATTGTCACATCACTCGGACTGGAAATCGAAAGATAGGTCGGAAGCATTTCACGATATCCTGCGTTGAAAATGTTACAGGTTGAAAGAGGAAAGTCATCCGCAAAAGTCGCGCCATAAATCGTTCCCGTATTACCAGATCCAGAAAGATCCGCAGTTGTCGATCCTGAGCCTTCATCAAAACCCCAAGCTCCAACCAGTCCAGTGTTGTCAATGTGATTGCCTTTGTAGAGATCAGAGATTTCAGTTGCCGATAAAGCACGGTTATAGATGCGAGCATCATCCATAGAGCCGTTGAAGGACTCTCTTGAATCTGATGTCCTAACTTTACCAAGCAAAAGACTATCGGTATAATATTTTATAGTTTCTCCTATATAAGAACTGGTGTATACATTCTCATTATTTACATATATTTTTGCATATCCGTCATAAGTTACTACGATGTGATACCATTTTTGTAAATCCAAACTTACTCCAGTAGTTATAGCCTTAATATGGTCCCCGCTGGTAAAACCTAAGAAAAACTCTAATTCGTTATTGTTGTCTCTGTCATAGAAAATTGCATAAGAATCGTATGGTTTAGTGGAAGTGTTGTCGTATGCCTTGCTTATAAAGGCTTGTTTCTGTCCAGTAGTAGCTTCTCCGTTTCTATATACCCAGAGAGATACCGTTATAGCTCCACCTGATTGTAAACTCTCATCATTCCCGAGGTCCACATAATCATCCACCCCATCAAAACTCATCGCCGAACATCTCTCCTGCATTTCCTCCGTGCCGATTTCTCCCATTGTATCACTCAGCTTATAACTCTCGCTCTCGCTATTATCCGACCCGCCAAAATTAATCGAGTCCTTGTCGATGATATAGTTGAGGCTTTGCATACTATTGATGTTCGAAAAAGGTGCCAACACAAAAGCACCTATTAAAAATATACTAAAAAATTTTCTGAGATTTTTCACTTTTTTACTGGTTAATATTAACAATCCTTTTTGCATTTTTGATTTTGTATTTTGGTTTTTGGATTCTGCATTCTGGACCACGACTGAAAGGTCGTGAACCACGCGGACCGAAACGTTATACTGTCGGGTTACGTTCCACGCGCTTTCACACACCCTCTCAGGTGTGGTCCAGAATGCAAAATGCAAAATACAGAATGCAAAATGTAAGAATATAATCGCATTCGTATCCCGCATTTGCATCTTGAGTCCCTGGACCACGACTGAAAGGTCGTGAACCACGCGGACCAGAACATTATACTGTCGAGTTATGTCCCACCCGCATTCACACACCCTCTCAGGTGTGGTCCATAAATCCAAATACGAAATGCAGGACACAAACCCCAAACATACAAAATACCAAAGAAGATGAGAAAAGTATACTATATTTTATTTTTTATTTCAAGATAGATTGCGCAATTTTATTCTTCCATCATATACAAAAATTTCTTTTCTGGATCCTCCGCAGAATTCAAAACCGCAAAAGTTTTATAGATTTCAGATTCAACATCGTCTCCAAATTTTTCCCTAACCGCGTTACGCTTTAATAAGATAATCGCTTTGTCCGTTTCCTTTTCAAAAACGTCCAAATTTTCCAACGACGCTTCGACTCCACATCCTCCACAAACATAATCATCACCCGAAGCGCAGAGACTGTCATCAATCAAATCGTTTTTTGAACCCGCATCAGAATTAGCAACCGCATTGAATCTCACAAAATTATTTTCCGAATAATCATTATTAAAATCAAAATCTCCCTGATGCATATAGTTTGTAAAAGCGAAAACGTTAATAGACCAAATCATTGACGCAAAACAGAATAGAGCGCATTCCAAAATACTATAAGAGAAAAACGGCTTCTTGTCTTTTGACCCACCCGATGTCTGCTTTTGCTTTTCGCTCTTTACGAATTTCTTTTCCTTGATTTTGACAGGCACAACGCTCTCCCCTTTTCCTGCCGTATTGTCTACATAACTATAAACCCAATCTTTTGTGGTTACCCAATTTCTTCCCAACTTTTCTGCCCGAAGTTTCCCTTTTCGACACAAAAGACTGATGTAGTCTTGAGAATAATTAGTGATCTTGGCAGCCTCTGCCAGAGAAATGAATTGTGGTTCTTCGTTTTTCATAAAAAATTATAAAAAAGATAAAATGACTTTTCTATATTTTACAATAAACAACAACATATTGCAAACAGACGAATTTGCCCGATACCCGATATTAAAAAAACTAATTCGAAAATGAATACACGATACACATAATAAAGAGATATGTAACACGGAATTGGCAAGCTGGCTGCCGATTATATATTTTCTATAAGAATGTTATCAATGAAATCGAAAACAAAAACCCCAAAATTCCGCCGATGAGAACTTCCAACGGCAAGTGTCCTACCCTTTCTTTTAATGTCGGATATCCGCTGAGATTTAAATCTTTAACAATTCTATTAATCTCCGCTCCGTTTCGTCCGATGTGGATACGGATGTTCATAGCGTCATATATAACAACGTAAGCGAGACAGACTGCGATTGCGAAATCGATTGACCCGATCCCACAATAATATCCGACCACTGTCACCAGAGACACTGCAAAAGCGGTATGCGACGAAGGCATATGTCCCGGGGTAAAAAGATAGTTAATGTCAATTTTCTTGTGCCTAATTGCGGATAAAATAAATTTAACTGACTGCGTCAAGATGCCGGTTAAAAGTGGCACTACTATAAAAGGATAGTCCATTTTCTTAAATTATTATTACAAAGTTATTCTAGCATTTTTTCAAAGAAGTGTCATATACGGTTCTGTATTATTTATTCTGGACCACACCTGAGAGGGTGTGTGAAAACGGGTGGAACGTGATTGATGATATAAACATTCTGGTGCGCGTGGTTCACGACCTTTCAGTCGTGGTCCAAAAATACGGGATGCAAAATGCAAATGCGGGTGGAACGAGACCCGATGACATAATGTTTTAGCCCGCGTGGTTTACGACCTTTCAGTCGTGGTCCAGGGGCTCAAGATGCAAAATACATAAAGAATAATCACATTTGTATTTTGTATTTCTGCATTTTGGACCACACCTGAGAGGGTGTGTGAAAGCGAGTGGAACATGATTGATGATATAAACATTCTGGTGCGCGTGGTTCACGACCTTTCAGTCGTGGTCCAAAAATACGGGATGCAAAATGCAAATGCGGGTGGAACGCGACCCGATGACATAACGTTTTAGCTCGCGTGGTTCACGACCTTTCAGTCGTGGTCCAGAATACAAGACACAAAATACAAGATGCAAATACAGATCCAAAAATCCAACGCGGATCCAAAATACAAAATACAAGATGCAAATACAGATCCAAAAATCCAATACAAATCCAAAATCACCCCCTCCTGCTACTTACCGATTGCTTACCGCTTTTTTCTAAGCACCTGATATAAATTATATGCAATCCGATTAAGAGGCAAATCATAAACTCCGACATAACTGATTTCCTCCCCGCCAAAACCTTTTTTAAATCGCGTAATCCCCGCCCACCTCGGCTTCTCGTTCGCAACAGTTATCCCCCAAAAATCGTATATCCGACATCCCGCTTGTTTCGCATCCTGAATTTGCCTCCATTGCAAAAGATATGGCGCCATCAAATTGCGATGAGAATTTGACGATGCGCCGTGAAGATAGACTGCATAATCACCAAAAACAAAAACGACGTTGGATGCAATGATTTCATTCTGATATCTTGCGAAATAAAGTCTCGCAACAAGTCCATCCTCGCCCGAACCCAAAACCTTCAACATCTGATAATAATAATTTTTATTATGAGAAATGATTCCGTCCCTTTTCGAAGTCTCTTCAATCAGTTTCCAAAAATCCTCAAAATTCTTCTCGCTCAATTTTTCAGAAAAAACCTCCACGCCTTTTTTCTCGGCGAGGCGAACATTATATCTGGTCTTTTGTTTCATCTCTCCCAAAATGTTTTCTTCGCTTTTTTGAAGATTTAATATCAAAGTATCTTTCGGCTGAACGCTCCCCGCAATTAATCTCATACCAAATTTGCCAAAAATTTCCCGTCCATCTTTTCTCTCGACCGGATCCATCCGCAAAAAAATCGCTCCTTGCTTTTTCGCTTTCTCGCTTAGAGCTTTTATAAAAAATTCTAGAACAGAATCTCTATGCCTATCTTTGACATCAGCATTTTCACGCATCACAATCGGACCTCTGGGCAAATACCAATATTTCAAACCGAATAAAATTTTATGCTCCACAATCAAAGCAACTCCCAAAATTTTTTCTCCGTCAGAAACGGCATAACAAAAAACATTTTTCCCCGTGGACTTCTGAAATTCCCCCCACTCAAAACTCTGCAAAAAACTTTCAGACGAATTTTGCGAGATAAATGCATTCCATTTTTCTTTTTGTTCTTCTCCTATTTCCAAAAATTCCATAATATCATTTTAATCTTAAATTCATATCCGCACTTAGCTTTTTCCAATCTTCTATTTTTTCATCCTGCAAAATATGATAATAACCGGCGATAGCAATCATAAACGCGTTGTCGGTTGTGAATTTGAATGGCGGAAAAGCGACACCAACTTCGGGAAGCTCTTTTTCAAATTTATTTTTAAGAGCCTTTCGGAGTGCCTTATTCGCCGACACACCACCACCGAGAAAAACATTTTTCACTTTATATTTTTTTGCTGCTTTGAAGGTTTTGGAAACAAGCACGTCCAACGCCACCGCTTGGAACGATGCTGCAATATCTCTCTGATATTTCTCATCTATTTTTTCCGCTTTTTGCGAGGCATATAAAACCGCAGTCTTGAGTCCCGAAAAACTGAAATTAAAATCTCCGCTCCCGATCATCGGACGAGGCAAGGAAATTTTGCCAGCATCACCTTCTTTCGCCAACTTTTCAATGAGCGGTCCTCCCGGATATCCCAATCCCAAAATTTTCGCGACCTTGTCAAACGCCTCCCCCACGGCATCGTCAACCGTCTCACCGACAATCTTGAATTTCATATTTTCTTTCATCAGCACCAATTGCGTATGCCCGCCAGAAACGATGAGGCACAAAACAGGAAACTTCATTTTTTTGAGCGAATATAAATCAGACTCTTCTTTGAAAAGCCAGTTGGCATAGATGTGTCCTTCCAAATGATTCACCGGAATTAGCGGCTTGTCCAACGTGAAAGCAAGCGCCTTCGCGGCATTCACACCAATCATAAGCGCAGGAATAAGCCCCGGACCTTTGGTAACCGCGATATAATCAATTTTATTTTTAGGCACCCCCGCCTTCCTGAAAGCTTTTTCCAGAACCGGCACCATATTCCGCAAATGCGCCCGCGCCGCAAGCTGAGGAACGACTCCGCCATATCGGCTGTGCATTTTGATTTGCGAAGAAACAATGTCAGAAAGCACCTCCACTTTCCCACCTTTCACCCTGACGATCGCCGCCGCCGTTTCATCACAAGAAGTCTCGATTGATAGAATAATCATAAAGTCTTTACAAAAGTGTTATATATGCTACTATACCACAGTAACAATTTTAGGTTAAGGGAAGAGCTTTTCACGCGAATATGCCACTCTCTAAATTACGTCAAGGATTGAATTTACAAAGATTAAAATTATTACAAAAAAGTTTGGCCTCATCGTCTAATGGTTAGGACATCAGGTTTTCATCCTGGCAATAGGGGTTCGATTCCCCTTGAGGCTACTGCCAAAATAACCGCTTGTTCAAGCGGTTATTTTTTATACCCACGGATTAAAATCAAACCCCATAATCATTCTAAGTTTGGCTATGTAGCTGATTATGCTGATAAATAAACTACAACACCACACTCATGAGATAAATACACAATGGATATAAAAACATGTATTATTAAAAAAATAGGATGAAAATCCTGTTGTTTCTTTTTTAAGTAGATACATTAAAAAGGTTCGTTAGGTACATTAAAACCCTGAATATCCATTTCAAAGAAAGGCTTGCAGACATTTTTAGAATTAAAATTGCACTTGTTTTCACCGTTGATACAGCTCTTGCGGCAAAGATAACCGGCGCCGCATTCTTCATGACCGGAACATTTTTTTACACATTTATTAGCTGCCTCGTTCTGAACAAAGTTATGCAAAACACAGACTTCCTCGGAATCACAGTCACTATCATAAGAACAAGTTTTAAAAGCATGTGCGCCAGTCGGAATATTTAAAGTCTTTCCCGCCTTAGATACAAGTTTTGCCCATACAAATTGTTTATCTATCTTTGTCTCGATATCTGATGGAATCTGAGCAGAATATTCGCTTACCCATTTTTTTGCAGGAGCCTCTTCAGAATTTCTATCGTCATAATCAGTGACCAACCAATTGTTCTCTTTATTTTCAAGCATAAATAATATGCTGGGATCTATATAACTGTCATTAGCATTAAGTTTACCGTCCTTAACGGCAAATTCCATACAAAAAACAGAGCTCAGGACAACCTTATGGACAGAATCAATATCTTTTTCCCACAAAGTTTTAGCTGCACAAAACGATTTCTCATTGTTATGTCGTGCAAATCTATCTTGACCGAACCCTTCTACCGCCAAACTCAGCGAATCGTCTTTTATATATTCATCATATGAGACTCCCAGTGGATTTTGCCTTCGTTGACGATCAAAATTCATATACAAAACTATAACAACCATAGTCAGTAGGACTAAGCTAATTATAATTATCTTTTTGTTTTCCATAGTTTTTATGAATATCTAATTTCGTAAATAAAAAAGTGAGTTTAAAGTACAATCCTTCTTAAACTAACCATGAATTCTTCATGTTAATTATTAACTCTTTAAAAATATTTTTATTTTATACCCCATCCAATGAAGTTAGCTGTACTGTATGTACCTTTTAAACTATTTAGCCATTTCACGGAAGCACTATCCCCATGTTGAGTTATTTGCAGGTTATTATAATCAGCGCTAATTGCTGTCACTATCATAGTATGATCCCACCTACCGTCTCTTTCATAATCTATCTGTATTACATCTCCCACCTCATAGTTATAAAAGGGGCCCTTGGCTGACATAGCTATGGCTCTTTCAGGGTGTCTGGACATAAACTTATATAGATTATCTGCGACTGCCCAAGTATTGCTATAAAGTGGCCTTTTCGGTAAATCATAATACCACGCATCATTACTTGAGTAGGAATATTTGCCCGTTTCCTGCCATCCTCCTGCCTGTAAAGCATGTGATACAAAATTAGTACAATCGTTGGTAAAGGTATAAGGACTATAAGCATTCTTAGTAGCGTATTCTGCAGCTGCATAACCATTGTAAGCAGCTCCAAGCGGCACAATCGCAACGAAAGCCATCGTCAAGATAAATGCAATCGTTACAAAACTAGTTGCTTTATTATACTGCGTTTAATCACTTCCTATAACTTCTTGGTTTTTCAGAGCGATATCTTTTATCAAACTCTAAAGCAGATATATCATAAAAATGGTAGCCTGTCAACAAATTTGATCTGTACAATCTGCATGCAATCGCAGTACTGATTAATTTTATATAAGCGGATAAATTATGATTTTACTTTATTCTGTGCTGCTTAAGCCTTTAATACCGTCAAAGCCTCATGCCACCGTCTGATATCGGAAACAATGGGGTTTAAATTCTCGATACAGTAGGCTACAAATTAAAATAATCCCTCTTAAAAAGGGATTATTTTTTATATATTCTTTGGAATTACCACCCAATTTCAGATCCGAGATCTTTCGGATTATTTCCTGAGATATTTCCACCGTCATCAACCAGATCCATGCCCACCGAATAGATGATCTTTTTCTCCGGGGAATATCTAATGATTTTCCCATCATAAGGATCTACAGGGAGTTCATATAAATATTCAGGAACTAAGTCTTGCAATGAATCCGGCATATGACCGTTGTCTTGTTCATAAGCTTTCAATGCCAGCAATGTTTGAACTTCTTCTATACGATATGTCTCACCGAATGCTTTTGCAGTCATTCCCGTAAAATAAATAGCAGAAGTGTTGAACATCATTTTCCCGATACAATTATCCGTGAATATATCCGTCCATTCAATCGGTTGTATTTCTTGGGGCGCAACCAATTGAGTATAGTTTTCCTTCGAGGCATTATCAACATTTACCCTGTAATTTTCCATATACAGAAGCTTCGTCTTGTTAGGCTGATAAAAATACAGACTTCTTGCTCCGGTCGTATCCAGTAGGTTCTCGTTAATTTCTTTTTCCGCTGTATTGATATTTCTTATATACTCAAATTTTATCGCTTTTTGTTGCGCGGACCTGCTATCTCTGTATTTATCCAATTCTTTCTCGTAACTCAACAATTCCGATGACGACAAATGCGAATTTGCTATGAGGGATTTCAGATTTTCAGCTCCTGTCTGTTTTATCGCTATTCCTATCAAATAATGGACTAGGTCCCCCTGCTCGTCTTCCAACATCTGTCCCATCTTTATCGTTTTCAGCGCTTGGTCAAAAGCTTCCTTGTCTCTCCCCTGCTTAAGAAGAGAAGTGGCTTTTAAAGAATTGATTTTGGCAAGATTTCTCAGATGTTCCAAGCTTTCTACAGCCTGATCCGAAGTAACATTTTCTGGATTTTGATATTCCGGCTCTTGAAAGACAAAAAGAGAAATTCCCTTTTCAAAAGAAGCCAACGCCTGCTCGTTTTTCTGCAATATTTCGTTTTCTAAAGCATCATCCGTTTCCTTACTAATATCCGCATCCTGTGGCCAGTAAATCTCAGATTTTGCTTCCTGGAAAGCATAATAAGAGTTTTGATCGGCAGGAATGTCGATTGCAGACAACTGTAAATCGGAATCATCGGGGTTTGGAATATCATTATCAAAAAATATAGCCCCGCGCAATATCATAGACCCGAAAAGCAACAGGACTCCTATAATCCCTGCCAGATAACAAAGAAGCTTAAAAAATATTCTCGATTCTGAGGGAGCCTGCGCCTGCTTCATTTGAGCCAAATCCCTGTAAAGCAGTATCAACAAAAACGCCCAAAGCGGTGCAGAAAATAATCTGGCTATGCCGACTGGTATGAACTCATATGAACCATTTGCGAAGATATCCCCAATTAATGAAAAAGGAATTGTTACTATCACAAGGATCATCATCATAAAAATCAGCCTCCACAAAACACTCCAAAAATTTCCCGACACGAGTTGCTTGCTGCGATAAAGAGCCTTAAAGCCTCTTTGACCTTCGAAAACATTAACGATTTCTGCCAAACTGAACCAAACCAAAAAGAATATTCCGGGGATAACAAATAGCATGAACCCACCGGCAACCACTGAGAAACTTAAAATCGCCACTAGAATAAAAGACGGACTGATCTTGATAGCCCTACGATACGCCTCTCTTGCTCCGACGTCCTCTTTTACCGAAAGAAATAAAGCAGAAACCGAGATTGTAGTGAAATAAAGTGAAAGTATATACAACACTATTTTAATCGCTGAAACCCAAGGACTCTGCGATAAGGCTAGAGAAGAAAAAGGATTCAACCCTATGAGACCTACAGCCATAATCAACAAAACGGGAATAATCATTATACCGATAGCACTTTTAAATTTCAAACGATAAAGAGCAAACGCCTCTTTAAAAAGCTGCCAGACATCTTTCATTTCTTTATTCGGCGATAGTTCGTGAGAAACATTTGTTTGATAGAGTTGGCTGCTATCGCCTGCTTCATCTGTTGTGCTTTCCATTTTAAAATTTTAATGATTATGTTATTAATATTATAGAACAAACCCAGTCCCATCGTCAAAAAGAACAAAATTCTGAATTAATCAAACTCCGATAATTCTGAAGCCTATATCATTTTTCAATATCCGCTTTTCTAACCATTCCTACCCTAAGTTTTAATTCCAAGTTCTTTTTTTATTTATTTCTTCCTTATCCCGAAATGCTTATTCCAGATCGATTCCGAAAGGGTTGGCGATAGAACAAACAAAAATCAACACATCTGCCAGCTCTTCATCCACTGAACCGATTTTAGAATTTTGATCGACGCCCATTTTTTCCGATTTGCGAATTGCTTTGAAAAGTTCACTGACTTCTTCTCCCAAAAGTAAGGATTTCTGCAAAACAGTCTGCTCGGTAAATCACCTCTCCTTTTCCAATTCGATTACATAATTTTAAAAATCTTTCAGAGCAGGGTTCTGATTTAATTCAGGCATATTTTATAAATAAATTATTGATTATTTGTTTCTCAATGTATTTTTTTACAACATTCTTTCCTTTAATATATACTCACTATTATCTTTTCACAAAGATAGATTGTAATGAAATAACGCAACTGAAATTCTCAATCTGATAAAACTACCAAGGTGTGAGTAAAAAGTTATTATTCACACAAAAAAACAGCCCCTACAGATTCACATGTAAGAGATATAAAACAGAAATATTTTGCAAAAATGCCAGTGGCACGCCCACGATGAAAATGATTTTCTGTGTCTTGTGTCGCGCGATTAGCATTCCTGCCCAAATGCCCAACGCACCGAAACAGATGGCGACAAAAAGAAGCGCGCCCTCGGAGGTCCGCCTTTGGTTCTTTCTCGACTTTTTCTTGTCGTCTAGCATCAAGAAAAAAGAAAAAATGTTTATTATGGCAAAAATGGAAAGTATTATAAAATTTGATTCGATAATCATAAAGATTTTTTAGAAAATAAAACTCGCCAAAATAAAAAAATAAGCGAGCATTTAATATTCAGAAAGCCCCTCTCTAACTCTCTCAATAAAAAGATTTCTTTCAATCGAAAAAATTAATTTCCCCCCTTCCTGTGTTGGGTAAACATAGTTTTCAGAAAAGAATATTCTTGCCTTTCTTAAACAGTTTTTTTCTTTTCCTCCTGTTATATAACCTTCAAAAATAATTTTCAAAGTTACAGGCTCCCACAAAAGTGAAATCTTTCTCCCTTTAGAGAAACAAATCACAAAGCAAGGATACATCATTTCATTGTTTTCAAGAATTTTTATCCTTTCAGGAAATTCAAAATATTTTATCAAAAAGCTCTTTATTTCGCCAGGCTTTAACAACATAGAGGCATCTCCTCCTTCCCTAAAAAGCGAAATAGCATACACCTGCATTAGAATTCTCCTCCTATTATTTTTCTTTTTTGTTTTTATTTTTAGTCAGATATATCTTAAAAAAATTATAACCCCAAAACCCCTTTAAAATCAAGGGGAGAGGTTTAATTGACGTAATCTCCAGTAGAATAAAATTCTTTTTTAGCGGAAATGGTAACGACGCTTTCCCATTTGAAACCGTTGCGAACAAAAGCATCAGGATTGGCAATCGGTCTTTTTCTACCGCCATCTATAAAATAAATTGTAGGACTGTTATCATATTTAACCAGACTTCCATTCGGATGTGTGTGAGAATAATTGATAGCTTTTACCTCTTTATAATCCTGCAAAGCATAGGCCGGCACATTCTGCACCCATTCGCCTTTAAAGCCCAAACCCAGAAATACAGCAGGACTTTCAATCCAAGCTTTTGTATTCTCGTAAATCAAATAAACCTTATTGTTACCCTCGGCGCGCACAAAAGAACCGCTCGGATAGCGCACGGACAAATCTCCCGTTTCAAAACTCAACACGTCCGTCTTTGTCCTGAGGCTATATAAACTGTCGTAAGCCTCTATGCTGAAAAAATAAGTAGTAAGAGGTTCAAGTCCGTCGATTTCCACCGTGTGCTTGAGATCGCGCGATTTAGAAACGTTCACCTGGCTATTCATCGACTTCAAACTTGTGCCATAACGTATCAAACTTTTGGCTGGCAGATTAGTTTTGAAAGTCAAAGTAGCCGTCCTTGCTGAAAGAACCGAAGCGTCAAAATAGACTGGAGAAACATCAGAAATTTTCAGAACAGCATCGGACTTATTCCCATAAGTTGAAGCCGTAACGGTTTTCGAAGTCTCATTTTTATCCCCATCACGCACAGTAACTTTGATGTAATATTTGTTTCCACTTTTCAGATTGGACAAAATTATTTCCTGCTCCGTAGACATACCACCCACACTTGCAAATTTATCCAAATTATTCGCGCTTGTGCCATAAGTGATTTTTGAATTAGTCTCCTCGTTAGTCGTCCAGTGAAGGACGATAGCTCCATAAGAATTGCTCACTACATCCAGATCCAAAATCTCCGGACGCCTAGTGTCCAGCATTTGACTGGTAGAAAAACTGCGAATGAAGAATTCACGTCTCCCGCCTTCTCTGTCAGCGATGATGATTTTATAGAAATAGATCTTATTCTTTTGCAAACTACCAACAGTAATCTGATGATCATAGGAATAATTATCAAATTTAAAACTTCGGTCAAACTTGTTTTCAGTCTCGCCTAAATATAGGATACCGCTAGTTTTTGCGCCAGGAGTTCTCCATTTAATAATGGCCGAATTATTAACTACATCCGAAACCTCAAACTCAGAAACAGACAAATTCTGTGCACTGGCAAATACTGGCAAAAACACAGCGCATCCAACAACAATTATGCCACAGGTCAGAATCACAAGTTTTGATTTATCTATAACTTTCATAAACGCTTTATTTAAAATATAATTTTAACTGTGCATTATTACATAATAATTCGCTTTTGTCAAGCCGATGATTTCGAAGGCTTTTTTTAAAACCGTTTGCTAAAAAACGGTTTTAAAAATATAATAAATTATAGCAATAACCATAAAAATGATGCAAAGAGAGACAAAATTTAATATAACCGTTATTACCTTCTTACTGTTTGCCGTCACTGCCACCTTGTTCGTTTTGCAAGATAGCAGAGAGAATTTTTTTGAAATCGAAAGAGAAAATATCACAAAAAATAATAGAAATAATGAAGCAGAGAGAGATAATAATACGAACGAAATAATCTTCTCTTCTGAAATTCCAGAAGAAAAAAATGAGATACGAGACATCGACTTGACTTGGGCGATTGAAGAATATAAGGGCAAAGAAATTTCCAGAGTCAATGTTACAGAAAAAGTGATAGCGTTAACTTTTGATGCTGGCGCCAATGCCGACGGCGTTGATCCGATTTTGAAAATTTTGGCAGAAAATGACATCAAAGGAACATTCTTCCTGACCGGAAAATTCATCGAAAAATATCCGGGGAAAGTTCAGGAAATCATAGCAACCAGAGGCGACCTCGGTAATCACAGCTATAACCATCCATATTTTACACACCTCACAAATGAGGAGATAAAAACCGAAATACAGGGAGCGGAAAATACACTCGCAAAATTGGATGGGAAATTCAAACCGTTTTTACGATCACCTTACGGAGACCGAAACACAGGCACACTCTTGACTATAAGCGAGAACGATTATTTGAATATCCGTTGGACAGTTGATTCGCTAGGATGGCAAGGAACTTCCGGCGGACAGAGCAAAGTTGCAGTTGAACAAAAAGTCCTGAAAGCTTGTTCTCCAGGCACTATCGTTATGATGCACCTCGGCAGCAATCCCGACGACAAGACACATCTCGATTCAGAAGCATTACCAGAAATCATTTCAAAACTCCGTGAAGACGGCTATAAGTTTATGACACTTTCGGAAATGCTGGAACTGGAAAACTAAGGTTATATTCGTTGGAGCGGGTCTCCGGCCCGCTCCTTCCATTTCGATTCCAAAAATAGACGCGATTCTAGCAAAAGCGCCAACTTGATAACATAGATATTTCTGAAGTTAAAAAGAAAGATTCGGTCGAGACGACTGAACCGACAGAGAAACCTTTTTTGTATAATCCATTTTTGTCTGTCATTCCGGACCTGATCCGGAATCTTCGCTGTATAACGTTAACGCTATACGATATATCTCTTTTGCGTAATATAACGAGGATCCTGAAACAAGTTCAGGATGACAAGCCTGTTTCAATGTTAAAATTAAGATAGACGTCATAAAGAGAGTATTTAAACAAATTCAAAATAAAATAGCTCAGGGCCTATCCTCTACCTGACCGGGGGATGAAACTCCCATCACTTCCTCTTCCCCAATTCCCTGAGTGCCAGTTTGATCCTCTCTTCCAGACTTTTTTCTCTCGGGATATTACTGAGAACTTGTCGCACCTCGTTTTGTCCGTAGCCCAGTCCGATCAGCGCCTCAATGACATCCTGCTGCTCCATAATTTCCTGCTGTGTGGAATTGAGTTCGCCGCCTTTAATATCCGCCAAAGTAAATTTATTTTTGAGTTCCAGAATCACCCGCTCCGCCGTCTTTTTGCCGATGCCGGAAACGCGCGTCAAGATACTGACATCTTCTTTGGCAATAGCCAGCTTGATAGTGTTGGGATTGGCGATGGACAGAATCCCCAACCCAGCCTTGGGTCCTACCCCAGAGACCGCGATAAGTATCTCAAAAAGCTCCAGCTCTTCATAAGTACCGAATCCGAAAAGCGTCAGCGCATCCTCGCGCACCGCCAAATGAGTATAAAGTCCGATACGATCGACCGTGACGTCTATATCGGGCAGAATAAAAATTTTGAACCCCACGCCGCCAGATTTCAAAACGATAAAACCCACGCCGCGCAGTATTATTTCCCCTTCGATATATGAAATCATATTTTTTTATTCTTAATAAAAGCCTAACTTCAATATAGTATTATTTGACATTTGTCGCAAATTATAATAAACTGCAAGTGTTCAATTCAAATATAATCTAATTTTAAACGAATATGCCAAATACAAGTTCAGCAAAAAAAGAGCTCACTAAAAATGTCCGTAAACAAGAAATAAACCTACGTGCTAAGAACCGAATGAAGCAAACTGTCAAAGATTTAACCGAAGCAGTTGCCCGTTTGGAAAAAGTTGAGAACATCGACAAAGAAGAATTAAAAGCCATTGAAGGAACCCTGAGAGCTTCATATAAAGCGATTGATAAAGCAGCAAAAAAAGGAATTATCAAGAAAAATAATGCTTCCAACAAGAAGTCAGGGCTCGCCAAAAAAGTAAACAAGCTACAAGAAAAATCAGCAAAAAAATAACCGTTTAGATATAAGAAAAAACAAACGAGGAATAGACCAAAATAAACCACTCTTATAAGGGTGGTTTATTTTGAGATTACAATCAGATTTTTTGATGCGCTAATGAATTACCCCGCCACAAGTGGACGAGGTATTCAGCGGAAATTTATTTTATTATTCACCCTAAAGAGCGAAGAATTATACCCGCGAAAGATTAAATTACTGCTAAGAGCAAATCCAACGCCAGCTCAGGTTCCATCTTGCCGGTTTTAATACTCAGGTCAGCTCCGTATAGTTTTTCATAAATCATCACAAGATAATTTTCTTTAAGATTGCGAGCATAGCTGATATTTTTTTCCACTACCATCGGATGCATTCTGGTGCGCTTGGCAATTTCACTCGCACCGAAACCCCTATCCAAAAAACTCTTAATGTTGATGAGATTGCGAAAATGATACACAAGCATTGTCAAAATATAATTCTCATTAAAGCCTTCCTTAATCTGACCTGACAAAATCGCCAACGCCCGAGCTTTATCTTTTTTGCCGATACTTTCTATAAGATTAAAAATATTCATATCCGAGCTTGTCGAAACAAGAAGAAAAATATCGCTTCTCTCTATTTCTTTTCCATCGCAATATGCAATCAATTTATCAATTTCTCCAGCTGCCTGATAGAGATCATAAGCCACCACCAAATCTCCGTTTCTTTCTTTTTGCTCCATCCCCTTCCCCAGAAACATCGCCAACAAATCCAAATTTGATTTAGAAATTTTTCCGCCTTTTTTTTCTATCCTCTCCGCAAGCCAGATATTAAGTTTGAAACCAACTGGCATGGCAAACTCTCTTCTCTGGATTTTGCCATTCTTTATCATATTTTCAAAAGTCTTATAAGCGCGACTGCGTTTATCAAGATTTTTTTTCTCAAGAAAAAAAATCTTATCCTGAGAACTTATTTGCTCAATATAAGAAAGAAGAAAATTTTCAAAATCATTTTTTTTATCCTGTTTTTCGTTGTCATCATCTTTCTCCGCATCATCCTCGGATTTCTTTGTCTTCCTCTGTGAACTCCAAAAATTCCTGATGACGGTCAATTTATCTGAACTGAAAAGTGAATTGCCTCGTAACGCTTCTTTGATTCTGTTTTCCAAATCAAAACGACTCTCCGTTTCCGAAAAATCAAAATCGGCAATATCCGCATTCTTGTTTTTTTGAAGCATCAAAAGCTTTTCTTCACGTAAAACCTCCAGCATTGAAAAATTATCACTGCCAAACCAAAACTTAATATTTTTTCCTTCATTTTGCATATTCTTGAATTAAAATCCAAAAGTCCAATCCACATCTTGAGTAAGCTCCACCACCTGAATCCAGGTCTGTCCAGGGACTAATTTTATTTCCTCGCCGTCCTCATTATAAAAAAATAGCTTAGAATTCAAATCGTTCTTATCCTTTGACCATTTCCCTTTTATTTCCTCGCCATTCTGAAAAATGATTGCATCGCCCTCCCCTTCAATATCCATATCGTTGTATTGTCCTTCAATCTGACGAGAAGCCGCATACATTACGAGAACATTTTTAGCTACCACCTGTGCGGAAGTATTTTTGTCCATCTCACGCGTTCCACCTTTAAACCGCAAATATTCATTAGTGTCCGAACTATATTCATATTCCACTTTAAAAGACCCAGGATAACTTATAGTAATACGACCTTTGCCCTGATTGGGATTTTCTTCATCCCAAAATTTATAACCTTCAAAAGTGTTAGTAAGTCCATACCCCTTTTCGCTCGAATATTTCTCAAGTCGCTCAAAACTCGTGAAACCATTGTGCGGCGCATATATGCTTAACTTCCGGTAGAACACACTATTTTCCAAATAAAGAGCATTAATATTGTCCATAATGCCAGCGTCCAATTTATCCAAGGCGAAATGCGAACCGCCCCAATGTGCAATAATAGCACCGAAGCCCATCGCCAATGGAATATGATCATGACGAGCACTACGCACACTGCCTATTTCTTCCATTTTGTTGCAAGCAAAAAATGCCAGATAACGAGTGATACTGCCCGTAACTGCCGGCATTTCTATAACCAAGTCCGCCTCGGAAATGCCACTCAAAGGTCGAGCCTCCTTGTCTCCAGAAATCGTTACTGCAATCGGGCGCTGATTCGGATTTTCACAGGCAAGCCCAGTAAGAGGACTTTTGTCAACTTCTACAGTCAAAGACTCAGCAAATATCTCATCCTGCACAAGGTCATCAGCGTCTTTATTTTGATTTTCTATTACGATTGTTTCATTCTTCATTAAACTGGTAAGACCCAAAGATGCTAAAAAAAGTATCATAACAGCTACAAAAAACATCTTTATTTTTTTGTTTTTATCCATGATTTTTTATTAAAATTACTTTAGTCTAATTTTACCATTATTCGCCGTCTTTCTCAAATAAACAAAAACTGGCCTTCAAAAAACCAGCTAGTGAAAGTGTTTTTCATTTTCGTGCAAACACACTATTTTTTTCTTCAGCAAATCTAGTCGTTCAGAAATTCCCAACTATTGATACACTTCCAAAATCAATAATAAAAAACCCGTCAGTATATCCAAAAAACTCTATCTCGCAAATATTCTCTCAATCACCGCAAGGAAAGAATAGGAAAGAGATATGATAATTAATCCTATTATGGAAAATACTACTATAGTCTTTCCCTGTTGGGCTTTCTGCTGATCTCCAGTGGAAGACGTGTAAACTATACCTCCGATAATGACAGAAAGAAGTCCTACAGCTCCAGAGACGACTAAGAACCAGTGAATAATATTTTGAGCAAGGACGATGGGGTCGCTAGTATTAAGAGGATTTGAAAAATCGATAGAAATGGTCTTTGTTTCTTCGTCAGAATCTTTCTTCCATAAGCTAGAGAGTCCATACCACCAAGGATTAAGCTTCTTTTCTATTGCAGCAAGAGCAGGGTTTGTGTCTTGGACAGGATTAGAATTAAGGATGGATTCGGTGGGATTGTAATAGGAAGTATCAGGAGTGGAAGGAGTGGAAGTATTTAAAGAATCTTCAGAGGAAGCATCTGAGACAGGAAAAGAATCAGCAGCAGGATCGGAAGGCATCTGAGATTGAGGAGAGGTTCCTGAAAGACTGGCTGCAGTAGTATTGCCATAACGACCAATATTTATTCTGCCGCCATTATTTTGAGGTTCGTTAGTATAAGAACTCGGAGCATAGCCAGTATCAATGCAAGGAGAAGAGACAGTATCAGTTACCCAGGCAGAACCGTTCCAGCGTCCGGCTTTGGATTGGAGGTGGTAGTCGGTGGAGGAGGCAAAGAGAGGGTCGACAGAGATGTCGGAAGAGCCGGCGCTAACGCCAGAATAGTTATCGCTAGCGTTATGCCAA
>Ga0172381_10002712_pt1 | contig 19259 bp, 18 predicted proteins | sample Leawel6488metaG_FD_119754 | JGI IMG/M metagenome (GOLD analysis project Ga0172381, IMG submission 119754) | Leachate microbial communities from a municipal landfill in Southern Ontario, Canada - Leachate well 64-88 metaG | ecosystem: Engineered > Solid waste > Landfill > Unclassified | place...
GGTTATCTCGCCATCTAGCACAGGCTTTATCCACCTGTACTTTTCCTCTTGTGTTGATTTTGGCATAGTTTTTGACATATGCCCTTAGTCTAGCAAAAGTGCAATATGTATGTACACATTACCGTCCCCCATTGACCAAAGTGAAAAAATCGTGTATACTGTATTAGTAAAAAGTAAAAAAAGAAAAAGGGTGGCCATGATTTTTGGGTGCTTTTTTTATTTTTTCAAAAAACAAAGAAGGAGGGGCCTTTAAAAAAATAAAAACAAAGAAATGGAAAATCTCAAGAAAATCATCATCTTCAATCTAGTTCTAATCTTCTGCCTGACTGCTTTCTTCAAAGTAAAGGCTGACAGCGCCGACACAAAATTATCGCTACAAATAACAGGAGGAGAATTATCAGTTACCGCCCCAGAAGAAGCTGGCTTCATTGGAAAGAGCTTCTCTTTTGATGGACAGACCAGCGCCGATAACACCATCGGAGCTGTAGGAATTACCGATATGAGAGGAAGTAAGGCAGGTTGGAGCGTTGATATAACCGCTACAGATTGGAGCGACGGATCAAAGGTTATGGCTTACAATGGCGACGGAACAACTACTGGGCAACTATCGCTGGACATCCCTACGCTTTCTACGGTATCTACAATAAAAGGAAATAGCGCTTCATCTCTCTCAATGGGAATTGATGATAGCTTCGATAGTACCACTTCCGCTATTAAATTAATCTCCGCTTTGCCTGGAGATGGTTCAGGACAATATGAGATTTTAGGACTTGAAGCCGATCAGTTTATCCCTGGTAATCAATCCGCAGGATCTTATCTGACCAAGATTACTCTTACTATCCAGTAGGATTCAATATCTGATAGAAAAATAGCTCGACATACCAGTCGAGCTATTTTTATTTTGTCATCTGGAGCTTTTATTGTATAATAATATTAGATTTTAAACATTAACTGTATAAAATGTCCCTCAAAAAAATCAGTAAGAAAGCTCTATGCTGCCTGCTATTGTCATTATTAATAACATCAGGGATTTTGAGCTATGCTCATATTTCTCGCGCTATCGGCGGAAGTGGACTTATCGCCTATCCTGCTAACCCGGATAGTAATAACCCCCTCACAGAATCTTGGTTCATTTATGACCTAGACAGAGGAGAAAGCAAGCAAGATGCCCTGATTCTCAAAAACAACTCTGAAGAAGAAATATCCGTGAGACTATACACAGTTGATTCGACAACTAACAATGTCGGAGAGTTTTCCTTAGAATCAGAAACTGACTCAAGAGATGAAATAGGGCAATGGATAAAACTAAGCGCAGAGTCCTTAACGCTTGCACCTAAAGAAGAGAGACAAATCGATTTTACGATAACCATTCCGCAAAACGCGCGTTCTGGAGAAATATCAGGAGGAATCATAGTTCAAAAAGAGCTTACAGAAGAACAAAAAAATGCTACCAGCGGTTTTGTAATAAGTACTCGGCTTGGAATAAGAATCTACGAAACCGTTCCCGGAGAAGTCATACAAAAAGTCCTATTCGAAAATGCCTCTCTGGAATATGACGAGGAAGAGAAGAACTATATATTAAGTGTTCTTCTTAAAAATGAAAGTAATATTTCAGTAGAGCCTCAAGTAAAAGCCCAAGTGAAAGATGCTTTTTTTGACATACAAAACCAGACTGTCGAACAAAAAATTACGATTCCAAGAGACAGCGAGGCCTCCGTGTCTTTAGTTATCAACAAACCAAAAATAGGAAAATTTGAAATCACACCTCAAGTAAGCTATCAGAAACAAAATGGGGAAGAAGAAACTTTAGGCAATGATAAAAAATTATATTTCTGGGCGCTTCCTTGGGATGAAATTATAATTGTGATACTCCTCCTTCTCGCTAACTTGCTGTTATTGATTATACTAAAAATAATTTCCCATAAAGAAAAAAAATATTATAAGAGCTACAAAGTGAAAAACGGAGATAACTTGGAAAAAATCGCGGACAAAATCGGCACCGACTGGAAAAAAATCGCAAAGATAAACAAAATAAAACCACCCTATCAACTTTCCGAAGGACAAATCATCACCGTCTTTGACAAAAAAGACATGCTAGAGCAGCTCTATATGGAGAATGAAAAAATAGAGAAAGGAACACACAGCTCATCCGATGGAACTTTCGATAAAGATCTTTCTGAAATATACGACGAAAAAGGATTTTTCTCTAAAATCGGAGAAAAATTAGGGATAAGGAAAGATATTTGTTTCTTGTTCGTAATCGCCATAATTCTAGTAACTGTCGGATATTTCTTCTATATGAATATATCATTCAAAAAAAACAATTCGCAATTCATGTACGAAGATGCTAAAGTGTTCGAAAACAGCAAAGAGGAGACAGCGACAGAAGAGAAAGAAAATGTAACAGAAGAAAACATCCCTGCGGTCGAAAACCAGGAAAAAGATACTTCTGCCCTGCAAGAAGAATCAAAAAAAGAAGAATTGACCCAGGCCGATCGAGAAAGTGTCTCACTGGAGGTGCTGAACGGAAGCGGAACAAAAGGGGCATCTTCCGGCGCTTCAGCAATCCTCAAAGAAGGCGGCTATCCGAATGTAACCACAGGAAACGCCGACAAATTCACTTATACCACGACACTGATCCAATGTGAAAGCGAAATAAAAAATGAGATATGTGAAGAAGTAAAAACCCTTCTTTCCGCGTCCTATGCCACTATAGAAATCGAGAAGGAGCTTGGGCTAGAAAAAAACACTATAAGGATAATCTTAGGAAAATAGAATACGAAAATGCGATATACAAAATCATCAACAAGCCAACTCATATCAAAAATAATCGGATTAAATCTGCTACTGCTTTTTTTGTTCGCCATCAACATATCCGACACCGACGCTAAGACAGGGATTGACCTAATTTCTATAATATCAGGGACTGCTGAAATTATCGGAACCGAAACGACGCAAGAAATGAATTTTTCGGCAGAATACGAGACAGCGGTAAGCGAATCGACAAACACCTATAAGCTTTTTGTATGCCAAGGCAAAAATCTGGACAAAGACAACCAGAGTTGCAAAGATTTATCATTCTGTGACTCGGGGGATTTTTCATCAGAGAATCCGCTGTCATGCTCATCTTCAGCGCAAGAACAACTGACAAGAGATCAATTCTATATGTTTGTCTGCAATCAATCCGCCGAATGTTCACCTTTTTTCTCCGGATATCTTACACAGAAAAACACCCTAGAAATTTCCGCTCCTTCAACAATCATCCTAGCTGGAAAAGACTTCTCTTTCGAGGGACAAACCAGCACAAAAAATTACCTAGACCTGAAGATAGCTTCTATAACTAAAAATCACCCGGGATGGAGCGTAGATGTCACGACGCAAGACTGGGAGTCTGACAAAGGAGCCTATATGGATTACGACGGGAATAGCACTTCCTCCGGGCAGATGACTATCAATATGGATGCAGCAACGATAGAATCTTCTTACCCCATACAAGAAATCACACTGGGAGAAACAGAATCATTCTCATCTTCGATACAAAATATCAATATAGCGACGGCGCAAAAAAAGAACGGTAACGGAACTTTTGTAATCCAAGATATCAACCTCGAACAATTCATACCGGGAAATCAAAGAGAGGGATTTTATACTACAATTCTGACTTTTACGATCTCTTGAAGTGCATTCCGATATTACGGCCCCTGGACATATCCTCGAAACAATGACTGCAGTGATTTTTGCCATGTTTTTTCGTACTATTGATTACTTACTTAAAAACAATAAATCTATGACAAAAGAAATCGCCGCCTTCTTCGATATCTCTATCGAAGAAAAAAAATATTTAGAAAATAAACTGCAAGATAGCAAGAGTGTCTCTACCGTTTTCTACAGAGCAAAGCTAGACAAGCGAACTGTGAAAAAGATAAAGAGCGCCGAAATCATCGCCTCTTTTGTGTATTCAAAAATGGATAGAGATATCTTAAAAGAACTGCCTGAGTTGAAACTGATTTCCACCATGTCCACTGGATTCGATCATATAGATCTCGAATACTGCAAGGAGAAAAACATAACTGTCTGTAATATTCCCACTTATGGAGAAAGAACCGTTGCCGAACACACTTTTGCCTTGATTCTGTCCCTGTCCAGAAAAATCCCGCAATCCATAGAAAAAACCAGAAAATTTGATTTCAGTCTGGAAGGGCTCCGCGGTTTTGATCTCGAAAATAAGACTTTAGGACTGATTGGAATGGGACATATCGGAGCTAATGTGGCCAAAATTGCCAGAGGTTTTGAAATGAAAATAATCGCCAGCGACCCTAAGCCGGACAAAGCTCTAATGAAAAAGCTTGGCATAAAAATGGTAAGTCTCGAAGATCTACTCCAAGACTCTGATATAATAAGCCTTCATGCGCCCTTGAATAAATTCACCTATCACCTGATTAACAAGCACAATATAATGACGATAAAAAAAGGCGCTTATATCATCAATACTGCCAGAGGAGGACTCATTGAAACAGAAGCTCTGATAAAGGCGCTAGACAAAGGCATATTATCCGGAGCGGGAATTGATGTGCTAGAAGAAGAAAGCGCCATTAAGGAGGAAAAGGAGCTTTTAGGTAAGACCCAGAAGGAAAACGAGAAGCTCAGAACGATACTCCAAAATAGGATTCTTTCAAGTAATCCGCGAGTGATCATAACCCCGCACAACGCTTTCAATTCTGATGAGGCGATGCAAAGAATACTCGACACTACTATAGAAAATATAGAAAACTTTCTGAAAGGATCACCGATAAATGAAGTAAATTAAAAAACCTCATCGCATATGAAAAAAGAGCCTTATGGCTCTTTTTTTATAACTGAAAGATATTAAAATCAGAAAAACGCCAAATCGATTGCAGTCACAACCAGAACTAATAAGAAAAAAGAAACGATTACAAGTAATACCTCTGCTCCTTGTCCCATTTTCGTAAAAGTTAATCCTGTTTATCTGAAAATATTATACTACGACAGAAGCCTATCGGTCAACAAAAAAACGGCTTAACCGTCATTTTACATATGTGTCCCCGGCAGGAATCGAACCCGCATTAAGAGCTTAGAAGGCTCCCGTTCTATCCATTGAACTACAGGGACTTAAAAACTTTTCACTTCGTGAGTATAGCAGTAAACAATACCAAAGTCAACACAATAAAAAACATAAATCGACGATAGATATCCCTTCCACAAAAAGACCGGGGATACCCGGCACACTATCGCCAGAAATCATTCAATACTGTCCTCGGCTTTTGCTCCTTCAGGCGTAACGACCGGTTCCTCGACTGCATCATCAGAAAGCAGCGGCTCTTCAGCAGAAACCTCCTCGATCATCTCCTTAAAACCGAAAGGATTGCGGAAAGTCTTTTCGCCCTTAGCAGTGATAGTATTTCCCCTGCCTTCTATGTCATCCGTGATTTTTTTCAAAGTCACACCCTCCCTGCCCATGACGATATTATTATTGCAGACAGAATATTCTATAAAACTAGTCTCTATGTAGGTCTTTTTATAGATAAAATTAAACACATAGATAAGCAGCGCTCCGAAAACCACTATAAAAATAAGTCGCCTGTTCCTTAGGAGCTTTCCTGATAAATCATCGAGGTGACACTTTTCTATTTTTATCTTCTTTAAATTCATAATTTTATTTTTCTTTCTGATAAACTTTAACCGTCAAATCCAAAATCACGACGCCTCTGCTGCTCTCATCAAAATCGCCATAGCTCATCTTGATATTTTCAATATTTATATAATATGGAAAATTTTCCAAGGAATAAAGGAAATGCATGACATCATCAAAATTTCCACCCGCCCTTACGCTAAAGAAGCTATAACCAATATATGACAAAGATTCCTCTTCCTTGTTTATAGATTTTTTTTCCAGCTTCACATTATTATATTCCGCGCTTCGTTCAAGCGCCTTAATAAAACTTACAACATCACCCTTATCGATAACGACCTCCGAAGCCTCATCGATTTTTCCTTTTATCTCCTGATACTTTACCCTGGAATCTGATAGTTGCTCATTTTTTATATTGATTTGATTCATTTCTTTTTTAGCACTCACGATATTATCGCTTGCTTTTCTTATTTCTCCCGAAAAATAAGATTCTCCAAAATACAAAGGAGTAAACAAAAAAGTAATAAAAACCACTACATAAAGATAAGCTTTTTTTCTTGCCTGATTCATACTATATGTTTATTTCAAAAGATAATCCTTGCCGACAAAGAAGTAATATGTAAAATCTATATTGATGGCCTCCACATAGTTAGAATCATCGCTCTCGAAATCCGAGACCATCTCCATATCTTTTAGCCGATTTTCAAAATCCAAAAGACCCTCTCTTGTTTTGGCCGTTCCGGTTAAACTGACCTTGAACTTATCAGAAATCTTGGTCTTCCCTCTCTTGTCCATCTCAACATATTCCTGAGCAATCAAACTTTCCATTTTTACATCGTTTGGAATATTGTCAGCGAGGCTTTCAAATATGACTGACCAGACCATCTGCTCATCCTGCAGGGCATATATATTTTCTATCCTTTTCTGATATTCCTCCATGTCAGCCTCCATCTCCTTGACTTCGATCGTCTCTGTCATACTCTCCAAATCCTTAAGCTGAGCGCTTACTGAGGCTTCTTCAATCTTCAAATATTCTAGAGAAAATACAAAAACAGCCAGAAAAAAAGCTTGTGCCAGAACAACCCAGAGGATACTGTCTATAAGGAATTTATTGATTTTCTCCCATTTAAGATTTTCTTTATCCCACGGAGAGAGTAAATTTATCTTTATCATAAAAAAATCATATACAATTATTTTCTTCCAGCCCCCTCAAGGCAAGCCCTAAAACCGTCACGAAAACGAGCGAATCCTCCCGAGAAATCGGAGGGATTTCCTTCGCTTCACTAGAAACAATATTCACCCAAGGATTACCTTTTTCTATTTCCTTCTTGATCTTAAGAGACAAAAAAGAATTGAGTCCGGGAATCTTTGCCTCGCCACCGCACACGATAACTTTAGAAATTTCAGGCTCCTCCTTATAATGCTCACAATAATATTCCATCAATTTATTTATGTAACCTATCATCTCGTTCAAACTATATTCCATCGCCTTATAGACATTATAGCATTCCCCCCGCGTACTTAGACCACATTTATTCTTAAGCTCTTCCGCTTTGGTCTCATCGATTTTAAAGGCTGTAGCTATCGATCTATTCAATTCCTTTCCACAGACCGGAATACTTGCTGTGAATTGTACGGCGGGAGACTTGAAGATTATAAACCCTGTCCGATCCTGTCCCAGGTCTATTATCAAAATCGTCTTTTTTGAAAAATTATCATTCACCAGAGACCTCGTAATCGCTATCGATTCTATTTCCACCGCCACAGGCTTTAATCCGGCTAGAGTCAAAACCTCGGAATAGGAATCTACAAGATTTTGTGGAACCGCCGCGACTAAGACTTCCAGCGTCTTGTTGTTATGGTTAGCTACAATCTGCCAATCAACATAAGCGTCTGCGAGATTTATAGGAAAAAATTGCTCTGCTTCAGAAAAAATTGCACTCTCAAGAGCTTCTTTTTCAGCGTAAGGAATTTTGATGACCCGTATGAATCCCTTTGTTTCAGGAATAGAATAAACGACAAATTTTGACTCAATAGGGAAAGGTTTAGTGTTCTTAAGTGAACCCTTTATAGTTTTTGCCAGCTCTTCGGGATTTTTTATTTCCCCATCCTCTATGATTCCTTCAGGGATAGATTCGCGACCAAAACCATGAAGGCGTGTTTCTTTATCCTTCTTCTTCAACTGAGCTATTTTTATCACGCGATCACTCAAGTCCAGCCCGAACGGATTGAGGTCGCTATTGAAAATCGCCATAACAAAAATTATTTATAACACCTAAGATTATTATAACACAAAATTCATAACACGACTAAAATTCTAATCCACTTCCTCCCAAGAAATTATTTCAAAATTATCTTCAGTAGGAAAAAATGGAGGAGGATTATACATAAGGTCGTTGTCGTAAATAGTAGAAGTCTGCCTATATCCATCAACCACATTACCGGTATCATCAACCCAGGTCCATGTCCAGAACAGATAGCTGATAACTCCTCCATAAACTTCGAGACTCTGCGCCTTATAAGAAGCCTTATATACTCTTCTATAAACATGATCTTTCTGCGAAAGCATAACTGCATCTATTATCATATCGGTAGGGGCATGTCTCGGCACGATAATGTCCCCTTCCGCGAGGAGTCCCAAAACATTATCCCCGTTACGACTCAAATAAGTAAGATTTTTATTTATAGTTATAGTGGCATAATCATTCGGATTATCGGAAAAGTTAGAGGCTGCGACGGTGACCCTGCCATTAACGATTCCCTCAATCCATATGTGATCTTCCACAAAAATAAGTCCGTTATAAGGAATATTATAATTGCCCAGAAGAGTTTCATGCTTTATACCCTCATTGTCAATCTTCCATACACCTTCTTCCTCATCTTTATATTTTACATTATATTGTACAGCGGTAACTTTAGACACATCGAATGTGCCATCGTCCTTGAATTCTATATGATATCCATACGCCTCGCTATCCGCCAAATAAAGTCCCGCAGAGATGGCATTCTCTTTTATGTTAGATATATCAAGAGTAAAAAGATTAAAATCTATTCCCGTAGCCGGGAACTCCCAGTATTGCCTACACGATTCATCAGCACCCCCCCAAATTCCGTCCTCCGTCCCAGTAAAATCATGATTAGCAGAATCACTACTATATTCATCGACTGCGCTCGTAACCTCCGCATTACAATCACCGTCAAATCTTATGCCACTGTTAGAATGTACCGGACCGGAAGTGCTTTCATTTTCACCGATCCAAATCGGAGAATTAGAGAGAAAACTGTATCTTGCCAAAGATCTGCGCCCCAGTCTGGTTCGCACTGTTTTCTCAACGCCATTATCTTCATATATTCTACCCGCGGATTCCACCTCAAAAATACTAGAACCATCCACCGATGGGGTAATCGTCAATGAAAATTCCCCGATTGCGTTTCCGTCATAATCTGTATATGTATGAAGATATGGACCGCAAACGCCACTGCAATCTTCAAGACTCAAATCGGAATTGCCTCCGCAACACCAATCTCCTCCGTCTTGATAATCTTCATCGTCATAGTTCAGATGCCATTTATAATAGTCTATTCCCGCCTCAGCGACCTGGAGCGCCTTGGAATTCTTGACCTTTAGCAAAGTACTTTCTCTTTCTTTCATCGACCAACTCATAAGAGAGATAGCAAAAACAAAAAATACCACAATCACAATCAGAATCACCGGAGTAATCATACCGTTTTCTGATGTCTTTCTCTTTTGCATATTATAAAAATTATTTTAAATTACGAAGCTGAACCTTTGTATCTATATTCAAGGGGTCGGAAAGTCTGCTATTATTAGTATTCACATCAAGATTAATGCCGATAATTTTGACATCAAGAATTCTTACAGGATAAAGCATCGGGTCTTCGTTTCCGGAATAACTGTTATCGTAATATTCAAAAATCGGTTCAGCACCATTTTGCACTCCCTCGCAAGCCACAGTCAATTCACCCTCCCCGGAGTAAGAAGAGTCGTCTCCAGGCAAAACAATTATCTTTTCAAGATCGGTGCCATTAAGCCTGTAAGTGATCTTCTCTGAAATATCGTCACTATTCACATCGGAAAAAAATGAAAGTTCCTGCGACTCGGTCACTGCCAAAGAGAAACTTCCGTCTTCACCTCTGCCCATTTCTCTGAGTTCCTTCCCCATATTTTCCAATACCCGTCCCGCCCGACTGGCTCTTTCTATCATACTCACATCGACATTCTGCTGCTTATAAAGAGAAAGAAAAATCGCGTTGACGGCAAACATCAGGATAGTAAAAACCGCCACCGCCACCAGCGTTTCAATCAGAGTAAAGCCGCCAATTTTATTTTTTATAATTTTCATAATCTATCTTAGTATCCTATATTTATAATAACATCGGTATTCTGTCCTGGATTAACCAAAATAGGAGACGGAAGGTCGATGGAAATTATATAGTAAGGAGCTTCTGTTGAAAAAGTATAGGTCCCCCACTCCAGCCCCCCTTCTGTTTCGTCTACAGTTATAGATCCGAAAGAATTACTTATAAAAGTCTCGACATATTTAGGGATTGAAAGATATTCCGGAAGGCCCTCCGGGTCAGGGTTTGGATATGTTCCTTTACTCTTAGTGCTTGTGAGTGTGATAGGGATATTTGCACTTGCCATATTCATCCATTCGATATATCTGGCAGAAAAAATGTTATTGAGTCCACCTACACGATCATCCTCCCACAAACTCATAGCCTTGCCGGACGGAGTGAGTAAGGTGAATGAATTCATCTGATAACTTTCCAAGGTATCGGCAAGCACCAGATCATAGCCCCATGCTTTTTCTCCTATCGAATTTACCTTCGCCGCATAAATATTATAAAAAGCATCTCCGTTATTGCGACTGTCCTCCCAGGATATATAAATACTGGAATCCGAACTGTAGGCGAGCGACGGACTTAATCTTCTGGCCTCATCGAAGGCATCGTCATTTACCTTTATGTCTCCCGAAGACCAAACTCTGTTTCCGCTTTTATCCAAATTCTGCATATAGATATCCGGCTGAAAATTACGGTCATCCGCCCAAACGACATACATATTATCCACCCCATCGAAAACGACATCCGCGTCATATTGGTCAAGAATACCACCGTCAGAATTTACGACTTTATCGGAGAAAATCATTGAACCGGAATTGTCGTACTTCTTAATAAAGATATCAAAATTGCCCGAATGGTTGCTCTCCCAGATGACATAAAAATTATTTTCATTCTCACCAAAAGCGCCGCCATCCCTATCTAAAACTATCCGGGGAGATAATTGTTCCAGATAATCCGCACTGTTAACTTTCAAATCTGATGGCCAGAAATTTCCCGAAGATGTATTGAACTTCTGACAATAGATATCCCGATCACCGCCTCTGTTGTCTTCCCAAGCCACATAGATATTTCCATCTTGATCGCTGTCAATCGTAGGATTATCCTGCAAACTTCCGAAAGAACCGCCATCTACCTTATATTCAGACCCGACAAGACTGCCGTTCGAAAGATTGACTTCGCTCAAATATATATCACTTTCCCCTGCCCTCTGATCGCTCCACACAAGATACAACGATCCGTCATCCAACATCTCCAGTTGAGGAGCCAAACATCCGCTTCTGTCCACCGCAAGTGTATCGCCGGACCAAGCGACGGAGTATGTGTCACTTCCACTATTATAAGATAACTTTTGGATATATATATTGTTCTCGACATTCCTATTATCTACCCAAGCAACAAAAACATTCCCCGAAGAATCAATCGCCGCAGATAAAGAATATTTTTCACCGCTTAAATCTGCATTCGCGCGCAAATTTGCCGGATTATTAAAATTAACCGTACTTATGTTCATTCCTCCTAAAATATCTATCGCAAAACCCACTCGGCTGACTTTCTGATCGATGACAAGCACATCCGTCTTCTCCGGAATCGGATTATAATCTGCGGAAGCGGGATCATTATCGATTGCATAAGTCTGAGTCATGCTATATCCCGCCTTGGTAATCTCAATATGATAATCATTTGCCGGATCCAACTCAGGAATCCAAAGATTTCCATTGACATCCGTCTTGGCATTTTCCAAACTATACCCCATAGAATCGCTGCTGATATCCGCCTCCGCTTCAAAAACCGGGGATCCCTGTGAATCAAAGACGGTAAGATAAATGCCTCCGGTCCCCTCGCTAAGCCCCTCAAGCCCTTCGGGCACAATATCGGTGCTCATGGCAACCTCTTCCAGTCCTCCCCCGATCGGATTCGTCCAATAAACCCTGACCCTAACCTTCTTATAATCGAACGGATAAACATCTGTCGGGTCAATCTCGTCAAAAGAATCATCCACCCAACTAACATCAGTTTTGATGGTAAACCCTATCCCCTCCTCAAAAATATATTTCTCACTAGGAATAGGACCCGCCGGAACCCATCCTGTGTCGGTCTTGATATTATTAAAATCCATGCCCCTTATGATCTCCAACTGCTCCACCGCCATACTATTAGCCAACAGAATTGCATTGTTATTTCTTATATTCCGTAATACTACATTAAAAAGATTAAAAAGCGCCATCGAAATTATGGCAAAAATAACCACTCCGACGATAGTCTCCACAAGTGTAAACCCTCCTATTCCGTTTATATTTTTGTTTTTCATTTTCCTCCTTGCATAAAAACGAATTTTATATGGTTTCCATGATAGAATACATCGGCTGTATGAGCGATATGGCAAACACTCCTACCGCGACACCCATAATCAACATTAAAATCGGCTCGATAACGGACGACAAGTTAGAAGTGAACTGATCAACTTCTTCCTCATAAAATTCCGCCACCTGTTTAAGAGTACTCTCCAAACTTCCCGTTTCTTCTCCGACTTCTATCATATGTATCATCATACTCGGGTAAAGTTTATCATAACCGGCTATCACTTTGCTCAAATCCACTCCCTTCTGAACTTTCTGACAAGCATCTGCCGCAGATGTCTTGAAATAATAATTGCTCAGCGTTCCGGAAAGAATATCCAAAGCCTGCACGATAGAAACGCCACTCACGATCATAGAACTCAAGGTCCTACAAAACCTGGCAACATTCACTTTCATTATGATATCCTTTATAACCGGCAACTTTAATAAGAAACCATCAAAAACCTTCTTACCCGCAGGCGTCTTGATTGCTCTCAAAAAAAATATCATAAGAACCACCAGACCGGCAAAAACCCAAATTCCATAATTTTGCAAAGCGTTACTGATGAATATCAACGCCTTGGTGCTGGCAGGAAGTTCCGCATTCGCCTCACTGAACATATTGAGCAGATTAGGAAATACGAACATCATCATCGCCACACCGACCCCGCCCATAGCGGTTATGATTACAGCCGGATACATCATCGCGCCACGCACTTTTGAAGTGATATCATGATCTTTCTTAAGTTGGACTGCCAGCATATCGAGGACTTCCTCCAAGTTACCTCCGGTTTCTCCAACATGGACCATGCTTACGAATAGATTGTTAAAAACTTTGGGATATTTCTGCAGACTATCCGCAAGCGCAGCCCCCCTTTGGACATCCTGCGAAATTTCCTTCAATACTTCACCGAAATATTTGCTTTTTGTCTGTTCAGAAAGAACATCAAGAGCGCGCGAAAAGGAAAGTCCGGCACGAAGCATCACGGCAAGATTCCTTGCAAAAAGCATCCTATCGACCACACCCACACGGTTAAGAAAATCCGGCCTCTTGATCTCCATCTTCGTATTCTTTTTGTCTTGCTGGGCCGAAATCAGAATAAGCCCTTTCTGTCTCAAAAGCGCAGTCAAATCCGCCCGATTATCAGCTTTCATGATACCCGTCTTAACTTCCTCTTCGACGGTTTTAGCTTTGTATGAAAATTGAGGCATAATTTATGAAAATATTTTTATTATTATTATTGTTGTCGTTTCGGCATCTGCCGTATTGCTATACATCGTCCTGAACTCTATACTGCGTTATTATATTTTTATCTTGTTATCCTTATGCAAGATTTAAAAGACAATCGCTTAGACAGTTCGCTGACACTTTTATAAATGAATATACTTGTTTTTAAAACCCAGCCACATCTTTGTCATTCCGAAATGAGCTACTACTATTGAGGAATCTGGGAAGTTGCGATACTGGCGGAAAGATGTGTTTATAAAAAGAATGTTTTTTCAAGATTGAGATCTTTCCCAGACCCCTCAGCCGATTACGGCTTTCGGGATGACAGGTGGAAGGTATATTCAGGAGATCTGAAAAATGTCAAAGATTATGAAATAGTTATTTTTTATAATAAAGTTATATTTACATAACATTACTTTCATATTCCGTGGCCGCAATAGCCTGTTTCAAAAAGGCAGCTTCCTATGTCTAAAAACGACTATTCCTTCGTAACCCTCATAACTTCTTCAATCGTAGTAACCCCCTGTGCCGCTTTTATGATTCCGTCTTCAAGCATAGTATTCATTCCTTCCTCAATAGCCTGTTTTTCGATATCATCCGCATCCGCATCCTGGCTTATAAGCTTGGCAATCGCATCGCTGACGGCAAGCACCTCAAAAACCCCCAGCCTGCCCTTATAACCTTTCCTGCATTTCGCACAACCCTTGCCTTTCTTGAATTTTATATCCATCCAAAAATCCTTCGTGTTCTTATATTTTTTATTCACAACCCCCTCCGCTTCCAAGACTTTCGCCAGCTTCTCCACATCGAATTTTTTAGAAAAACTTTCATACATATCCTCATCAAGCTGATATTCTTCAGAGCATTCCACGCAGTTCTTCCTGACCAATCGTTGCGATATGATCAGATTGGCAGTAGAAGCTACCAAAAAATTCTCTATACCCATATCGGTGATACGCGGAAGGGTACCGACCGCGCTACTGGTGTGCAAAGTGGAAAGAACCAAATGTCCGGTGAGTGCGGCATGCACCGCAAGCTGCGCTGTCTCACCATCACGGATCTCACCAACCATAATGATATCCGGATCCTGCCTCAAAAGAGCACGCAATCCTGAAGCGAAAGTAAAATTGATTTTGGAATTTATCTGTGACTGATTCACCCTAGGCATCCTATACTCAATCGGATCTTCCAGTGTACTGATATTGACACCGGAGTGATTTAACATTCCCAATACAGAATACAAAGTCGTAGTCTTTCCACTTCCGGTAGGCCCCACCACAAGGAGCATTCCGTTAGGCTTTGCAATTTCCATATCAACCACCTCCAAATCCCGCTTACGGAATCCCATCTGTTCCAAAGATAGAGTGCCTTGGGATTCATTGAGTAAACGCATAACGATTTTTTCTCCGTCAAAAACAGGTATTATGGAAACACGAAAAGCCACCTTGTAATCGGGAGATTCTACTTTGAATCTACCGTCCTGAGGCAGCCTATGCTCGTCTATCTTCAGATTAGAAAGCACTTTGATCCTCGCAACTATACCAGGCAAGATTATCTTCGGCAAAGTCATCGCATCATGCAAAACACCGTCAATACGAAAACGGGTAACCACATCTTTCTCTTCCGGCTCGATATGGATATCGCTCGCCCCCTGTAAGATGGCGTGTTTGAGCAGCGTATCTACGATTTTGACGACCGGTAAATCCTCTGCCGCTTTTTTGAGGTCTGCCTCGCTATCAACGCCAGTCGCCTCATCACCCTCATTCTTAATAACAAGCTTGTTTCCATCATCACTCAAGCCACCCTCACCGACAAGATCGCCGAACTCAGCTTTTAGACTCTTCTGAAACGCCTTCAAAGATTTCTTAATCCCTTCACTATCCGTCAAACAAGGCAAAATTTCCAGTTCCGTCTTTTTACTTATAAAATCTATAAACTGCAAGTCATTCGGATCAAGCATAGCAACCCTGAGCTGTTTCCCCTGCTTATCGAAAGCGACCGCCTTATATTGCCTCGCCACCTGTTCGGGAATGATTGCCAAAATCTTCGGATCAATCTCCATATCTCCGAGGTCAACGAAAGGAATACCCATGATATAGGCCTTTGCCTTATTGAGCTCCTGTTCTGAAATCAGTTTTTCGGCAAGCAAAACCTTGTCCAGAGAAGTTTTTTCCTTCTCGGCTTTTTTCTTCACCTCCTCGATTTTCTCTTTTGAAATAAGATTGAGATCAATCAAGAACCTCTCTAATTGATGATCGGCTATTTGCATAGCAAAAAGTTAGTTCGTCAGAGTTTGTTCAATTTTTCTTAAGACATCTTCCAAGTGAAAATCCGCTTTTACCAGATAGGTATTAGCTCCCAAGTCCAAAGCTTTCTGTATATCATTCAAATCACTAAGATTAGTCAATATGATTATCGGAATTTTTGCAGTTTCCGGATTACCCTTCAAGTTTCTCAGTACCTCGAACCCGTCCATCTTCGGAAGGATTATATCCAAAAGAATAAGATCCGGTTTTTCTTCCACCGCCAATTCCCATCCTCTCTCTCCATCGAGCGCGGAAGCAACCTCGTATTCAGCCTGTTCCAAAACCTCGATTAGAGCCTTCTGCAATGTCGCCTCATCTTCGACAACAAGAATCTTTTTAGCCATATTTTTTAGTTACTTTTGATTATTTAAAAATTTTATACAAATTGCGTCTTGAATCATATCTTGGAGCAGCAGATTGTCTGCACCGGTTACCAGATAAGAAATTATAGGTGGAGTAGCAAAATTCATTTTGCGCAGTTGTCCGATGCGGAAAAGCGTTGTTATTCAGATGTCATCTTGCGTGTGGGATAGCAGCGCAGGTTGAAACCTGCTACTCCGAGAGATGTACCGTTTATCACGGGTGGAGTAGCAGACTTTAGTCTGCGCGGTTATCAGATGCGGGGAGGCGTTGTTACTCGGGTGTTCTTTCACGCATGGGATATCCTTGATATATCACGATTATTCCGCCACAGGCAGAGAGAACCAGAATTCACTTCCCGCCCCCTCTTCCGAATTGAATCCGATTTCACCTCCGGAATTCTCAATTGCAGCTTTAGCGATATAAAGCCCCAACCCCGTTCCGACAGTCTGCTTGCGAGTAATTTCCTTTCCTCTAAAAAACTTATCGAAAATCTTCTCTTGATCCATCTTGGAAATCCCGATACCGTTGTCTTTTACGCGGCAATACATCATATCATCCTTGTTCTCAAGACACACCCGCACTTCCCCTTTCTTGTTCCCTATATATTTAATTGCATTATCTATAAAATTCTCAATAACAGTCTTAATCCTTATCGGATCAGTTTTAACAGTTCTTATTTCTCCTTGCACATCCAAAAATAATTCCGTATTATTCGCCTTGGCGAAAGAATTAAGTCCTTTGATAACATCCTTGGCGATCATATCTAATTTAATATCTTGCTTATCCATAACCATTTTGCCCGCCTCAATCCTTGTGACATCTAAAAGATCGTTGACTAATCTGAGCATCCTGGCGACATTATCCTGAACATCGCACAAATATTCTCGCTGTTTATTATTCAAATCTCCCGTCTTGGGACTGCATAGGATATCACATGACCACCGCATCCCGGAAAGCGGAGCCTTCAACTGATGTGAAGCGATAGAAACAAATTCCGTTCTTAGTGAGTTGATTGTTACCATTTGCTGGATGCCCTGAATGATTGAAGTACCCAAAACAAAGATAAAAATACTGATCGCGGAGACACTGATGATCACCAGTTCGGGAGAATCATATCTCTGAACGATAAAATAGGTCGTAATGATAGAAGCGATATTGATCACACCCATCACAATAAACAAAAAACTCGGACACTGCCAAATACCAAGATTATATTCTCGGCACTCTTTGAATCCAAGCTTATCGATATTTTTTTCAGCCATCAATTTATTTTTTATTTTTATTCCACTCACGCAAGAATTATAACACAAAAAAATAAAAAACGCGACAAGATAATCTGAAATAAAGTAACAACATTTATTCTGCGCATATCTTAGGGCGACATAATTCTTGCGGGAGCGGGTCTCTGACCCGGTCCTGATAGTTTTAAGCATCACAAGACAAAAGGTCTTATCATAATATTATTTTTACTATAGCAAAGTTTTATCCTGAAATCGAACCAAGGGGAACCGGTCTTGAGACACGGTTCCCGCATAATTATTACAGGTGGAGTAGCAGAATTCATTCTGCGTGGTTGTCCGATGCGGGGATGCGTTGTTATTCGGGCGTTGTTTTGTTTGGGATAGCCGCGCATCACGGGTGGAGTAGCAGAATTCATTCTGCGCGGTTGTCCGATGTGGGAAGGGCGTTGTTATTCGGGCGTTGTTTTGCGCGTGGGATAGCAAGCGCAGGTTGAAACCTGCTACTCCGGGAAATAAACACGATATTTTAGAGCCTATTCGTCTCCCTTTGAAAAATCAACGATCGGATAGCTCTCTAGGACATCATCCATCCACTCCCGCCCCTTTTTATCCAACCACGCTTTATAAGAGGAAAACTCATAATATTCCATATTTTCCGCTATCTTATGCTTAACCGGGTTATGATGAATATAATTAAACCTGCTCCAAAAATCCCTTTCTTCACGAATACAAGTATCCCAATAATTATACCAAACCGTCTGATCTTCCCTTCCTCCCATTTGATTCAACAAAAAAGCGCTCTTTCCATTGACGCTTTTTATAAAACCCGGAAGACTTTTATCATTTTCAATTTTTATAAGCAGATGATAGTGACTGTCCATAATGACCCAAGCAAAAATTTTCACGCCGAATTTCGACGATTTCTCCTTGATGACTACTTTTAACATATTTTTCTTTTCGCTATCATCAAACAAAACTTTCTTAAGAAAAGTGCTAGCGGTTAAAAAATATATTCCATTATTACCAAGACGATGTGGCGGCCTATGAATTTTTTGCATAACAAGCTCTTATTTCCGTTGTTTCTATTATAACAGCGCACAATAAATCGCGCCACTCCCCAAAATCATATCATTGTATCATATTTGGAGTAGCAGAATTCATTCTGCGCGCGTGGGATAGCATCATCACAGGTGGAGTAGCAGAATTCATTCTGCGTGGTTGTCCGATGTGGAAAAAGCGTTATTATTCGGATGTTATTTTGCGCGTGGGACAACCGGCGCGGGATGAATCCCGCTACTCCGAGATATGTACCGTTTTTATTACGAATGGAGTAGCAGGTTTCAACCTGCGTGGTTGTCCAATGTGGAAGAAGCGTTGTTATTCGGATGTTATTTTGCGCGTGGGACAACCGGCGCGGGATGAATCCCGCTACTCCGCGATGTGTACCGTTTCTATCGGCTTGGGATAGCAGCGCAGGTTGAAACCTGCTACTCCGAGAAGAATACAAAAACCCCTGCAATTTAATGCGAGGGGTTTTTGGGTGTCGGATGTTATGGGTGGAGGAGCGCGGGATGAATCCCGCCACTCCAAACCCATCTATCCGAACGGCTTTAGTGAATTTATCCGAAGATAGATTCAGCTAAAAATTTGATAGAGACTAGAGATTAGCTTTGTTCGTTAATCTTAGTTCCGTCGATGCTTGAAGTACCTTCAAGTCTCAATGGGAACTTGTTAGATGCGTCACTACTGTCTAACCATTCAAAGTTA
>Ga0172381_10002713_pt1 | contig 19252 bp, 15 predicted proteins | sample Leawel6488metaG_FD_119754 | JGI IMG/M metagenome (GOLD analysis project Ga0172381, IMG submission 119754) | Leachate microbial communities from a municipal landfill in Southern Ontario, Canada - Leachate well 64-88 metaG | ecosystem: Engineered > Solid waste > Landfill > Unclassified | place...
CCAGGTGAATTGGGAGCGAAAATTAGAGTCATTGTATTATGTTCCACTTTAGTATGTGAACTCATCGGACCGATCCTTACTAAAATCGCTTTGAAGAAATCAGGAGAAATTCCAGTTAAAGAGTAGTATAACTGATAAAGTGAGACTATATCAATTCATCATTTAAATAGCCGGGCAGAAGTTAGAATTGAAAGCTTACTTTTGCCCTTTTTCTATTCAAAAAATCCTTAATGGAGTATAATGATTTTAATTACAGCTATTTCTATTAAAGGAGACTTAAATGAAAAGCAAAAGCAAATGGGTGATGGATTCACAAAGTATCATCGCTTTGTTTGATACTGCTGGTATCGAGGGAATTACAAACATTCGTCCATTGGGTAACGGCGAATACAATAGCATTTTTTCCGGCATTTCCTCAGGGAAGGAGTATGTTATAAAAATTGCTCCTAAGGGAAATTGTCACACATTAACATATGAAAACGATATGATTAAACAAGAAGTATATTTTTACTCTTTGATACATGATAAAACCAATATCAAAGTGCCAGATATATACTATTCTGATTTTACATGTAAGCAAACTCAATCCGGTTTTTTTATAATGGAAAAACTTATGGGGGAACAAATAAACCAAACCCAATTGACAACTACTGAAAAGGCAACCGTTCAATTAAAAATCGCTGAGATGGTTGCACAAATGCACTTAATCAAAAACGACAAATTTGGATATCGTCAAAATACTTTATATGATAACTGGTATTTGGCGATTACATCAATGGTAGAAAATCTCATAAATGATTGTCAGCGGCTTAAAAGAGATACTCGAAATGGCAAAAAACTGCTTGAATATATCAAACAAAACGAAAAAATATTGACAACGGTCGATAGTAACATGGTTAATTTTGATATTTGGCCGCCAAATATCTTTTGCCAAAAGGAAAATGGGAATATTAAACTTGCCTGGATTGATCTAGAACGCTGTTTCTTTGGTGACCGAATTGCTGATTTTGTCTGTTTAGACTTTATGAATATGTCACTTGATAAAAAGAAAGAATCCATTGATGCATACAACAAAATTAGTGATTCACCGCTAATTATTACCGATAATGAACGAATCCGTTTTGCAATCATGCTTGGATATCTTGGTTTAATCATGGAAGTAGAGAAATATGCCAGATATAACATCTTTCACTTCGGATGGTGGAGAAATGTTCTTGCATGTACACTAATTTTTAAAACCAGTTTTACCCAACTTGCTAAACTCTCAATTCGTTATAAGAAATAGATTATTTGACTGTTGAGGATTTTGAAATGATCAAAAAAGTAAATCAATCCCGCTATATGCATTCTTGTTGATAATATATGATGTTATAAAGTGTTGATGCTTTCTTACTAAAAGTTACTGTACCATTCTTTACACATCAAAATAATGTTGATATAATGCAAATAGAAATATGGAAACGGCTTAGGAGTTCTCATATGAAGACAATAAGGAATGCAAATGGAATCAGTTCTTTTGATAAGTATCTTACTATTTGGGTCTTTTTATGTATGGTGGTTGGCGTCGCTATAGGTAAGCTTTTCCCCAAAATACCAAACTTTATCAGTCGGTTTGAAGTTGCCAATGTAAATATCATCATAGCTATCCTTATTTGGCTCATGATATATCCGATGATGCTAAAAATTGATTTCACAAGCATCAAAAACGTTGGAAAAAATCCCAAGGGTTTGTTTATCACTTGGATAGTCAACTGGTTAATCAAGCCATTCATGATGTTTGCTCTTGCTAGCCTGTTCTTCCTCATCATATATAAAAACATCTTACCCGTTGATATTGCTCGTGAATACTTAGCCGGAGCGGTTCTTCTGGGTGCTGCACCTTGTACAGCAATGGTATTTGTTTGGAGTTCATTAACAAAAGGAAAAGCCGCGTATACCCTTGTACAGGTTGCGACAAACGATTTAATCATACTTGTTCTCTATGTGCCAATCGTGGCTCTGCAACTAGGAATCGGTGGGTTTACAATACCATGGACTACTTTGTTTCTCTCAGTTGTTTTATTTGTAGTTGTTCCTCTGGTTTTCGGAACCATTACAAGAACACTTGTTATCAAGAAAAAAGGACTGGAATATCTAAACACCAAAATCATCGCCAAATTATCTAAAGTAACAGTATTTGGTTTGTTATTAACATTAATCATTATTTTTAGCACGCAAGCAGACTTAATATGGAATAATCCGCTTCATATTCTTTTGATTGCAATTCCGTTAATTATCCAGACTTTTGTCATCTTTTTTATTTCTTATGGATCATGTCGGATTGCAAAACTTCCATTTACCATATCGGCTCCAGCGGGTTTTATTGGAGCCTCAAATTTCTTTGAACTAGCAGTGGCTGTTGCAATAGCTTTATTTCCATTAAACCCAGGAGTCGCTTTAGCAACTATTGTTGGGGTTCTTACTGAGGTTCCTGTAATGTTGATACTGGTGAAGATAGCCAATAAAACCCAGCATTGGTTTCCTAAAGAAAATAATGCATAAATGATTTGTTTTTTTGATTCCAATTTTATGTGATACATGCAAAAAATATACCATAATTGAGTCTGGAGAAGAATATGAAAAAAATAATTATTCTTTCGTTTCTTTTAATAATCCTTACGGGATGTCAAAATAGTACAAACCCCGCAAATGAGAATCGATATGAAACGGAAAACAATGTGTACATTATGAGTTTGTATCTTGATGATGCAAATGATACTCTAAGCGTTGTGGGAGAATTATATTATAAAAACGATGATTACGATCTAAACGATCTTTATATTATTATTTATCCGAATGCATATAAACTGGGTACATCACAGTATAATACAACATTTGAGTACCTTCGAATTAATGGTTCCGATGTAGCCTTTGATATTGGCGGTGATGATGACACAGCTTTGCATATTACCTTGGCCCAAACACTACTCAAAGGTCAGCGTATTTCCATAACATATAAATATGAGTTTCAATACTGGGATTTTGATCGTATTGTTGCTTATGATCATTACTATTTAACCATGTTTTTTTATCCATGGGTTGCTATGTATGATGATGAAGAATGGCACGTTGAACCGTATACATTTCACGGTGAATCTTATTACAATGAAGTTGGTGATTATTACGTTTCCCTCAATGTTCCAAGTAATTATCTTGTGGCTAGTGGGGGAAAAGTAGTGGATGAACAAAACTTATGGGGCCGAAAAATAATTAATTTTGAATTACAAAACGCTCGAGATTTCTCATTTAGTGCCTCATCCCTTTATCACGTTTATCAACGTATCATCAACGGAATAAATATAAAAATATATGCAGTAAGAGATTTAACAATGCAAGAAATCGAAGACTCCTTTCAATATCTTGAAGATACAATGAATACAATGACAACATATATTGGACCATATAATTATGACCATTTTACTCTTGAGTATGGATATTTCTATGGTATGGAAAGTAGTGGTGTAATCTATTGTTTAAATGAAATACTAGAAGGTACAGTAGTACACGAAGTTGTGCATCAATGGTTTTATTCGATGATAGGCAATGATCAAGCAAATGAATCTTTCCTTGATGAATCATTGACTACATATGCTGTATCCCTGTATTATTATGGATTATATGGTATGGAAGGATATAATGGATATTTGAATTATCGAACGAGTTTGAAACCCGAACTTGCGCAAAAGTATCAAGACAATCTAGGTGCCACACTTTTACGACAAGTTGATGAGTATGGTGAAGACTATGCCTTTTTGATATATTATCATGGGCCAGCTATGCTCCGCTATTTTGTGGAGGAGTTTCTTGGCAATGATGTTGAAGAAATGGCTGCCATCTTGCACACATATTTTTTAGAATATAACAATGAAGTTGTGACCTTGGATGCGTTTCTTGACTTAATGGAACGGGAAAGCGAAGTAGCAATCACTAAGGAATGGTTTTACTTGCAACTAAATGCATTACAAGATTTTGACAACCGGCCCTAACCAAAGACTATCGGATAAGGAGAGATTATCCGATATTTGAGAAGAAGATACTTGATCGTGAATGGTGCTTTGATCCACTAGAAAACTTTAATTTGCTCTAATTTAAAGAAGAGATAATTGTCATTCGTACAAGCATAAATATATGATTTTACATAAAAGGGGAATGCCATCATTGGACATTCCCCTTTTCCTAGAATTGAGCGAAAGTATGAGTTTTTAGTTTAGGAATCAACGGAACATAATCACACATATGAACTGATACTCGATAACAGATGATATTCTTTATGACAATTATGAGTAAATTATATATATATTCATAATATTTATCAAAATAGTAAAAAAAACCTTGATTATTAATTACAATGTTAATATAATTAATATAGATGCTTGATATAGAGGGGTTTTAATTTATGAAAGTGCTTTTAATGGAAAAAAAGAGTCGTTTTGTTCAGTACTTCATTGCTTGTCTCTTTTTTATTGTATCAGACGTTATGCAAGCGTTTATTTTCGCTAGGATTTTTCAAACCATAGAAGTTGCAACAAATGAATATTTTAATGAGACTATATGGCTATCAGTTGGATATATAGTCATTAGCGCTACATTATTTTTAACTTCACGAATGTTACGAATCGCTTTTATGCGAGATGTTCTACTTTCTGTTCGTGTACGTGCTTTTGATAAGATTCTTCATATGAGTTTAAAGGAATTTAATCAAAAGTCACGAGATGTATATATTTCAAACTTAACTAATGATATTAATACATTTGAAAACACTTTCTTTATGTCGTTACTCAATTTTATCTTGCGTTGTGGGTCATATGTTGTAATTCTGGGCATATTAATGTTTGTTAACTGGTCGGTTGGATTAATTATTTTTGCTATTTCGCTAATTGTTTTGGGAATCTCGAAATTATATGAAAACCATACAATAAAACTTCAACAGGAAAAGTCCGACGAAAATGAAAAATTTACTGTCAATGTCGCAAATACATTTAACGGACTTGAAATCCTTAAACTAAATAATATTGAACAGATGTTTCTTAAACGGAGCAAGAACCAAATTGCGACCCTCGAAAAGAAAAAGCTAAAGTTTAATTTTTTTACTGCTCTTCAAAGTCATACGAATGAAGCAATTGGTTCAATTGTGATGCTTGGATTGATTGTATATTTAATGTATAGTCCAAATCATGCAATCAGCATTGGATCATTTGTTTTGGTAATTCAACTTGCCGGGCAAGCGGTGTTCCCTCTTGTTCGCATGCTTCCGCTTTACAATGTGTTAAAGTCATCAGTTGCGATATATCACAAAATTACGGATCAAGACCATGATGAGGAAGAAACAAATAATCGAGCTAATCCATACCACTTTGAAAACCAAATCACAGTCCGTGGGTTAAGTTTTGCATATGATCAAAAACAAGTGTTTAAGTACTTAAACTTTACCATTGAAAAAGGCAAGAAGTATCTTCTCAATGGTCCTAGTGGCTCAGGCAAGACGACACTCATAAAGTTATTATCAATGGCATATGATGATTATGAGGGTCAGATTGACATTGATGGGGTTGATTTAAAGACCATTCAAACACAGTCGTTCAACAAAAATGTATCGTTTATATATCAAGATGTTTTCTTGTTTGAAGCCTCCATAGGTGACAATATATCACTCTTTAAAGATACGGACTATTCACAAATGAAAAAAGCAGCGGAAATGGCTGGATTAAAGGATTTTATAGCTTCATTTGATTCTGGCATGGACACACTAATTGCCGAAAACGGTAAAAACCTTTCCGGAGGAGAACGACAAAGAATATCCATTGCAAGAGCTTTGTATAAAAAGGCGGATATTCTCTTTGTTGACGAAGCATCATCTTCGCTAAATGATGAATTGGGACGAGCCATTGAGGCAACAATTCTCGGACTTGATGCGACAGTAATCGCCATCAGCCACAAATACTTTGAAGGCCTTAGTGAAAAATATGATTATGTTTTGGAATTAAAAGATGGGTATATCAACCAGTACTTGGCTTCAGATTATTTTAATGGGGGTGAGTGATGATGAAACATAAAATAAAATATTTTGATCGCTTTGTTTTTGTACTTATTCCCATGATTATCACCGCTATCTTAGTTTATAACTTATCATTTGCCATGTTGCGAGTGATTAATGCGGCGATGGCTCAGGAGTGGACGTTGTTTTGGAATGAATCACTTTGGATGATGATATTTGTTGTTTTACTTGTTCCATCAAATCTGTTAACCGCATATTGTCGAACAGCATTTTCTAAGTATGCACTTACTCGTATGAAAAGTGATTATCTGGAAGCGGTGTTTGGGAAAAACATTGATGAATTTCAAAAAGATAATAACGCTGCATATGTTTCGGCACTTACTAATGATTTTTCCATTATCGAAACCGATTATATTGAACAAATAGTCGGCATCGCGGAAGGTATAATTAATTTTTCGACTGCTATCATAATCTATTCCATGATAAATCCGCTTATTCTTCTGGTGGGAATTGGTATGATGGTAGTCAATGGCTTGCTTTCTAACTTGATTGAACGACCGGTTAAAAAACATAATCGTGAAAGAAGTGAACTATTCGCAGGATATAACAGTTTCATCAAAGAAGTATTATCGGCATTTGGAATTATAAAAAATAACGGTTTAGAAACACGTGTTCGCACCAATTTCAATACTAAAAGTGAGTCTGTTCAACAAAAAAAATATATCATTGATAAATTAATGAGCTTCGTGTTTGTTGCACAAAACGCTTTGGGTATGAGCGTCTTTTTGGTTCTGATGTTGTTTGTGGTCAAAATGACCTTGAGTGGAGCAATAACCTTTGCGGCTGTAGTGGTCATAGTGAACAATATCGACAAATTAATCGGTCCGATATTCACAGTGGCAGAAGCTATTCCTAAAGTGCGTTCAGTTAAAGCAATTTTTACTCGAATTGAGAAGTCATTACAAGATAAAAACACTCATGTGGAAACATTAAACCTTTCTAGTTTCGAGCATGAGATCACTTTCAAAAATGTTTCTTTTGCATATGAAGAAAACCAAGTTTTAAAAAATGTGGATTTAACTTTCGAAAAGGGAAAAAAATATCTTATCATTGGTCCTTCAGGTGGCGGAAAGTCTACGGTTTTGCGATTGCTAAGAAAATACTTTGAACCCTCTGAAGGAACAATAGAAATAGATGGATCTTTACTATCTGACATTAAGAAACAAGACTATTTTGCACGAATTGCCAATATAGAACAAATGATATTCTTATTTGAGGATACTTTACGGAATAATTTAACGCTTTTTAAGGATTACGATGATGCCGAAATTTCGGAGGCGATAGCTAAAGCAGGATTAACTGAATTTGTGCAAAGCAATTCCGAAGGTTTGGATTATATGATATATGATAATGGCAAGAATGTCTCCGGTGGCGAAAAAAGTCGAATTGCAATTGCCAGAGCATTGCTCAATAAATCGGATATTATTATGCTGGATGAAGCTTTTGCCAGTTTGGATCGCAATCGTGTGAAAGCAATTGAAGCGACACTAATGGCTCTTGATGGCGTGATGATTATCAACGTTAGTCATGTTGTTATTGCCGAGAATAAAGATTTGTATGATGGGATCGTGCAGGTGAAAAATAAGTCGGCTTTTATGATTAATCGCTAAAATATTGTGGTTTTACCTGATTTAATCAAGGCGTGAGAACAATCACGCCTTTTTTTAGCAGTAAATGACAAGGGATATCGACATGCTTATCCTTCGTTTAGCTTACTGATACACGTTTGATTTATAGAAAAAAATGATATAATATGAATATTCGCTTGACATTGACGCGACGGAACCCTTTATAATTTCCCTCGGGAGGATTAAAAATGCAAAAAATAGGCATCGTTGCCAAAAAAACTGGGTTGTCACCGAGAACACTACGATTTTGGGAAGAGGCAAAGATTATAAAAAGTATTCGTGCCGAAAATGGTTATCGTTACTATGATGAAGAAAATATTGCTCGAATAAATCAAATTCGGATTCTTCGGTCATTAGAACTACCACTTTCGGAAATCGAGAAAATCTTGATATCAAAGGATATGGCCTTGACAATTTCCATTCTAAAACGTCATCACGATAGTATCAAGAAGCAGGGTGGATTGTTACTTAACCTTTCTGTTGTTATCAATCGAATAATCGATATACTTTCATTGTCAGATAATCAAGATTCGCTGTTTCTAACAATGGAACAACTCCAGCTGCAGTATAATAAAAACGATTCTATTATTCATTTTACCCCCAGAGATGGAGACATATCAATGGAAAAAAACAAAGGTTTTCGAGTTGTAAATTTACCAAAAATGATTGTGGCGGCGATTGCTTTTTCGGGGGAAAACCCAGAAGATGCTTGCTGGAACGCAACAAAAAAACTTGTCAAGCAGTACCAACTCAATCAAGAGCCAGGCTATCGAAACATCGGATTTGGTTATAATGGTCCCGAAGGGCAATATATTTACGAATTATGGGTAACGGTTCCGCAAAATTTCGCCGTTCCTGTTCCGTTTATCCAAAAACAGTATTCGGGTGGTCTTCATGCGGCATTATCGACTCCGCTTGCTGATATCATGGAAAACTGGAACAAATTACATGAACTCGTTATTTCTAGTGAAAAATACGAACCAGATTATGATGATTTACGAGGTGCACATTGCTTTGAAGAATGTTTAGACGAAGAAGGATTTTTTCGGGAAGGCGCCTCGCTTTCGGATAGGGAGCTTGATCTTTTACTCCCGATTAAACGACTTGTCGACGATGACGTTGTCAATACAATTGTGTATCAGGAAGTTCCGGAACTTGTCACAATTCCCGAAATCAAGATTTGCGGAACTTATATCATTCAAAAAGCGAATGCCAAACCTTGGAACAAGCATGTTCCTTGGTATGCTCTTGCACAAATGTTATATCAAGTTGGGTCGGGAATGAAGGAGTGTTTAGACCACGGTTCCGACACGATGACGCTTGTGTACGGTACTTCCCTAGATAAAAAACCTTTCTATTTAGAAACGAGTGCGAAAGTAGAAAAAGTATTTGCCTCAGTGCTATTACAAAAGTCATTACCTTTTCTCTCAGAAGGCCTTGTTGAGATGATATTGCCACATCGCAGATACATTAAATTTACAGCCCATAGTGTTCAAACAACCAAAGGTAAAAACCCATTATTAAAATTCAATCATTTATATGAGTTGGCACGCGATTACTCCATGAACAGTATCTACAAGTTTTCGACAGACTTTTGTATCGAACGAGACTATCGAGCTGATGGTCGGATTGTCGACAGAATCGAATTATACCTTCCAATTGTCGACTAAAGAAGCAGCCCATAGATGATGCTTTCGGATTCACGGGTTTTTCATTTTTAAATATAGTATACTTGCGTCTGAAAGGAGAGATATAATGGATTGGTTGGATCGTATGAACACAGTTTTAAATTACATTGAAGATCATCTTTCTGATACAATTGATTACGATCAGATGGCAAAAATATCACTTTGCTCGGGAAGTTTCTTTCAAAGAATGTTCTCAAATTTTACCGGTTTGCCTTTGTCTGAGTACATTCGGAGAAGAAGATTATCACAAGCTGGTATGGATTTAGCTAACGGAGATACCCAAGTAATTGATGTTGCATTCCGATATGGATATGATTCTCCTGATGCTTTTACATACGCCTTCAAACGCTTGCATGGCATAACCCCATCGCAAGCAAAAGTCAAAGGAGCAATATTATCCAACTATCCTCGTCTTGCCTTTACAATTAAGATTAAAGGAGAAGCAAAAATGAATTATCGTTTAGTTGAAAAGTCAGATTTTAAAGTGATTGGTAAAAGTCTGCAGACTACGCAAGAGGAAAACATGAAACAACAATCGATTCCAAAGTTTTGGGATCAATGTAAACACGATGGTACGGTGGCCGCTTTATGCGCTATCGATAAAGACAAACCACTTTTGGGAGTCTGTTATGATGATGCTTCCGATGGATCGTTCCGTTATATGATTGGTATAGAAGCAAATACCAATGCAAAAGATTTAGAAATATTAACTATTCCGCAGGCAACTTGGGCCGTGTTTGAGTCGATAGGACCGATGCCTTTTGCTATTCAAAAGGTCTGGGGTGAGATTTTTCAAGACTTCCTTCCTACTAGCAAATACGAACATGCACCCATGGCTGATTTTGAGTTATATCCTACTGACGACAATCAAAGTAGCGAATACCAGTGTGAAGTGTGGATTCCGGTAATATCCAAACGATAAAGTCAAAAAAATCCCAACAATTATGGTGGGATTTTCTTTTACTTCATAATATATATAATTACATAATCAGTTGATGATATAATTAAATTATCAATTTCTCAACAAAGGAAGATATTATATGAATGACAAATCCAAAATGAAAATGGTCTTTTCAAGTCTTTTGGGTAAAGAGTATATAATTATTAAGCAGTTTCAGGATCAAAAATTAGGTAAAGTATACGAAGTGTATTTGGTAAAGTTTAACGACATTCTATATGTTGTTAAGAAAACGACACAACACGAAATATTAATCTTTACTCGATATTTTAATAATCATCATTTTAATGTGGCATATATTCTCAATCAGTATCTTGACTTAGAAGGTAATTATTGGATTCTCACTAATTATTTCAATTTGAAAGATGCAAGACATAGGAATGCAAAAGTAATGAAACAATGTGCAAATGCAATTGCCCAAATACATGCTTCTTATTTATATAACACGATTGAAGAAGATTTAGATACGGATAGAACGGTCAGATATTTGCTTAAAAAGCAAAAATCTCTTCAGGATTATCCATTGCTTTATGATGCTGCAAGTGTTGCCATCAAACGGGTTCAAACGGCACCGGTGACACTATGCCATGAAGATTTATTGCCAATTAATATTCTGTGTGATGAAAATCAAGCGGTAATCGTTGATTTTGAAGAAGCTTATTTTTTAGCCTATTTTTTTGATCCCGCGCGATTTGTAACTCATTATGATAATGATAATTTATTTTATGTTTCAAAATCATCGCAAGAAGCATTTTTGCATACGTATTTTCAACGAATCAAAAAGGAATGTACCGATTTAACGAGAAAACAGTTTTATTTTGACATCAATTGCGGACGTTTTTTAGAGGCAATGATTGTCTTTGTCAATATGGACAATAAAGAAAATAATAATTCATATGAGTTGTATTTTCGTGATTTGAATCATTATGCAAAAAGCATTTTGCAGATCAAATAAAGTAAATGATCCTCTGATATTAATTGGAAAGGAATGGCATATGAAAAACAAAAAGATCGCTTTGTTATACTATGATGGTTTTTCCGAATTTGAAGTCAGTCTTGCTTTAATGTATTTACAGATCAATTGTGAAGTCACGACAATTGCGCTTCAAAAACGCGAGTATAAAAGTTTGGAGAGTCAGAGATTTATCGTTGATGCGATAATTAACGAAGTTGACCCTGCCAGTCTCGATTTGCTCATCATCCCCGGAGGAGAACCTGATTTACTGCTACAAAATTCGCAATTATATGAATATATCAAGGCTGTAGTTGCTTCACAAGGAACGGTTGCTGGCATCTGTGGTGGTGCGGATTTGCTGGTGGGAATGGGATTCTTGAAAGGAAGAAGATGCACGGGAAATGCCACATATCCTCACCTTCATCCGATAATTAAAGCCGCATATGAAAAAACAAGATTTACTGGTGAGGAAGTTGTCATTGACACCCCCTTCATCACCGCAACTGGGGACGGTTTTATCAAATTCGCCGAAGTACTTAAAGCGATGTATGGTATCAAAGAAACCATTCTTGAGGGCAAGCCAACTTGGGTGGCACCTAAAGCTGGATGGATAAATGTTTCTAATTCGATATTGGTCAGTCAAAGCGCTTTTGAAGAGTGTAACATGACCCTAATCGCATCTCAAAACGAAGCCGTTTTGATTGATACTGGTTATCGACTTGCAGAAGCACAACGAGTAATTGATTATTTACTTAGTCATAATCTGGTATTGAAAAATATAGTCATCACTCATCATCACGAAGATCATGATGCCAATTTGGCATTGTTTTCCATGAACCAAGGCTGTATATATGATCCAAGTAACTGTGCTGAAGGCGTAACATTAAAAGTTGGAAAAATGACTGTTCGTCTCTTTGCGACACCCGGTCATTTTCCTCAAGGAGATATCAGCGCACTAGTTGTTGAAGAAAACGTTTTAATTGCTGGCGATATTCTTTACTCATGCTTGCCAATTCAACTATGCTATGGGGCAAAACCAAAGGTTATCCGGGATACTATTGAAAAGATGGCCAAGGCCGACTATGCTTGGATTATTCCTGGTCATGGTCGGATTATGACCGGGGCGGCAATTACCGAAATGGCATTATCTTATATCGACAAACTATACTCTCGACTTGATCAAATAATCGATCAACATGGAAATGAAGATGATTTGTATGCTATCAAATTATCTGATTGTATTGCTCATATCGATTGGATGGTAGAAGAGCCGGCAATTGACTTGCATCGACAAAATAAAATAGAAATTTTTACTGCAAAACAAAAAAATCAAAGTTCTCAAATTTAATAAAAAAACGGCTTAGAAAAAATTTCTAAACCGTTTTATTTTCTTCATTTTTTATACACGAGGTTTAAAAAGATACTTCCAGACAATAAATACACCAATAATCCCAAACAGAAAACCGGTTATCATATCGGTCAGAAAACTTGTCGAAGCATTGGGAAAATCTGCCAGACCATCAGTAAGAAGTTGCGAGAGGCTAATATCATTATAATATGCAATTAAATAATATAGAAGTATAACGGTAACCACGGAAAAGGCCACGGAAATTCCAGCCAATACATAAGGAATTTCCTTGCGAAGCGGGGCTTTAGCTTTTTTATACATATACATTGATATAACTGGGATTAAAGCATACAATAGTGCAAATTGATATCCGGAAAACAACGAAACAAGAAGATTGATGATGGTTCCGATAGCGGCACCGAAGATAGCAAAGAAGTATCCCTTACCAAGATTGGTTGTCGTTGCATCAATAATTGCATATTCTGCTTTGACTTTGGCCACCATTTTGTCGTAACAAGCATGGTGAGTACGCATAGCCAATCCCCGAATAAGATGCAATTTATCATAACCAGGTTGATCACAAAGGGCACATGAATCAATTTTAACTGCACTAATCGATGAGAAAGTACTGGCAGCGGTGCGGAAGATATTGTCAAGTCGTTGAAAGTTCTTGTTTGATGGTAAGATGCCTGGAATCTGAATTTGGACGACGCGACCTTCATTTACGAAGGAAACAGGTGCCTTAAAAGGTTTTAGTGCAGTTTGAATTACTTCTCGTTCTGAGTTGGTAAAAGAATTCTTAAAAACATAACAGGCATTCGAAACGATGAAGTCCCATCTCTGTTCAGTAACGATTGATACTTCATATCCGTAAAGCGTTCCAAAAGCGCCCTGATGTTCGACTTGCATGTTGAATCGATGGGCGATTTCTCTGAATTTCATAAGTGTTCACTCCAATTTGTTTTTTTACTTATAGTATATCACCAGTATGAATAAAAACGAAGCCTAAAAATATGAAATATTGGTGTTTTTATTAAGTTATTTACATCACAATAGGAAAACATCAACAAATATGTTATAGTTAATTCATAAAATATACAAACTCTTAGATATCATATATTAGTGACAAATGAAACAAAATAATTTTTTTGTATTGTCGATGTTAAGGTTAGTAATTTTTTTGGAAAAAGGGTGATGAATCTTGAAACGATATCCATACACAAAAGATCTACGCGGCCCCAAAATTGGAATTGGCAATTTCAAACTTTCCAACCCGCTGTTACGATTTTTCTTTTGGCTTAATGATGTTCAAGGACGAAAATTCAAACCAATCTTAAATACGACGAAAACAAGGATTTTGGTAAAAGGATATAACGACGCAGTCTTAGATTGCTATGTCATTGAACCGGATAAACTTGAAACTAGCGCCCCAACTATTGTTTATTTACATGGTGGAGGGTTTTTCGGCGGCTTAGCGCCGATAATGTTTAAAAACGCTTGTTACTATGCCAACGAACTCAAATGTAAGGTTTTTTTGCCTGAATATCGAACTTCATTTAAACATAAATATCCAATACCGGTTGAAGACTGTTATGAGGCAACAAAATTTATATATGAAAACGCTAAATCGCTGATGGTCAATACCCATCGCCTAGTACTATATGGCGATAGCGCTGGTGGCTGTCTGGCGGCGGCAGTGTCGCTTATGGCACGAGATCGAAAAACCTTTCCCATTGCCATGCAAATGCTAATATATCCAGTGACGGATTATAAACAACTTGGGGAAAGTTTAAAAACATTTCCACAAGCAACTTGGTCAACCTTGGCTACAAAGCAAATGTGGGAACTGTATCTTGGAAAAAAAACGCCAGCAAATATCGGTTATGCTTCACCGCTATATGCTGACTCTTTATCAAATTTACCATTTGCATATATTGAACCTCAAGAGATTGATTGTCTTTGTGATGATGGAATTGCATTTGCTAATCGGCTTCAAGTATCAGGGGTGCCGACGATTCTCAATGTTGTTAAGGGTTCATATCATGCTTTTGAAGCTGAATATCCATCGCTTTTTGTGCAAAATATTCTTCACAATCGATGTGAAATAATTAGAAAAATACCTTTTTTATAAACGTTAGTAAAACAAGAAAAATTGACGATTAGTTTGGATCATTTCACAATTTTTTTAAGAATTGCCATTTTGGTTTGTGAATAAGGATGATACCTAAGTGTAATGTCAATTCGATTTGACCGTTTCACTATCCCCTTAAAATTAGAAAACGTCTGGAAACTTTGGTATCCATGATAGCGACCCATGCCACTGCCACCGACACCGCCGAAACCCAGCTCGGGGGAAGCAAAATGCATCATCGTATCATTGATCGTGGCTCCACCAAATGATAACTGCCCTAAAATATGTTTTTGAATTCTTATATCATTTGAAAACAGGTATAAAGCCAATGGTTTTTCCTTGCTTCTTACAAGGTTAATGATATCATCATAGGAATCGTAATTTAAGATTGGCAGAATCGGACCAAAAATTTCTTCTTGCATAATTGGTGATTTTGGGTTGATATCAATAAGGACGGTTGGAGCGATTCTTTGATTAGCAGATGTTCCACCAATAACGCAATTTTCTCCATTGATTAATCCTTGAAGCCGCTCATAGTGTTTTATGGTAATGATTTTGGGATAATCGGAATTTTGAAGCGGATTAGGACCGAAGAATCCAAGAACCGCTTCTTGATAGTAGCGAACAAAGTCATCTTGACTTGCTTTTGGTATAAGTAAATAATCAGGGGCAACACAACTTTGACCGGCATTGATTAATTTACCAAAAGCAATTCGTTTAGCGGCAAGTTTTAGATTAATATTTTTATCAATGATACACGGACTTTTACCGCCTAGTTCAAGACATACAGGAGTTAAATGTTGAGATGCGTTTTCTAATACAACTTTACCAACTGAAGTACTGCCGGTAAAAAAGATGAAATCAAATTGCTGTTCCAAAAGGGTGGCATTTTCCATTCGACCCCCAAGAACAGTGGTAACATATTCGGGTGAGAAACATTCGGCAACCATTTTGGAAATAACTAAAGATGTCGCTGAAGCATATGAAGCCGGCTTAATGATGGCTGTGTTTCCCGCAGCGATAGCACCGACTAAAGGTGTAATAGCTAATTGAAAGGGATAGTTCCAAGGCGACATGATTAATGTTACTCCAAACGGTTCGGGAACCGTATAACTGATAGCGGGAAAAAGGGAAAGCGGTGTACTAACTCGTTTGGAATGAGCCCAGTGATTAAGCTTTTTGATGAACAATCGAATTTCTGTTAGGACAATCGATATTTCCGTCATATAACTTTCATATCCTGCTTTTCCTAGATCGTCATGCAAAGCTGTTTCAATTTCAGTTTCATAACGGATTATAGCTTTTTGAAGAGTTTTTAATGCTCTTAAACGGTATTCAAGTTTTCTGGTAGTTCCGGTATAGAAAAACTCACGTTGTTGATGGACAAGATTTTTGATATCCATAAAATCCTCCATTCCGCAAAAGCGGTTTTTTATCTTTTCTAACGTTTATTATACCATCTCATATTTTTGTTTCCATACAATATAAGGATATTTATACTTTGAATGATTATTTTGTGTACTTTTAGAAAAAATAAGAACGATAAATAATCCATTTAGTTTAGTTGATTGTGTATGTGAGGTGATTTGATGTTTACTGGTAAGGTTAAAATTATGGAAACATCTAGAGCAGATTTAGAAAATGTTATGAATCTTTGGAATGATGGAACGGTTATGTATTATGTTGGTTTCCCAGATGGTATCAAAATCACCATGGATAAATTATACAAATGGCTAGAATGGGTGATTCAAAAACCAAAAAGATGTCACTACTCAATCTATGCAGACGGTATCGGATACTGTGGAGAAACATTTTATAATATCGACGAAGAGCATGATTTAGCCTTCATGGATATTAAACTACTCCCGATAGCCCAAGGGAAAGGGATAGCAAAAATAGCCCTTTCTTATGCACTAGACAAAGCTTTTAATGAAGGCCATGCAAAATACGCTTGCGTTGATCCGCATCCGGACAATAAAGCGGCATGGTCTTTATATGATCGGCTCGGATTTCGTATAAAATCAAGACCAAAATACCTTGATGAAGGTCCCACATATTTAGAAATCACCATGGAAGAATGGTCGCAACGACCATAAGTAAATTATTATTAAGGCAAACAAAGAAAAAAAGTTAGTCATGGTATTTGTGGAAATATATGAAAATAATTTATATAAAAATTAAAAAAAAATTGTAAAAATAGTAAGTGATGATATAATGAATTTATGCATAAAAACAGTTATGTAAATTGTCTGGTTTTTGTTTATTTCAAGTAGAAACTAGGATATTTGTATGCTTTTTGAAAGGGGGTAAGTCACGTCGTTTTTGTGACTATACATATGAAGAATATCAGAGTGATTTTGAATACCATAGTACTTGCGATCGGCATCTTTTTTTTCTTTGGTGGTTCGTTAGAATCATGTGGCTCTGGCTCGCTTTTTTCTTCAATTGCCATTGATGATTATATCGCCGATATCACTATTGATGAACATGGTGATATGACAGTAATCGAAACCTGGAATATGAATTATTTCGAGGCAATGAGCGTCCGCTTTCGAGATATTGAATATAAGAAATACGGAGACGGGTATCCTCTTGCCATGAAAGCGCAAAATGTTGCTTCATTCGACGAAACCGTCGCAAGGGTCCAGGTTTTCAAGAACAATCAAGATATTACTTCGCAAATCATTGTCGGATATTCGTTTGACAACGATTTTGATGAACTTGGGGATCTAATAACTTGTTATCCGGATAGTGACACATGTGAATCGTTGTTTGCCGATGTTAGTACTGCTGGTGGACTTGATGGTGAGGTTACTTTTGTATATACATATAAGATTATCGGCGCAATAACCAAGTATTCGGATATCTCTGAACTAAATTGGCGACTTTTTGAATATATGGAAGGAACAATAAAAAACGCAACAGTCACCGTCAAACTGCCTTCAAATTCACATCCGGTTCCGGATGTATTAGCGTGGGGACACGGGCTGTCAAAAGGGACTATTTCTATTCCAGCTAATGATACAATTGTTATGAATATGGAAGATATTTCTCCCGATGAGTTCATTGAATTCCGGATTCTTGCGCCTAACGATTTGTTTCCTAGCATCGCTTCTCGTAATATTTTTATTACCGATGAGATGAACAAGACAATACTTTTGGCATATGAAACTGAACTAGCTGCCCAAACAAATTTACGAATCACATTTGCGCAAGTTATTTTTTTCACTTCTTTAGGTATGGCAGTAACAATGATTGTCGTTACGATTTTTGTTTATCGTAAATATGATAAAGAATATACGGCGACATTCACAGGCGATTATTATCGCGAATTGCCTTCAAATAGTACGCCCGCAGAAATGAGTTATCTTTACTACATGAAGAAGATAAATGATGAAGATCTGACAGCGACTATGCTTGATTTAATTCGCAAAAAGTACATAACCATTGATTATTCTGGGCAGGATTTGACTTCAAATGAAGCCGATTTCCAACTTCGACTTAACCAAGAAGCGGACCAAACAGCACTTAAAGCTCATGAGAAACACGTCATTACATGGTTCTTTGAAGAAATTGGCGAGTCCGGTGCTGTATCAACTAAGCAAATTGAAGATTATGGCAAAAAAGGGATTTCAGCGGCAACAAAATTTGAACAAAATGCGAAAATATTTGTAAGATTGGCTAAAAGTGCTGGCGAAAAGCATAACTACTTTGAAAACGCGCTTGCATCCGGTGTTAAAAAAGCATACGGGTTCACTATCATTCCGGCTTTGATGTTCATCATCGCACTCATCACGCAAGGCCTTCTTGACATCGATAATACACTGGCAATAATTATTTCTGTGGTTGTGACCATCAGTTATATAGTCTATGTTTCCACCATCAAACGCCGAACTGTTGCTGGCAATGAGGAATTCGTCAAATGGAAGGCGTTCCGTAATTTCTTGGAGAACTTTGGAAACATGAAAGAATATCCAATTCCTGGGGTAACGGTGTGGGAGCATTATCTAGTTTATGCAACTTCACTAAAATGTGCAGATAAAGTAATGAGTCAATTAAAAGTGAGACTTCCCGAAACCGAAATAGATGATTCCGAAGGAACGTTTATGCGGTCTGGGTATCGATCACGGGGATTTTACTACGGATATGCATTTGGGCATTTTAGTCAGTCGATATCCGCAGCTAAATCTAATGCACGGCGTACTATCGTAGCATATAATCAATCACGAGCCGGAGGCTCTGGTAGAGGTGGGGGCTTCGGTGGCGGTAGTTCGTTTGGTGGCGGCGGCGGTGGCGGCAGAAGCCGTTAAAAAATAGAAAGAAAGAAGAGAGGGGTAACATAATATGTTTTTATCACTTACAGGAGACATTATTGGTATCATTGTCGCGGCAGTAGTTGTACTGCTTGTCATCTTCATCATTAGCATTTATAACAAGCTTGTTGTTTTAC
>Ga0172381_10002714_pt1 | contig 19249 bp, 31 predicted proteins | sample Leawel6488metaG_FD_119754 | JGI IMG/M metagenome (GOLD analysis project Ga0172381, IMG submission 119754) | Leachate microbial communities from a municipal landfill in Southern Ontario, Canada - Leachate well 64-88 metaG | ecosystem: Engineered > Solid waste > Landfill > Unclassified | place...
AAGCCGCATAGAGGGAAGGCAAATGAAAAACTTTTACAAAGTAATAAAAATAATTGAAGGCACCCCCGTTGAGCATAGCGCACATAATAATTGGGATTACGCAGTAATTCACCGTGATTTATTAAGGGGAAGGGGAATATCAGCATTGATTATGTACAGAGGCAAAATGGTTGAGGAGGATGTGAAGAAAATTAAAAAGGTTAAGGAGGGGAAATAGTGGAATGCGAATTATGTAATTTAGAAAGTGGTTATGAATTAATCGGGACATCGTTTCATGGGCCATATTGTCAAGATTGTCTCGAACTAACAATGAAAGAAGACAGGGAAGCAATGGCTAATATTAAAAAGCAGAAAAGGAATAAAAATAAAAAGGAAAAAAACAATGCTTAGAGTTTACGTTGCTGGAAAACTGAATGACATGGCTTGCGATTATATCAAAAACCTATCAGCTATGTGCAAAGCCTCTATTAATCTAAAACGGTGCGGATATGCGGCATACAATCCGGGGCTCGATGTGCTTGAGGGAGTAATAGCCGGTGATCTTGAGTATCATGATTACTTTAAGCCTAATTTTGAATGGCTATCAAAAGCAGATGCACTTTTTGTTTTGCCATATTCTCAAAACTCCAAAGGCGTACAAGCCGAAATAGAGAGAGCTAAAGAGCTTAAAATTCCGGTTGTCCATTCAATAACAGAACTTGAAGTAATAAAAATGCAAGGAGATAAGAGCAAGAATGAAAAACTACGATAGCCTGAAAAACATACTTGATTTAGCCCTTAAACAAGCCTCAGAGGGCAAAGGAAAAGAAAGACACGCCAATGATAAGGGATTTACAGAACAGCCTATTTTTTGGATTGAAGAGCATTTTAAATCTTTCCAATTAGGGCAAGCTGTAAAGAAAATACACGAAAGCCAATCATTGCCGGTTGAAAGAGCAGGATTAGAATTATTAGGCGCGATTAATTATCTTGCGGCGCATTACATACATCTTGAACCAAAGAAAACCCTCTTTGAAAAGCACAAGAAGCTCACGACAAAAGAAGTTAAGGTCATGGCGTTACGATCAGACGAAAATGTCAAGAAACAGTTGGACGAAATAGTCAATCCTGAATTTGTGGATGGGTGAGATATGAAAATTCCAAAGAGCATAAGAATAGCCGGACATGAAATAAAAATAGTTTATAAAGATAGGCTAGAATCAGCCGGAACCGCTTGCGTTGGATTAGCCTTCTTATCGCAAGACAGGATTGAATTAGCGAGAACGTGCGAAGGCGTTCCTTTAAGCAAGGACCAATTAGCCACCGCGTTTCTGCACGAGGCATTACATATTATTTCTACGCTTCATTCGCTGGCTCTTAATGAAAAGAAAGTGACCTCTTTAGAATTAGCTCTGTACTAGTTTTTACACGATAACAAGTTGAGATTTTAAATGACCAAAAAAGAGATCAACAAAATAATTGAATGCGCCGAACAGAATCCGGCTGACGATTACTGGCAATTTGTAACAGATAATGCCGATAATTTGCGGCAGATTGAAAACGAAATTGAGCAAACAGGGAGAGTCAAAATTGACGAAATATAGAGATGATATTTGCAAAATTGGAAAGTGCGTCAATGTTGGCGTGTGTCTAGGGCTTTGTCCGCTTGTGCATGATGTTGACGGAACCGGAAAGTCTAAAGAGCCGCTTATCTCTGATATCGTCAAGAACAATGATATATCTTCCGAGAAAGACTACAACGCCGCAATAGCTGAACTGGCAGAACATAACTCTAATAAACTTGAATCCATTTTTGAACGAATGTCAGAGTTAATCGAGGGGATGCAAAATAAAACAATCCCCTTTTTCGAGAAAAGAAAAATAGCCGCAATCGTTTTAATAACCATAGGCTTTACCAAGAAAGATGTTGAGGGTATTCTGCAAGTGTCAAGTTGGAACCTATGGCGAATATTAAAGTGATTATAGCTTTGTAACTTGCTGATAAAATCTAACCCTGATGTTTCTGTATCTGAAATAATTATAAACGCCGACAACCGCATTTTTAACGAATAAGAATAACTTTTTCATTGTGTCACCCTACACCTTTTCACAAACTGAAACCTTGCCGCTAGCAATCCATTTTTCGCCTGACCCTGCTATCGGAGTGACCAGTAGATCAGCCCTGCCGAATGAAAACCGACCATCCAGAATACGCACTTGTATCTTGAGCTTGTCAATTTCGACGATGGCATTTTTGCCGATGTACTGATTCAAAAAATCTAGTTGATTCATGTTATTTCTCCTTATCGTTATCATCTAAAAACTTGTTTATTAATGCGTTAAATCCATCACGATCGTTTTCATAAAACGACCAATCAGACACTATTTCTGCGCCAAAATTTTCATCAACTAAAACCAATTTATGAACATCATTTCCCTTTCTACAAAAATGAATATCATTGATTTTTTTAACAGACCATCCATTATTTCTTAAATAAGCAAATAATTTTCTTTTCATTTTCCCCCTCCTATATCAAACTGATAGCAACTATAATATAGGCTATCAGGCAAAAGGTTTTAAGTAAGTTGGTTAATGTCTGCTCGTTTCTTGCGTTTTCTATTTCTATGTTGGTGAGGTTGTCCATTGGGTGGCCTCTAGTTAGCCTCATCTGCGGAATTAGCGTGTGTCTCGCAAGCCAGAACAGCCTCATCAAAAGTATTGTAATATTTAATGCTCCGATCAACACGATTACCAAAAACCGGTTGACCTTTATAAAAATGGTCTGGAATGTACGCCTGATAGTTGGATTTTTCCATGCACGCGCCGCCGCCAGAATAATAATCATAGTGGACAATTTTATAATTTCCGCATCTCCAATGATTGCCACCATTATAATCTGTTTTTATCAATTTAAAGTTCATGGTCAATCCTCCTTGGCGGTTAGGTTAATTTCCGATTCCTTCATCACAATATTTCTGAAATTCTGTTTCACCTTTAAGAAAAGATGCTGTTACCATTGATTGATGTTCCCCGTATCCGCAGTCAATTAAATACTGGTAAATAGCCGTTAATTTGCGGTGCTTTGCTCTTTTCTTCGCTTCGCTTATATTTCCATTAATCAAGTTGTCAATCATTGCTTCCATTGTGTTTCCTCCTCATTGTATTTGCCTTATTATAGAGCAATACTTATGCCAAGTATAATTAATAATTGCAATCATAGTATAAGTAATTGATAATTAATAGAATAAAAGATTTAATTTATTTTGGCATGGATTTTTATTTGAAAACAGGTGGTGAAAATCACCACTAAGTGAATCTTTGTAACTACTCAATAATAAAGATATTAATACACAGTAAAAAATAACCAAAAATAGGGGAAAATAACATGAAATAGCTGTTATCAACAGAGTTATCAACAATAATTATAATAATAACATATAATCAATGGGATAGAGAAAACATGGGCTGTTGATAAGTGTAATAAGGCTAAACGTGGCATTAAACGAGAAAACCCATCCAATGACAGCAAATGACAATATATATTATAAATCATACAATTATAAGACCAAGGGAAATAAAAAGCCAATTATATGTAATAGTGAGGGATTTTGTTTGAACGCAAAAAACAGACTATGGCAGGGGAAGAAACACGGACAAAGCAAGGCAAGATCATTGTCAAGCGATGTTAGAGTTCTTAATCCTGATGGAAGTCTTAAAGAGATAATTCCCGTAGCACAATGTAAAGAACTAAAACCGAAGCATATAGTAAGCGAACAACAGGATATTTTAGACAATGAACGAAGAACGCCAGAGTATGAAGAATGGCGCTCCAAGATAATCAAGAGGGATAAAAAGACTTGCGTCTTGTGCGGTTCAAAAGAATGGATAGAGGTTCATCACATATCTAGATGGATTGATGACACCGATAGCAGGTTAAGGCGCGACAACGGAGTTTGTCTTTGTATAGTCTGCCACCGTAAGCACCACGCACCAGACAACAGTCCGTTCCCAAAAGAGATTACATACAAGTTATTAAATTATATTAACTCGTTCAATGAGGTTTAATGGATATCGGGGACATAGGATTGCTTGAGTTTGAGCATTTACCCAAAGAGATATTTGAGAATATTGCAGAAACTCCACAGGCAAGCAATATAATAGATGCGATATGTAGGCTTCCTCTTAAATATTCCGCCCCGGCAATGATGCAGATAATACTAAAAGCCACCCCTCAAGAAGTGGCAGAATATCATAAAATCACAGCTCGGGCAGTGTATAAAAAAAATAAATGTTTCTTAAAGATATTAAACACATCACTAAAAACAGGTTCACAATAGTTCCCCTATATAAGTATAAGGGATAAAAAAGTACCTTCAAGTGTCTGCCGAGAGCGATAGCGGCAAGGCGGAGATACCGTAAAGTACAAAATAAAAGAAACATGCAAGTAAGAGCGAACAGAAGGATATAAACAACACCGGGAACGCGACTGCTCCCCTCAAGCCAGTGCAAGAGGATAAAAACACTCATCGGCAAGCGCACCATTTTCGGTTACTACACTAAAGCGGCTCAAGCTCATACTTAAACAAGGGCAGTCAGTAATAAGACAGCAAACAACAACCTAGAGCCAGCCGCCGATTGAAACAGGAATGAAATGACACCTGAACAGATAACAAAAGCCGTAACAATGCGAGCAACGGGAGCCAGTTATAGAGAAATTGGTGCGGCTATCGAAGTTAATCACGTCACAGCATACCAAAATCTTAAAAAAGATGAAATAAACCAGTTAATTAAAAATGCACAAAATGACCTGCTAAAAAACTCACTACAAACAGCTATCGATAGTCAAAGTGATAAAATACTCTATGGAGCAGATATAGCTCGCAAGATAGCCAATAAAGAGACATTAACCGACGGAGCAGTCAAACTGCTAGAGCTAGGACACGATTGCGAGAAGCAAATACTGCAAAGTGTAGGTATTCATAACGCGCACACACAGTCGATCACGCTGAATCAGATACTGGTTGATAACCGTACAGAGCTGAGTCCGGCAGTAGAGTCGATGCTTGTCAGCCACTTCAAAAATATTTCAGGCGCTAATGTAGTTGATGCAGAGATTATCGAGCCGGTGGAGGGCAACGAGGTTGCATAGTCCACAATAACAATTATCGGTGTGTATATAATCACACGATGTCACAAAATAATGTTATTAAAAAACAAACCACTTGATTATATTAAGTAATTAACGCAAGGCAAGTTAACCTAATCTGTTATTATAGGACACTGGATTGAATAACCCTGAAATTGACACCCGAAAAGAGTGCAAGGTGGAGATTGAGACAGTTAAGCAAGGAATGTGCCAAGTCATAAGATGCCTGTTGATAACTGGCGCTTCAATTCTTTACGTTTTGATTGGTGGCGGAGGGGTGGGGTAGGAGCGCAGACGGATAAGGTATCCATTACCGTCGAAGGAAATCGTCGTAACACGCAAGGGTTAAATACTTTCATGCCATATAAGAATATAGAAGATAGAAGGGCTTACAAGAAAGCGTATCGTCTTAGAATAAGATTGGATAAAAATACGAACATTAATTGTCTGAATTGCGGAGAGCCATTACCCCCTAGAAGATTAAAATACTGTTCTGATAATTGCGCCTATGTTTACACTAAGAAATATTTACGCATACCGGAACGTGTTAGAGAGATTAAAAGAAACAGTAAGAAACGATGTGGTGTTAAGTTTGTAGAAAAAATACGGAAGCGTATTTCGGGCAGATTAAAGGGTCTCTTGAGTGGGAATAGACATGTAATTAATTACAGAAACGGAGTTATTTCTTATACCGAAAACGAATTACGGTCACACCTAGAAAAGAGATTCAAAGAAGGAATGAGTTGGAGCAACTACGGTACAACTTGGCATATCGACCATAAGATTCCCATAACCGCCTTTAACCTGTCATGTGACGAAGATATTAAGCGGTGTTGGTCATTGGGTAATTTGCAACCGTTGTTTGCTTTGGAAAATATTAAGAAATCGAACAGGTTAGAGAGGCCATTTCAACCCTTACTGATTTAGTCACGGAGCCTCCAAACTTTTAGGATTCTACATGAACGAATTAAAGGAGTCAATGTCTAAAAATAAGGGAAATGCTGGCGTAGCTCAATCGGTAGAGCAAATGACCTGTAAGCAGATGGTTGAGGGTTCAATTCCTTCCGTCAGTTCCATGCTTACAAACACGACATCTTATATTGATTGGGGTGAGTGCAATACATATCCGAACGTTGGTGGATAATCTATCTAAACCCTAGAGGATTTAAAATGGAAGATCAGGAAAAAGACGAAAAAGTAATGAAGATACTGGAAGTCATTAACGGGATAAATGTTGGTGACTGTTTAGGTATTCTTGAAGACGTTAAAGACGCTGTTTTTAGTAGCGCATGTGAAAACAACTTCAAGTTCATAAAAGTATAAATGGCTGAAACTGCTCTTTCAAAACTGAATAATCTTACAGAGAGCGACATTAAGGTGCTGAATGACTTTAGCGGGTACTTGGAGTTTGTCCCTACTCAAGTGTTTCAATGGTTAATTAACAGTCCTTGCAAGATAACGGTGCTTTTTACCGGAAATCAATTCGGAAAAGGTGAGTGTTTACAATATGATACAAAGGTAGAGACAGTAAGCGGTAACATTCCCATTGGAAAACTGTATGAAGCCGGAAAGCCGTTTAAGGTATGGGCTTGGGATGGCGAAAAGAAAGTAAAAGCAAACGCATCCGCTCCTTTTAAGAAAGATGGACTCTATAAATGTTACAAGATTACGATGTCTGATGGTCAGTGGATAAAGGCATCTGGTGGACACCGGATTTTAACACCCTCTGGCGAATTTTGTAGCGTCTCTTTGATTCACGATTCCTTTGTTTCTGCTCTTCGGAAAAAGAGCGTTTCGGCGGATGAAGATATTTATCGGAAGTTCGGTGAAAAGGGTAGTCGGTCAATTCGTGCTTTAGGTGATCGGCGTTTGTTTGGAACACTATCAGATTATCTTCGCTATTGTCTTGCTTGTTTCCGTTTATGTGGTGAACAACTTCTGATGGCAATAGGTAACGTCCGATTTTCTGTTCCATTACAAGACGGTGTTCGGCAACTCTTCCCTGTTGTGTTGAATATGGATGATTTGGACTATAAATGTACCAATACCCAGAAATCAGACAACGCCCACCTTTCCAATTTGTATGACCGCTTCCAGAACGTGGGCCAGTTCTTTGGGTCTTTATGGAAAGTTTCTTGCACCAAATTTCGACAGTTGTTTCGTGGACACCAAGAATTTGCGAGGCTTTCTTTTGTGAAATTAAGTCAACCTCAATCAGTTTCCGTAACTGGTCAGAACATTCGTTCAAGCGACTTTTTGGCATATGATTCTCCTTTGTGTTTTAATGGTAACCATATTATAAGCATCGAACCTATTGCCTGTCAAGAGGTATATGACTTTGAAGTTGAAAAATATCACAATTATTTTGCAGGCGATTTAGTTCATCATAACACCGTTGTAATGGACTATTACTTGAGGGTGTGGGGAAAACACCCCATTAAACATAAGAACATTCTCCCTGATGACAAAATAAGGACAATCAGGTGGGCTTCTGAAACACTACCCGGCGAGTCGGAGAATGAGGACATCACCAATACTCAATACCCTGTTTTTAAGAGACGGTTCAATCCTTCTTGGCTGATAAAAGACATTACAGCGAGGGAAAAGGTTGTCAGGGTTCAACCCCAGACCATGAGAATACTTGCCGATGGGGAGAAGTGCCTTACTAAACCGGTCAATTTTGAATATGTGTCTTACGGGCAAACTACTCAAAGGGGTGCTGGCTTTCAGAGACGATCTGTTTGGATAGACGAATCAGCGCCTATGGATTTCTTCGGGGAGCAGATACCTCGTTTACTGGCGGCGGATGGAGATTTGATTCTAAGCTACACGCCGACACCGGGGAAAATGGGATGGGAGTTTGAATATTTCTACGAGAGAGCCAAGATTATATACCGAACTAAATTCGTCAGGAACCGTTTAAAAGAGAGATTCGGGGAGGACGTACCCGAAGTAGAGCATAAGGACTCAAAGCACGATATATGCGTTATAATGGCGGCTACAGACGATAATCCTATCTACGAGAGACTTGCTAAAGAGAAATCGGAAAGAGTCGGTCACATAGTAACGGTAGATGAATACATAACGGACTCTTTAGGACTGATTGCAGACGAAGATGAAAAGGACGCTCGAAGATACGGACTCTTTAAACAGATGTCGGGAAACATCTTCAAGGCGTACAACGAAAAGATACACAGGATTTCTTTTGACAAGTATTTTCCAGATGGAGTGCCTCACGAATGGAAACACTTTAGGGGCATTGACTGGCATGAATCGAATAATTGGGCGATTGGTTGGATAGCGGTTTCACCGAATGACGAGATATTTGTTTACAATGAGTTCAATCCTTCACCGGAGAAAATGATTACCCTGGAAATAATGAGGGTAGTTTGCAACAGAAGCAAAGATTACAAATTTGATTTAAATTTAATAGATCCGTTGGCAAGTAAAGTTCAGCCGAATACGGGTCTAAGCTCTTTGGAAGATATAAACAGGATTTCGGCAGAGTTCAAAAGACAGGGAATCGGTACTGGTGGTTGGTGGCAGAGTTGGGACACGAAATCACAAAAGGGAAGGGACGAAATAAAGAAAAGACTCCAAAACTCTACCATGTGCGGAGTTCCTTTTAACAACGAAGTCAAGAAAGAAGGAATCACTAAGAGACTGCCGACTTTATGGGTTTGCGATAACTGCTTACAGACAAACTTGTCTTTAAGGAATTGGCGACTAGAAGAGTGGGGAGACAGGACTTCCCTTATAACAAAAGACCATAAAGAAACACCTCAACAGCGTTGGAGTCATTTTTGCACAATGCTAGAGGGGCTTTTAAAACGACCGGAGGTATTTCAGGCGAGGTTTCATACACACAATATTACAAGACCGCCGAAGGAATACTTTAAAGGAAATTAACCTATCTAAAAAATGGAGGGATTATGTGGGTTCCAAGAAAAGAGTTTGAGAGTTTAAAATTTAGAATTGAGGCGCTAGAAAACGAAGTAAACGGAAGAAGAGCTACAATTAACAGTTTAATTAATGATTATGAAATATGCACATGGGAACCAGTTTATACAGAGGAAAAGGGGTGGGTTTCTTTGTCATATCAACAGAAGTATAAAATAGGTGATATCGTCAAGAAGATATTGGAGCACTTAAATTTAAAGATAGAGAAATACCCTGAATGTATCGGGCTTGTAAAACTACCTAAAAAATAAGGAGCAAAAAAATTGCCACTTTATGTTTATCGTTGCTCTAAATGCAACAAGATTTGGGAACTTTTAATCAAGTTATGCGACTTCGACAAAAAGGTTGAATGTCCAGGGTGTAAAGAAGAAATGAAAAGGTTGATGTGTCCAGTTCCGTTTAAATTTGAATAAGGAATAGAGATGAAAACAGACATCGAGAGCTTGATAGCCAAACAAGTTAAAAACGAATTTGACACAGAGAACATAAATCAAGGTCAGGATAATGCAGACTTTGAGGCTATTATTGACCTTCTGGAATGTAAGCGAACAGAGAAGAACTATGACTGGATGTCAGACAATTTTTATCCAGAATATCCCGCAATTATTTTAACGGAATCTTCTCAGTGGGCTAGTCAGTACTTCGGTTCAAGGGAATATGTTGACGTTTACTTAGAGGGTGACGAAGATAAGGACAAAGACAAGTGTAAATTAGTTAAGAAACTTCTCAACAAAACTCTTAACAGAAAAGGACTTTATCACTACCACAAGTACATGAGGGCAAGAACGATTAACTCCACAGCCGGTTATGTGTATGCGGTTTGTGGTTGGGATCAGCTTTTGCAACCCACGGTAACGGGATATAAAAAAGTTCCTACCGGAGAAATGCGGGTTCTTGAAAACGGCCTGTCCATTCCTTTATTTAAAAACGAAGAAACGACAGAAGATATACCCCTTAAAGATAATTTTGAATATGATGTTGTTGACCCCCGAAACGTAGCAACTTCTAATAACTACTGCTATTCCGTTCAGGAAAAAGAATGGATTACATTTAGATCGGAAGAATCATACGAGACTTTGAAAACGAACGAAGAGTCTCACGGATATATTAATTTAGACAAAGTAAAAGAAATTCTAAAAAAGAGTTCTACCAACGAAACCGAAACATCTAAAGAGTCTTATAACAAAGACGCACAGGCAAGCAAAGTTTCTAAACCCGTTGTTAAAGTCGGTGATGTACTTACTCGCTACGGTAAGATGTGGGCGGTAGTTAAGGAAAAGGACGAAGCCGGAAACCCGACAAAGATTGAATACGGATATGATGATTTGGGTGCTATCAAAAAAGGTGCGGAATTGGTTGAGTCAATTTCCTCCGTGTTTATTTACGCCTCTAATCCTATCCTGATAAGATTTCAGCCGACACCGTTCATAGACTCTACCGGAAATCCGTTTAAACCCGTCCTTAGGGGACTTTGTTACATTCACCCCACTAAAGATACGGGAATGAGTGATGGGAAGTATGCAAGGGAATCACAGGTAGCCTTAAACGACACAATCAACATTTCTAACGACAGAGTTAAACTTGCCACTTTGCCTACATTTATCGGAGATAAATACGCTTGCGAAGATAATGACCAGATTTATCTTGAACCGGAACACGTTATACCAATGGAAGGTGGGGCTGATAAACTCAAAGAGTTGCAGATAAGGGACAATATTGGCGGGGCAATGCAACAGGCAACTATGTTTATTCAGGGTATGCACAATGTGACCTCTGTATTCCCATCTACAATGGGTGATGCGGGTTCTCCTTCTACGACAGCCACGGCGGTAGCGGGAGCAGATTCACGGTCTAATATCCGCCAGAATTACAAAGCCCTTACCTTTGAATATACTTTCTTGTGTGATTTGTACTGGATGATACTTCAAATGTCTTTCAGGTTCATGCACCCGCAAACAGCTTTGAAACTTTTAGGGGAAGAGGGTGTAATTCTTTTTGACCCGAACTGCGATTATACCTATCAGCCAGTGACTTCTAATATAGAACAAGAACACGGAAAAGTTAAGAAGTTAGGAATCATTGACCAGATGTTAGGAAGATTGGTCAACGTGTCTAATCCTAATACCCCAAAACTTATCAACAAACTTATGTCAATGGCGTTTGGGCTTTTGGGTGCGGATTATCAAGATTTTGAAGATGCTCTTTTGGACGAGGGAAAAGTAGGGCAAGAAGCGGCAATGGGAACGCAGGGAGAATCACAACCAACAACTACAGGTATGCCTATGAATATGACATCTAACCAACAAGGATTACCTGTAAGTTCACCCGAAGCAATGGTGAGGTCATAATGTTTATAGGGCAAAGAACCTCTATCGGAATTATAACAGCCATAAATTACACAGAACTATTTGTTCAATTCAGAAATAGCGAAGGATATTATTTTAGTAAAACATTTCAAGAATTATATTTGGGAGACGCTCTTAAATGTCAGAGAACACCGTAACAACGGAACAGTTGGCAAATTATTTAAAGCGAACAGGGCGAAGCGGAGTAAAGACACTTTCCACTTTGGGTTACTTTCAACCCTTTGTAGATGCGATTAATTCTCCGATAGGAAAAGAGTTGTTGAAAGACGCTCTTGCTGTGAGCGATTCACTTTTAATTAAGATAGGAGACTTAACGGCGACACCCGAAGAAACAATGCAGTACAAGGCCATGCGAGCGATTATTATGAGATGGTCTGAAAGAATTGACCGTTACGAGAAATCTTTAGCGGAGTTGACGAATGAAAGACCTGTTTAATTATTTCAAGGAAAGAGAAAAGAGAAGTATGCCTATCAAGAATGATTTAGGCAAAAACTTCTTTGGAGAAGTTCACATGATATTCAATGACGGTAAACCTGTTCATACAAGGGATTGGCAGTTGAAAGACGATTTAGCAATGGTGGTTGAAAGCAAAAAGATTTGATACTATATCCGAAAAACGGAGGGAGTATGAAAAAGTTTGGGAAAACAAGTTTGGTTTGTGGTGGGGATGAAAGTACAAAATTTATGCCACTAAAAAAGATTAAATCTTTAGATTGGTATTCCGTATCGTTTGAGATAGGGATTTTAAAGAAAGACAAAAAGAAGTTTGTGAAAGAGATGTGGGATTTATATTATAACCTCAATAAACAAGTGCCTACCGTCAAAGAAATAGACGAGTATCTTGTTAGAGAGAGCAAGAAAGTTTAAACTATCCGAAAACGGAGGTTGTTATGGAACAGTACACGATAGAACAAATTAAAAAAGCTTTTTGGGCAATGTTTCACGAGTCTGGTGAATTATGGTTTAGTTATTTAGGAACAAAAGAAGTAAACGAAGAATCAACAAATTTCTATTGGGATGATTTTGTAATGCAACTTAGAAAACAATAAGATTTAACCCGCCCCCTGATTACAGGTTGGCGATAAAATAAAGGAGCTAAAAAATGGCAGACGAAAAAGTGACAGCAGAAAGTAAGCCCCAAGAAAAGGCCCACGTTACATCAGTAACCGATGAAGCCCTTTCTTCCGCTTACGATGCTACACAAGAAGAGCAGACCGAAGCAACCGAAACACAGGAAACAGAAACAAAAGAAACAGAGACACAGGAGGAAGAAACACAGGAACAAGAGACTGAAAATCAAGAAAATGCCATTCCTGATGAACCCACTGACAACGCAGAGCGTTCTCGGTTAGGCAGACGGATGAAAAGCATTGAAGAGCAAAACAAACAGCTCCTTGAAAAATTAGAGTCTTTAACTGGCGAAAAGAAACCAGAACAAACCGCCGTTCCTGAAAACGTAACCTATGACGATTCGTTTATTCAGACACAGATTGACCTTGCGGTAGAAAAGGGGATTATTCCTTCTACGATTGTAACGCCGCTAGATCAAGTAAAGGTAAACAATTTCGTCAATGGATTACAGGAAAAAATAGGGAGTCAGTACGCCACTAATTATTTAGGTGTGCTTAATTCTTCTGATTTAAAGGGACAGACACCGGATGATATTCATGCAGAAGTTGTCACGGAGTTACAGAGATACGAAAGCCCCTTTAATCAAAGACGGTACAACAACCCTTTATTGGACGCAAAGATGAACTACCTTGAAGCCAAGGAAAGCATTTTGATGAAACGGCTGTCAAGTGGAAAGCCGGTCAATAATTTCAAGGGCAAACCGAAAGACGCTCCCGCAACAGGAACCTCTGTTTCTACGAAAATGGCTACTACGGCCACAGAACTACCGGCACTTGATGAAAGTTCCCTTGAGTTCATAAAGCGAACCGGAATGTCGGAAGAATCGGTTAGGGAAGCTCTCAAAAACCCGATGCCAATACATTTAAGAGGAAGGTAATTGGAAAAGGGAAGATATACCCATTACTCGCAAAGACGAACTCCACAGCGAAAGCGCACTATACATTTGTCTGGTTCTTTCGAGGACAAGAACAAATATATACGGTGCCACAACTGCGGATTTACCGTCAATACGGAAAGGGATTTAGGAGATTCTGGAACTTCGGGTAATTACGAAACCGATGCTTTGGTTTATTCTCAATCTTTAGTGATGGGTGGGGATTCTACAATTATGATTATGGATAGGTTGGGCATGGCTGGAACGCTGATACTCAATGATGCCAACGGTAACTCTGTTACTGATTACTACACACCACGATTGCCACAAGTGAATAAGGGATGCCCTTTTTGCGGATGCACTAACCTAATCTAAATATAAACGCTATTCAAAAAATGAAGGCGCAAATGACTTTAACGAGTCTTTGCGTCTTTTTTATTATGGAGGATTTAACATGGGATTTACAGTTGTTGAACAGGAAATTAGAACAATTTGGGTTCCTTTGGGATGTGTCTCGGCAGATACCGCAGATACTTTTTATGAAGGCCAGTTGGTAATGTCAAACGCGGCAGTAGGCCAGCCCGCAGGTGAGGGACTTGGTGTTTATGGAGCCGGAGCAGGTCATAGTGATGCTACTGGAAAGAATGTGCCTTTTGGTGTCATTCTCGCCTTTAACGATGCGAACCCGCTTTATAGTTCCACTTACAAGGGTCAGTACTGCACGTCAGTAACTACACAGGCACAGCAGTTAGCCAGAGACTTCCGTGGCGTTGAGGGAATGTTCGGTAAGGGCGACCCACAGCCGTTTGCTAAAGTAGCGGTTATTGGGCCTTCTACTATCCTGAAAGCCCCTATTTATTTAGCGGCCTATGGAACTGCCCCGACTGTTTATACGAACACCACAGCCGATTCTACGGGCGCAACTATTACTACGTCTGCCACCACAATGACTCCCGTTACCTACAATACTACATGGTATTGCCGTTCGGGTGCCAACAAAGGTCTGTATAGAGTAGCTTACAGCACGTCAACGACTTCGCATACATTCTATGTTCACTGGCCATATGCAATCGCCGCAGGTGACACTTTTGTGCCTGTATGCGCTCGTCCGTTTGGAACCAGCCTTTGTCAGTTCGATACAGAATCAACATTCCTGCAAGCACAGCCGACAACGGGTACCGATGATGTGTCTTTGGATATTTTAGATATGAACCTTGAAGTTGCCGGTCAGGAATACGCAACATTCAAATTTAATGCAGACCATTTCTGCGCAATACGGGCTTAGGAGGATAACATACTATGGGAAACCCTATTATTTCTGAAAACTTTATTCGTTTGCTGGACACACGCCTCAAAGAAGTATCTGACAAGGCGTGGGATGAGCTTCCTAGCCAGAAGGGTGAACTCTATCGTGATGTCCCTTCTGATAGCGCATGGGAAGAGTTTTTTAGCGTAAATGGGACAGGTGACATTCCGGCGTTCAACGGGAAACTGGAATACCTGTCTATGAGTCCCGGTTATTTGACCCGGATTGAACCGAAAGAATACGCCGCAGGACTGGCCTTTGAACGTAAGTTCTTGGACGACAAGAAATACGGTGTCATGTCCGACCAGGTTGAGGAACTTACTGTTTCGGCACAGCGCACTAAAGCCAAAATTGAAGTTGACCCGTTCGCTTCCGCTTTCTCTTCTGCGTTCACTTATATGTACTCCGAAGAAGGCGTATCTCTCTGTTCCGATTCTCACACGACAAAAGCCGGTGTCTCTACTGCTACTGGTTTTGACAATGCCGGTACTTCGGCACTGAACAAGACTTCGTTGGCGGCAACACGTTTGGCGATGCTTCGTTTTAAAAGTCCTATCGGTGAAAGAATTGTCACTAATCCCGACACGATTGTTTGCGGCGAGTCTTTATCTGATACCGCTTATGAGATTGTCGGTACTCCTTCCGGTTACGAAACTGCGGCCTCTACCAAGAACATGGAAGCCGGTCGTTACAAGGTTTTGGTTCTCAAGAAACTTGATGACTACGACACCAATAACTGGTTCATGGTTGATTCCCGCCAGATGAAAAAGAATCTTCTGTGGATTGATCGTGTTCAGAAAGAAACCAAGATGACCGTGGATTTCGACACGTTCATGTTGAAGTGGAGCATCTATTTCCGGTTGGGTGCTGGATTCAAGGATTGGCGTTGGATATTCGGTCACAGCGTTAGCTAGTCGTAACACTATCACTTGTAACATCGGGGTAGTGTCAACAAATAACAGGACTGGTGGGGCGGAAGTGATGACCCACTTGTTCCACAAAAAGGAGAAAAAATAATGGCAAATTTAATTAAAAATCGCGGAATCCCGATTATGCCGCAGATTGCCGATCTTCCGTTCACGCAGGGCAATGTTTACCATGTAAAACCATCGTCAGGGAACAACGGGAATACCGGAGACAATGAGGACTGTGCTTTTAAGACGCTTTCTTATGCTCTTGGAAAGGCCACGGCCAACCAGAATGATGTTGTGTTGCTTTATCAAGAATCAAACACAGCCGGAAGCACAACCGACTATCAAGCCACTGGCCTTGATTGGAACAAAGACGGGGTTCATCTTGTCGGTACGGGGAACATACCCTTTATTGGACATCGCACAAGAATAGCACAGCTTTCAACTGCGCTGACCATTACCGATTTAATGACGGTATCGGCCAATAACTGCCTCATTAAAGGCGTAGAGATTTATCAGGGGGTTTCCGGTGCTACCGCCGCCACATCAAGGGCACTCGTTGTTTCTGGACAGCGCAACCGAATCGAAAAGTGTCAGGTTTCGGGTATCGGTCACTTGGATATTGATGATGCGGCTTCTTGTTCTCTGGCTATTACGGGAGCAGAAAACTATTTCCTGAAAAACTACATCGGCCTAGATACGGTTCTTCGCACAACTTCAACTTCTGAAATACACATTTCAACAGATGGAACCAGAACAGTGATGGAGGACTGTATTGTTAATAGTTATGCGGCTTCTGCATCGACTGACCGCAAGGCCATTACTCTTGCGGCAGGTTCTTATCACACGGCAACGTGGTTGATTAACTGTATGCTTTGTACGGAAACCAACAGAACGGGGGCGACTGCCGCACAGACAGGAGCTATCCTTCACGGTGCGGCTGGCAACGTCTTTATGTTGGGCGGCGGTGTGTTTGGTTATGTTGATGTTTCTACTCTTGCCAACGCAAATATCCTCATGCTCGCACATCAGGGACTTTCTACGGCGGCTAACTTCCCCGGCATAGCGCAGGGAATTGCACCATCCTAAAACTTCAAAACCGAGGGCGGCGGTATATCCGCCCAAACTAACCTAAACAATAGGAGAACAAAATGGAACCAGTAAAAGAAGTAGAAAAAACAGAAAAAGCAGAATTTCAGATATTCGGGAGTGTGGATTTAAACGAAAAGGGAAAAGTTAAATCACAATATCCGTCTTGGTACTTTGACCATTTGAAAGATGAACTTTCAAACGACATCAGCCGAATGGAAACAGATTTGAAATTCGACCGAATACCGAAAACAGAAATTTCCATAACGCAGGAACGTCTCGCCCAAAAGAAAGAGAAAATGAAAGAGCTTGACCGGTCATGTGTCGAACTCAAAGGGAAGAAGAAAGATCAGGTTTACGGGGTTTACAACGAATTGGGAGAGAAAATCGGCGAACAGATGTTTTCACGTTCCGCCATGCAAAAGGGACTCGCTGACCCCAGAGAAGAAATGAAACGAATGACAGAGCCTACCATTGAGGTCAAAGGCGACGCTTACAAGATAGCGCAAGCCTGTAACGTAAGAGTGACTAAGGGAAAAGTGACAAGAGATGGTGCGGCCAAAATCTGGAAAATAATTGGAAAGGCAATCGGCGAGCCTAGCAATGTGGAGCATTTACGGCGTGACTAATTAGGAGTTAAAATGGACGGAAAGTCTTTAACAAACGGGCTAGCGGCGTTACTGAACGAAACAATTTCCAGTTCATCTTTTCTGGAATCAAGAGTTTCGTATGACTATCTGTATGAAGCGGCTTTGGAGTTTGTCAGAAGGACAAGAGTTCTTACGGCTTCTCAAAGCATTACTACCGTAGCCGATCAAGCGGAGTATGACTTAAACGCTGATTACTTAATGCCGTATTTGAGGGATAAAGAGAATCGGTACATTGTTAAAATAAATGACGGTTCTAATGATTACTTTCTTCCTTTTAGAGATTATGAGTCAGTTACCTACGCGAACAACTCTACGTCCGTTACGATTCCTTCCAACTTTTCGATAATTGATAAATCGACTTTGACCGACAGAATAACGGGGACGGTAACAAGCACAGGGACTTTATCTAACAGCGAAACGTCCTGTAACGACACATCAGCTCCGTTTACCAATGTTAAAGTCGGTGACGAAATCCACAACACGACAGACGGGAGTGACGGTATAGTAATTGCCGTTACTTCTACGTCTGCTCTAGTTACTGCGTTATTCGGCGGGACCAATAACTATTGGACTTCGGGTGATGCTTACGTAATCGTTCCGCAGGGCAGAAAGCAATTAATCCTAGACCCTGCACCCTCTACGTCTGGTTACACGGTAACAATCATGTACGTTCAGAAACCAGATCCCGTTTATTCACCTTACAGAACATACAGGTTTGACCGCCAATACGAACCGGCACTTATTAAGTATGCCGCATGGCTATATCGTTACAGAGATGCCGAACCTTCCTTTGGCGATGCCTTTTACAAGTTTTGGGACGCACAAGTAAGAATGGCGGCAAAGACAGAGCAGAAGTCTTTCGACAAGCCGAGCATGAGGGTGAATTTCATGAAACGCTCATATTCCAATCGGAGTTATCGCTAATGGCTAATTTGGAAAAGAAATCAAAGACCATTCCTTTAAATGGAAAGTTAATGACGGGCGACCCTGCCACAATCGGGCAGAACTTCCAGACCCTTACGAATATGCGTTACACGGACACGCATATCAAGGGGGTTTCGGGGAATACAAAGATAAACACAACGGCCTTGACGACTTATCTCAAGGCAAGAAACGCTTTTCATTTTAAGAAAGTTCAACCAGCCGAAACTCATTTATTAGTTCAATCCTACAATACTGGGTTAACGGCCTCTCAATTACTGGATAACTTAACGGCAATACCAAGTGCGGGTGATTTCTCCGCTACGGCGGTTTGGACGGATTCTACGGGTGCGGGGAGAGGGTATTTTTGTAACGCTCCCGATGGTCAGATGGTCTATGCCAATGGCGTTGACACCTGTATCTGGGGCGGCAATGAAATGGTGGTTGGTGCTGTTATCTCTTCCACCGCAGTAGTAGGTGATGACGGTTCGGCAACCAACCCGAAAGACTTCACCGAAGCCATGCAGAACACCAAAACAGATTCGGAAAATATTTGTCATATCGGTGGTGGGCAAGATTCTTATTGTAAATTTCTTTCCCATTTTGATGGTGCTGACGGTGACACAGCAGACCAGACAGCCGCAACAGGGCAAACCATTTCCCTAGAGGGCAATGCTTGTTTAGACACAGCCTACAAAAAATTCGGCTCAGCCTCACTTCTTCTTGATGGAACGGGGGATTATGCCACAGTTCCTGATTCAACAGATTGGTATTTTGCCGCCGCACCGTTCACGATTGATATGTGGGCAAACATTAACGTACTTGATGAAAACGAGCGTGGTATTTGCGGGCAATACACAGACGCTAATAATTATTGGAAGTGGTCTTATAAAGTTACAGGGGGGGTAAGCCTT
>Ga0172381_10002715_pt1 | contig 19239 bp, 25 predicted proteins | sample Leawel6488metaG_FD_119754 | JGI IMG/M metagenome (GOLD analysis project Ga0172381, IMG submission 119754) | Leachate microbial communities from a municipal landfill in Southern Ontario, Canada - Leachate well 64-88 metaG | ecosystem: Engineered > Solid waste > Landfill > Unclassified | place...
ATTGATCCGAAAATAAAAGCACATTCAACATTATCAAGTTTATCGACCAGTTCTTTCAATTCATTTTCTAAGCCGGATGTTTTCGAAATAATGCTTTTTATTTCTTCATAAAGCGGGTGCTCTTTATTTAATCTAAAAAAACGCATATTTCCGCGACGTTCATCTAACAAAATTTTATCATCCACTAAACTATCTAAATATTTTTGATAATGACTCGGTTCTTTATTTAGTTTTTTAGCAATTTCTCTAAAATAGTATTCTTTTTGAGGGTCTTTAAAAAAGAGATTAAGAATCTCTCCTTCCCCTTTTTTTAAAAAATTTAGCATATAGTATGTTTAATAATTTTGATTTTTATTATTCTTGATTATATTATACATAATTTATGTACAATTGTACATGTTTTATATATGTAAACTAATATTAGCTAATAATTACACATTCATCAAGAAAAAAGATTATATTATCTTAAAGCTTCCATCCATTTCTCAATTACCCCAATAATCCCGTCAAAATTTTGATAAATTTCAGACTTTAAGACTACAAATCAAAAAATACTCAACATTTGTTGGGTATTTTTTGTTTAATAAAATAAGCCGTAATTTTTTAGTTACGGCTTATACATAATTTATCCCTTGAATAGTTCTGCAATTTTTCTGGGGGTAAATTTGCGATCTTGATAATAATCAATCTCAAATTCCGGGTTAAAGTTAAACAGCTCCTTTTCGTGATAATAACCATTTGTTCTTTTAAATTCTTTTATTACTTTTCTGCCAATTTCCCAGGGAGTTAGCCAGTAGGAATGGTCGGCGTCGGTATTTATAAAAACAAAGGGGCGGTTTATCAACTCATGACTGCAGATAACTGAGCTGATATTAAGAAGGAGCATTGTGATTTGGTTATTGGCGACCTCCTTCATGTAATTTTTTACTTTACCGATTGTCTGACACCAAGATTTATGAGCTAATGGCCCGAATTTATCGGCGAGGCTACCAAATATTGCACAGCGGATGGGGCAAACGGAATTTCTGATAATTTCTGAAGTTATAAGACGGAATAAGGTATAGGATAAGTATGTGCAACGGTCATCAATTCCATCACCATCTTCATCATGACTAACAATATGTTCCCCTTGCTCATTTACTTCGAATGGATACAGGCCTAAGGCGTGAACATAGATAATTTCAGAAAACATACTATAGTCTATAAGTCTTACAAATTCCTTATACCCGTCCTCATTATTGCCAGGTACTGAGCAAATTAATGTCCTTGGATAAATCTTGCCCGTTTTCGGATTTATAAAGCTTAGTAAACCCAAGGCTTGTCGACTAATCCCATAAACTACAGTTTCTTTTTGTTTGCCATATTCTGCCAATAAGGCATTCCCGATAGCGCCGGTTACTCCTGATATAATAACGAGTTTTTTCATACATTTCCTTTTTTAATGTGCGTTTAATTGTTTTGCCTAAATTATATTAAAGACTTGACAATAAATCTATTTTTGTGCTATATTTAAGGTGTTAGTAAAAAAACTTTTTACTATAAGACAATTTATATCTATAAATATGCCCTTAGATAAACCTAAAAGAATAGAAGATTATGTTTTAAGATACTTACAGCCTGGGCCGATTTTAATGCTCGATTTAGTCAAAAAAGTGCAAAGCGATAGACCTAAAACCACTAAACAAGCTGTTTATGCCGCACTTCGTATGCTTAAAAAAAATGAACAAATAATAACCTACAAAGGAACGGCCTCTTTAAATTTAAGTTGGCTTAACTCGATGGTTAATTATTTTGCCTTTGCTAAAAGTAGCTATGTTAAAGGAGATTCTGCTCAGGGTAGTTTTATTGATTTAGAAAATAAAGAAAAAATTAAGTATTATTTTAATAGCCCCACTAAAGCTGACATTTTTTGGACTCACGCCTTATATTTACTCGTGGAACGAAGTGAGACAAAAGAGCCAATATTTATTTATAATCCACATGAATGGTTTTTGCTCGCCAGATATAATAATGAAAATGAGATTTTTAAAACGGTAACCAGAAAAGGCCACCGGTTGTTGTTAACGGTGGGCGAAAATACTTTTTTAGATAGATATATTAAGAATAATTTTAATAATGAATCGAACCAATATCACTCGCTAGAAGCACCTCTATTTAAAGAAAGAAATTATTATATAAATATTATAGGCGATTTTTTAATTGAAGTTTGGCTTGATCAAAACATGTCGGATAAAATTGATAATTTTTATACAAAAACAACAAAATGGGATGAAGATAAACTTGCTGAACTAAAGGACATTATCACAGTAGAAAGTCGGATGAAAATTGTTATTTCTAGAAATCAGCAAAAAGCTGAGAAAATTAAGAAATCATTAAAGAAATATTTTGTACTCTAACTTGAAACCTCCATCCATTTCTCAATTACCCCAATAATTCCATCAAAATTCTGAAGTTTCTCCTCAACCATGTCTCTATTGACTAATCTTCAATAATATGATACCTTAAATAGTTCTTAATCATGAAAAAAATGTCCAGGGAAAAGGACGCATGTTTAAGAATAGAACCAAAAGACCTTTAAAATGAAAAAATTAATAACTTTTCTTTGTGTATGTTCAGTCTTCCTTTGCTGTACTAACCCATCCTCGGCTCAAAAAGTAGAACCCTCATTAAGCGGTGGTGTCGGCTATATCACTGATAACAGTGGTAATGGCAACTACCAGTATGTTAGTGGCGGTGCCAGTGCAAAAAAGGGCAATGCACTGTATGGTGGATTTATCGGATTCACTAACGTCAACGTCCTATTCGGCGGCTATCATTTTACGGCCAAAGAATACACTATCGGACCGAGCCTCGTTGGCTGGGGTAAATTCTCAAAAAACTACAGCTACGCCTACTGGGTGATGCCGGGATTTAAACTCTTCCGCGATTACGGCCATGATGCCATCATGAAGCAGGAGGCTTGGCAGAAAGACTACGGCACCTACTCCATCGCTGGAGCCAATCTAACGGACAGTTTAAATCGTTGGTTCCGGAGCTATAAAGTCCAGATCCAAGTCCAAAAGAACTTTTGGTCTGAACGTACCGGGAAATGGAATGGAGGGGGCAATATCGGCGATAGTATAAATTACAAAGCCGTTAATAAAGCCTATTTCAAGATCCAATTTGAAGTCGCCGCCAAGAGATTTAATCTCAGTAGTAGTGGTCGTCTAGAACCAAAACTAGTCGCCGGCTATCTTTACGATGGTGGTTCGAAGAAATCCTATTACGAATTCGGAGCTGGGATAGCAATCTCTTTTATGAAGGGTGACCGGTATTATGAACCTTTTACCCTGCAATACCGCGCCCGCTATGGCGTTGAGTTTGGCCCCCGGCTCGATCTATTCGAAATTAACTCGGATTTGATCTCTGTTTATCGCCTTCTTAAAAAGAGCTAAACTTCATTATTCGAGTAACAAGTTTACCCCCGAAATTCTTTTCGGGGTTTTTTTACTCTAATAAAAAATTGTAGCCAAATTATGATATAATATTAAAAGAACTATTATTCATTGGCGTTTAACTATTAAGATATGACCTTATTATATATAGCCCTCCTGGCCTTACTTATCTATTTTATTTTCTTTATTTCCCAATTCAACAATATAATTTTTAGAGGATACGCCCCTTTTATTTCTACTGATAAAATAACGATTAAAAAAATACTAGAAAAAGCAAAACTAAGAGAGGGGACAATAATTTACGAACTAGGCTGCGGACGAGCAAGATTTTTAAGAACAGTCGAAAAATCATTTCCTAAAACTAAATTAATTGGCATTGAGAATTTATCCAGTCTTTATTTCATAAACAAGCTCCGCCTTAAGTTACAAGGAAGCAGAATAAAATTATTAAAAAAAGATTTTTTCGCGGTTAATTTAAAAAATGCTGATTTGATTTATTGCTACTTAAATAATTCAACCATGCGGAAGTTGGGCGAAAAGTTCAAAGAAGAATGCCGGCCGGGAACACAAATTGTCAGCCGCAGTTTCCCGATTCCTCAATTCAAGCCCGAAGAACTTATTGTCGTAAAAAATAAAAAAATCTATTTTTATAAAATATAAATTTACCGATTACTATGCGGAAGAAAGGAATAAACATAGTCATAACAACGCTCGGATATTTATTATCCCCTCTTTCGTGGTGGAATGATTTGATTTTGAATATCCCGCTCGCCTATGGCTTCGCCTTTTTATTCGGCCTGATCTCAAAAAATCTCTTTTCTCCGATGATGATTGTCGGATATTGGTTAACCAATATCATCGGGCTCATTTTGATGCACAAAGGGGCAAAAAAACTGATATATAAAGAAAATAATGTCTATGCTAAAAAGGAGCTAGGCAAGGACATTCTTATCTCAATTGTCTATACATTAATTGTCATCGCCTTAATGGCGCTCGGCTGGTTAAAATTCCCGACCGAATACTTTAAATAGGTGGCGAAAGTCGATCCCGGTTTACAACTCAAATAAGATAGGCTAAAATTCAAATGACTAAGACTACCGATATAAACATGGCTTGATGGCGAAGTGGTCTAACGCTGCAGTTTGCAAAACTGCCATTCGTGGGTTCGACTCCCACTCAAGCCTCACTAAAACACTCTTCTGAGTGTTTTTTGTTTGCCAAAACTGTGGATAACTTGTGTTATCTGTGTATAAAAACAAGATTTAAGTCTAAACTATCGTGGACTTAAAACTACAAAAACGAAATAAAATAAAAATAATTTTACTAATATTACTATAAATATATCCAGAAATCAATTTTTAAGCTACTTAAGTCTACAATAGTTGACCCCATAAATTTAAAGTGCTATAATACTAGTAGGTTCTTTAACTAGCTTTAATACATGTCAACGCTGACGTGACATAAACAAAGTAGATTATGCAAGCTAACCAAAAACGATAAAAATTAATAAAAATCAAAAAGAAATTTTTACTAGTTCTCATCGAAGTTAGCACAAATAATTAAAACAACATTAATTTACTAAGAGCTGGTAGAGATAGCGCTCTTAAGTCAGCAAGATGCTTCATTTTTCCTTGGTCATCTAAATCAAGGAATGAGGCTCACCCGGTGCCTAATATTTATATTCCTCTATTTATATAAAGAGGGGCCCGTAGTGGGCCTCTTTTTTTATTCTCAAATTATGCTATATTAAGCCATATGTCATTATCTATCGGAATTGTTGGTCTGCCAAACGTCGGTAAATCAACCCTATTCAACTTATTAACCAAGAAAGGTGTGGAGGCGGCCAACTACCCCTTCTGTACTATTGATCCTAATGTCGGAGTTGTAAAAGTCCCTGATTTTCGTTTGGAAAAATTAGCCGAAGTTTCAAAACCAAAAAAAATCATCCCGACGACCATTGAGTTCGTTGATATTGCCGGTCTAGTAGCTGGGGCCAGCAAAGGAGAGGGTTTGGGTAATCAATTTTTGGCTCATATTAGAGAATGCGACGCGATATGTGAAGTTATTCGCGACTTTAAGGACAAAAATATTATCCATGTTGACGGACGTATTGATCCGGCAAGTGACAGAGAAACCATAAACACTGAACTTATTTTGGCTGACTTAGCGACTATTGAAAAGAGACTGGATAAAGTTAAGCGTGAAGCCAAAAGTGGGGATAAGTACTTAATCAATAGTGCACGAATATTAGATAAAATATACAATCATTTGGCGGCCGGAAAGGCGCTAAGAGAGCTAGAATTTACGGACGAAGACCTACCATTTGTTAAAACTTTAAACCTTTTAACCATAAAACCGATTCTCTATCTTTTAAACATAGACGAAAACCACTTAGGTGATGTTCTGCCGGAAACAAAAGATCTTATTATTAAAATTAATGTAAAATTAGAGGAAGAAATTGTTAATTTGCCCGAGGAAGACCAGGCGGAATACATAAAAGAGTTAGGTTTAAAGCAAAGTGGTCTTGATCGCCTTATTCAAAGTGCCTATAAACTACTGGGATTAGACACTTTCTTCACCACCGGAGCCGATGAAACCCGCGCTTGGACCATAAAAAAGGGTTCAAAGGCGCCTCAAGCCGCCGGAGAAATCCATACCGACTTTATTAAAGGCTTTATCCGCGCGGAAGTCATTAATTGGGAAAAATTCGTTGAGTGCGGTAACGACGCTAAAGCCAAGGAACTAGGACTAGTTAGAACCGAAGGTAAAGAATATGTGGTCCAAGATGGCGATATCTGTAATTTCTTGATTAATAAATAACCCTCAATAACAAAAATACGGCCAACCGGCCGTATTTTTTTGTCCTAGAATTTATTTCTTCTTATAGCTTCTCTAAAACCACAATTTCTCGATAGACTTTTTGTCCAGGTCGGCCGTAAATAATCGTTTCCCGATTATTTTTCTTGATAAATTCGCTCGTGCGTAGTTTTTCTGGAATCATATTAAGTATCCTGAAGCCCTCATAATTAGGCGTAATTAGTTTTTGTCCATAAAAAAGCGGCCAAATCATAACCACGCGCCCGCTCTTTTTTAACACAATCTGAAATTCTTTAAGCGCTAAGCTATAGAGTTCTTCAAGATTCCGCGCCACAGTTTTAAAATCAATTAGTCCTCTCTGCGGACCAAGGAAAGGCTCAGTTATTATCGCTTCAGCTAGGCCGGCTTTAATAAATTTCGAAAGATTAACAACATTCTTCACTAAAATTTTTATATTAACATCTTTAACGCCGTATAGCTCTCTAATCCAACTAATATTTTTGTGGGTATCATCAATTGCTCGCGGCGAAACGTCAGAGCCAAATAAATGTTTATAACCTGCGAGCATAGCCTCGCTTAAAATTGTGCCCGACCCGCAGAAGGGGTCGACAATCACATCGTTATAATCTCTTACTTGTGCTAAATTAATCATGATCTGCGCCAATTTTGGCGGCAACATGCCCGACTGATCATCGCGAGCCGGACGACCATAATCGCGTCGCGACAAATCTTTAAATGGCTGGACTGATAAAGTTTCACCGATTAAAATTTTATCTCCTTCTTTAACTAAAGTGAATTCAATCCCGCGCGCAATTAACTTATTTTGAGTAACCACCACGCTTGATAAAGTTTTTTCACGGCTAATAACAAAACGGGAGCTAATATTCTCTTCGCTAAAATATTTTTTTAATTTAAGTCCTAGATTCTGTTTATTGAATTGATACTTCCCGTAATCTGAGAAGCCAAAATTAAATTTTCCTTCCTTACTTTGATATTTTTTAATTTTCGCTAAATCAGTTAAAGTTTTGAGTAATTGTTCATCGTTTCCTTCATTAACTTCTTCTTTAATTTCTCCAATCTTAATAATACCGCCCAGTCTCTTCATTAGACTTTCCGCATTTATTTCTATATCTGTCTCCCAAACTAAAAAATCAGCCGCTAATAAATTGGCTTTCTTTAAATCAACGGCCGCGGCGAGCTCTGCCACGGATAAGGCGGTATTTGTTCCTAAAACAAAGAAGTATTTCATACAGTTTATTCTATCTTAATCTAAGCGGGCTGGCAATTATTAGAGCTCTTGCAATTAATAAATATTCATGATAATCTAAATTCACAAATAAATACACACAATATCTTTCCCATATCTTGGGTTCGACCCAAGATAATTCTACCAATATTAGAGTAGAATTAAAGGTATTCTTAAACCCCAAAGGATTTAGAATACTTGGGGATTTTATTTAATAAGCGAGTCTTTAGAAATTATTTAAAAATACTTTAAATAATCTTTAAATCCTCTAATCTATAATAACTATGTCAAAAACCAAAGCAGCCGGTGCGACCCATTACGAAATTTTATTCATCATCCCGAACAAATTCACTGATGATGAGGCAAAAACCGTAGCGGAAAAAGTCGGCAAAGTAATCACCGAAAACAGCGGCCAAATTACCCACACTGAATACTGGGGCAAAAAGAAGCTGGCCTATGAAATCAAGCACAATGCCTATGGGTATTACGGCTTATTTGAATTTGATCTAGAAGGGAATTTTTTAGCCAAAGTCGATCAAAACTTAAGATTATCCTCTGATGTCTTGCGCCACCAAATTATTGTTAAGAAGGCGAAGTCGGCGGAAGATATCGCTCGCGAACAAGCTATTCGCGTTAAGATCGATTCTAAAAAAGCGGCGGAAGAAAAAAAGCAAGAAGAAAAAGAGAAAAAGGCGTCCACATCAACTATAACGCCAACTTCAGCTTCTAAGGCTAAAGACAAGCGTGTGGACTTAAAGGATTTGGACGAAAAATTAGAAGGCATTTTAAGTGCCAAAGATTTAATTTAATTAATCCAAAAATATGAACTTAAATAAAGCAATGGTCATCGGTAATTTAACTCGTGACCCAGAATTGCGTAATACCCCTTCCGGACAGTCTGTCGCCTCTTTTTCGGTGGCTACCAACTTGGTTTGGACCGATCAAAGCGGACAACAACAGAAAAAAACTGAGTTCCATAATATCATCGCCTGGCGCAAATTAGCAGAAATCTGTTCTAAGTATTTACATAAAGGTTCTAAGGTCTTTATTGAGGGCCGTCTCCAGACAACTGATTGGACCGGCCAAGATGGCGTTAAGCGCTATCGCACAGAAATCGTCACCGAAAACATGATTATGCTTGATACTAAAGGCGGCTCACCAATGGGCGGCGGTTTGCCAAACAATAATTCTCCTGAGGCAACCATCGAAATCCCCGACGAATTGATCGATGACGAAGAAATTCGTGTCGAAAATATTCCCTTCTAATAAATTAATAAACTTATGACTAAAAAAATTAAAGAATGTTACTTCTGCGTCAATAATCTTGACGTTGACTACAAAGATACACGAACCTTAAGACGCTTTGTAAATTTCTTCATGAAAATTTTACCAGGTGATCGTACTGGCGTTTGCTCTTGGCACCAAAGAAAATTAGCGATGGCTATTAAGCGTTCACGCGTTATGGCCCTCTTATCACCAACTCATAAATAATTCACTAAGCCTAGAAACTTATGTTGAACTTTAATGAAATCAAAACCGGCAAAGTTATTAAAATAAATGCCGAACCTTATATTATTATAAAAACCGATCATCATAAAATGGGGCGCGGTGGAGCGGTTTTAAAAGTAAAGTGCCGTAATTTGATTAACGGTAATATTTTGGAGCGCACTTACCAGGGCGCAGAAAAAGCCGAGGAAGCGGAAACTGAAACCAAGAAGGCTAACTTCATGTATAAAGACAAGGACGAGGCCTACTTTATGGATAATAATAGCTACGAGCAATTTAATCTTCACTTAGAAGAGTTGGGCGAACAAACTCAATTTCTTAAAGACGGAACGGATGTTGATGTTTTATACTTTGAAAGCCGCCCCGTTTCTATCAGTCTACCGATCAAAATGGAATTCAAGGTTGTTAGTGCTCCCCCAGGTGTGAAGGGTAACTCAGCGGGCAATGTTAACAAACAGGTTGAAATTGAAACCGGCGCTAAAATTAATGTCCCGATGTTTATTAATGAGGGTGATATGATAAGAATTAATACCGACACGGGCGAGTATGTAGAAAGAGCGAACTAAACTCTAAAAACTGCTCCACTAGGAGCGGTTTTTGTTTGTTAAGAGGGCATGATATAATATAAGGAGTTAAATAAAATTTATGCTTATTGGAATAATTATTTTTATAATTTTTTTCTTTATCTTAGCGCTTAGCCGTTTGGACTATGCTTTGTTTTTCTTAATTGCGGCCCTCCCCAGTTATCTAATTCGCTTCTCCATCTTTGGTATCCCGGCAACAATTCTCGAGGCCATGATTTTGATTACCTTCGCGGTCTGGTTTTTTAAAAATTGGCTACCACATTTCAGAGATTTAATTAAAAAGCGGACCGGAAGAATCCCCTACCCTTTTTCTTGGGAAATAATTTCTTTAATCATTCTCTCCTTTGTCGCTACCGGCGTTGCTAGTTTTAGTTTGGGCGCGCTTGGTATTTGGAAGGCCTACTTTTTTGAACCAATTCTTGTTTTTATTTTAATTATTAACCTGTATTCGGAAAAAAAAGAGTGGCAAAAAATTCTTTGGGCACTTTTACTATCAGCCGCCAGCGTTTCTCTAATGGCTTTGTGGCAAAAAATAACCGGCCAATTTATTTTTAATGAATTCTGGGCAAACGAAGCGACGCGGCGCGTAGTCTCTTGGTTTGGTTATCCTAATGCCGTTGGTTTATATCTCGCTCCTTTAGTTTTAGTTTTCTTGGGCTGGTTTTTTTCTCTACCGCATCAAACAACACTAAGTAAAACGCTTAAAAAAATTCTTATAATTTTAGTTATCGCCGGTTCTCTGCTTTCAATATACTTTGCTCGTTCCGAGGGAGCGCTTATTGGCATCGTAGCCGGATTATTTTCTTTTGGGCTACTTGCTGGACGTAAACAAAGAGTTGCTACTCTTGTCCTAGCTCTCGTTGTAATTGCTGGCGTCTTCTTCTTTGCTCCCACAAAAAATTTCGTTTTGACCAAACTAACTCTTAATGATTTGTCTGGCCAAATTAGACAAAGGCAGTGGAAAGAAACTTTACTTGCTCTCACTGGTACAAAAATTATTACTGGCGCCGGGTTAAATAGCTATCAAAAAGCGGTTGCTCCTTTCCACCAGGAAGGAATTTTCTTTAATAGTGATAATTTACCTAATTTTGATGCTCAATTGCGAGCTAGCTCAACGCTACGTGCTAAATACTGGCAACCGGTAGAAATATATTTATATCCTCACAATATCTTTTTAAACTTCTGGAGTGAAATTGGACTTCTCGGCGCATTAGTATTTATGTGGCTGATATTTAAATCTATTTATATTTCTCTAAAACTAACAATTACTTACGGCCGTGAAAAACACGGTGAAAAATATTTAGCCCTCGGACTAATGAGCGCTCTTATTACTATTCTCGTTCACGGTCTAGTCGACGTCCCTTATTTTAAAAACGATCTGGCGGTGATGTTCTGGCTCTTCCTCGCTTTTATCGGCCTGCTTAATTTAAATCAAAAATTTGGTTCTAAAAATATCCGTAATTAATATGAAAATGATCCTGCAGAAAATCATTGCCGCAAGCGGTTATTCATCGCGCCGCTACGCTGAAGAATTAATTAGAGAGGGCCACGTTAAAGTGAACGGGGTTTTGGCGCTTGTGGGCGAACAAGCTGATCCGAATATAGATAAAATTACGGTTAATGGCCGTCTTATCCCAAACTTAGAAAAAAAAGTCTATATCATGCTCAACAAACCAGAGGGTTATACTTGCACTAACCGCCACTTTCATAATGAAAAAAATATTTTCGAATTAGTCGACTCACCCGCTCGGCTATTTGCGGTCGGCCGTTTAGATAAAGACAGCCGCGGTTTAGTCCTTCTAACTAACGATGGTGATTTAACTCAAAAATTATCCCACCCCAAATTCGAAAGCGAAAAAGATTATGAAGTAAAAATCCGCGATGAAGTTATTAATCCCGAAATGGTTATAAAGAAATTGCAAGCTGGTGTTGACATCGGTGAAGGCGACGGCGTTGTCCGCGCCAAAAAAGTAAAATATTTACAAAACGACTTATTTGTAATAACCTTAAACGAGGGCAAAAAAAGACAGATTCGACGCATGTTTGCGGTTTTAGGAACCAGAGTTGCTGATTTAAAAAGAGTAAGGCTCGGCGGACTAACCTTGGGTAATTTGCCGGAAGGACGCTGGGATTATTTAACGGAAGAAGAAATTAATAATTTAAAAATCAGACAATAAAGAAAGGGAGACGTGGCAGAGTTGGTTGAATGCGCCGCACTCGAAATGCGGTATACCTGAAAGGGTATCAGGGGTTCGAATCCTCTCGTCTCCGCTAAAAGATTCTCTGTTTAAAAATTAATATGATAAAGGCAATTATCTTTGATGTTGGCGGTACTTATATGACCGGAAGCGTAGTTGATTTTATTAATCGCTCATATCGGGTTCTGGGAATTAATAAAATAATCGCGAACAGTGACGGGGTTGTTTTTAATGAAGATTATAATAAGGGTTTAATTAGCTATCAAGATTGTTTTCAAAATTTTTTTGGTGTGGCTATTTCTGAAGAGCAAATGAATCTAATTAAAGAAATTTGGATGAATACTTGGGCGCCGACCAAAGAAATGATTGGCCTAATAAACACGCTCAAACAAACTTACCGCTTAGCTATCTTATCAAATTCCGATCTTTTAAATTCAACCAAATATACATCCTTGGGTTGGTATTCGTCTTTTGACCCATTAATTCTATCCCACGAATTACATATTCTAAAGCCTGATAAAAAAATATATGAAATTACGCTCAATCAATTAAACCTACCGGGAAATGAATGTCTTTTTATTGATGACCAAGAAAGGGCCTTGATGCCTGCACGCGATTTAGGCATGGATACGATATTATATAAATCGATTACACAATTAAAAAATGAGCTCAAAACTCGGAGAATAATATAAATAATAATATGGACGGAACTGTTAACCATAATAACAATGACATCATAAATATTTCTATTCCTGGGGTAGCGGTTGATATTGACGAAACTCTATCCTGGACAATTGGTTATTGGATACAAGAAATGCAAAAAAAATTTGGTAACCCGGAAAATCTTACCGTTAAAGAAATGGTAGAAAAATACCGCTATACTCAAAATGTTCCCTATTGGCAACATTCCGAAGCGTTGGCCTGGGTGGACGAAAAAATTAATTCTAATGAAACCCAAGAAAATCTGCCTCTAATCGAAGGCTCAAGCGAATATTTAAACAAAATAAATAAAATTATTCCGATTGTTGCTTATATCACCATTCGTCCTAACCGCGTTTTAGCGGGTACAAAAAATTGGTTAAAAAAACACCGTTTCCCAGAGGCGCCAATTATTTGCCGGCCAGATGAAATAGTTCATGGTAATGGCAATGAATGGAAAGCGAAAATGCTAGAAAAACTTTATCCTAATGTTTTGGGTATAATCGATGATAATGCGAAATTACTGGCATTTTTAAGTAAAAATTATCAAGGAAAAGTTTTTTTATATGACCACTCTAGCCATTACGACTTCTCTTTCGCGGTCGCCTGCAAAAACTGGGGTAAAGTTTATGAAGAAATCAAAAAACATTTTAAAAAATAACTAGCCACGATGTTAGCCTCCATAGTTCAATGGATAGAACGTGAGCTTCCGGAGCTTAAAGTGGGGGTTCGATTCCCTCTGGGGGCACAAAAAAACACTCGCTACAGCGAGTGTTTTTGTATCTCTAACCTAATTAATTATCCTCTTCTTCCCCGCCTCTTGTTGCCGGCGTAACTGTATTTGTATTTTGGACGTTCTGCCGAATCTGTTGTTGGCTCGTTTGCTGGTTAAGATCGCCAATATAATAACTAGCTAACATGCTAGCGGCGCTACCGGAATGAGGCCGGCCAATATCTTTCGTATTGAAAGCCTGAGTTGCTTCTTGTCCGCAATGCGGAATGATAGTTCCAGCGCCACCGGGATGAGCCGATAAAAAGCTAGTGACATTATAGACTTTATTATTAATAAGCAACCAGCAATCATTAGAGTTATTATGCTTTGCAATTTCTGCCAAAGAAAGCGAGCTGGTCTGATTCTGATTATTTAGAGCCGCCTGAGATCCTGAAGCATTAGACGAGTTAGCCGGCAAACCATTAATACCAATAGGGGCACCCGTTAGAAAATTACCTCTCGCTAACTGGTTATTAGTGTTTTTATTATTCTGATAAAAAACTAAACCCGCGGTCAGAACCGCGACGACGACCGCCCAAAAAATAAATAATGATATAGTAATTAATTTTTTCATACGAGTTGAAAATTCTCAAAATGAATATTTTTTCTTTTTATATTCAATTTTAATAATTGTTCTGTTAAACCAAACATTAGCGGCGCCGGCCCGCAGAGCAAGATATCTTTATTTTTAAGATCCGGACTAAGTTCAGAGATTATTTTGGCGCTCAAGTATCCCTTCTCGGACGAATGCCAAGGAATAATTCTAATTTTACCATTAGTTTCTATTTCTTTTAATTCCGCCATTAAAACTGCTTCTTCCGGCTTATTAGTACAATAATAAAGATCAATATGATAGCTATTATCAGCCAGACTCCTCGCCATACTAATAAAGGGTGTTATGCCGACGCCACCCGCTATCCAAATTTGATTCTTATTTAAAATATTAAGGTGAGAAAACTTGCCATAAGGACCTTCGATTGAAACGGGTAACCCAGGCTGCAAATCTTTTAATTTAGCAGTAAAATCGCCCAATGATTTCACTACTATTTTCAGATCATCCGTCGGACTTCCTGAGGAAATAGAAAAGGGATGAGCTTCTGTGCCGATGCTACCGGATAAAAAACGAATAAAAATAAACTGGCCGGGATAAAACTTCAATCTTCGGTTGCGGGGTTCAAGCTCTAATTCAACTACCTGCTGATTTAAAATATTTATCTTTTTTAAATTATAAATTAAATTAAAATTAAACAACTTGCTTAAGAAGGCCTGATAAAAACTAAGTCCGAAGCCAATTAACCCCAAAGTAAGAAGATAGATTCTTAAAAGTCCATCCCGTGAAATATCACTCGGGATATAAATTGAATGTAAGAGAGCGAAAATAAAGGCAAGAACCATAAACTTATGTGAAAATTTCCAAGTATGATACTTCAGTTTGATATAAAAGGTCAAAACAATTAAAACCGTCATTATGGTTAAGGCGAGACTGCCATAAGTCACGGGAATATTATTAAATGGAATAAAAAAATCTGCGGCCGATTTGAGAGATACCGATAAATAGCTGAAGACCAAAAAGAGCGGATGAAATAGAAGAGAAACAAATGCAAGAGCGCCAATTTTATGATGAAAACTATAAATATTATTCAAACCATAGAAAAATCTTTCTACTATCTTTATCCTGAAACTCAAAATTAAATTAATCGAAAAAAGGGTAAGGCCGACAATCCCTAAAATTTGACCAATACTGGTCATTATGGCAATAAAGTTAAAAAAGCGGTAATTTAAAGGTTCGATAAAAAACCAGCGCCCAAGGGGCACGAGAACTAAAATTAAAATGGCTAATATTCCTACTTTTTTTCGCATAAAATAAAATATATAGTTAATACGTATCTCGGGTAAATTAAATTATACCCTTTGTAAAAAGCTTTTACAATAAAAAATGGCTTGTAAAATACTTAATAAAAGCCTATACTATCAGCAACAGAGGTTGAAAGTTTTTATGTCACCGCTTATGTAATTGCCCGTAATTGTGAGGGAATGATTGTGACCGCTAAAAATGAGAGGACGAACTATTTAAAGTTTTACATCTCCTTGTTCTTTCCAAAAGTTCATCCAGACCAACAGCTAAGGCCCCTAAATTATGTATTCTAATATTCAGTGATCCAGGGGGAAATATATATGCCGAAGCTTTGGGCACAAAACATGCGCGATAAACCTCTGCTCTCCCGAAAATTTTTTTCTTTCGGGAGTTTTTTTATCTAAAAACAACCCAATTATAAACTGGGTTGTTTTACCGGCGGAATGGACGGGGCTCGGACCCGCGACCTTCTGCGTGACAGGCAGACGCTCTAACCAACTGAGCTACCACTCCTTGTTATAGTCTTCTATATTCTTAAAAATGACTAATTTCGTTTTTAGCCACAAAAAAATCATAGCAGAAACATTTTTTCTTGTCAAAGGGGAAAATAATGAAAAATCTTGCCAAATGGCAACAAACAGGCTATAATTTAAATACAAAAAACTAGCTCTTATATAGTTTTTTTAATTTACTCTAATATGGAAAAAGTATTAAACCAAAAAACAATTGCCGAAATAGAAAAAGCTCTTTTGGCTCAAAAAAAGCAGGTTCTTCATGAACTTAGCGAATTTTCTAGAAAAGACAGCCATGAGGTTGATAATATGACAACCAAATTTCCTGAATACGGCGATAAGCCGGACGAGAACGCTCAAGAAATGAACGACTACTCAACTAATGTCGCGACCGAAAAGGTTTTAGAAAAAAGCCTTGAAGATATTAACAAGGCTCTAGAAAGAATAAAAAAAGGCAGCTACGGCGTTTGTAAATATTGTGGTAATCCGATTGCCGAAAAGAGATTGCTTGCTCGGCCGACCGCCAGTTCTTGTATTAGCTGTAAAACAGAGCTACAAGAAAATGAATAATTTTATTTTTAAAACTCACTTAAAAAATATAGCTATTGTTCTAATGATAGCTATATTTTTTATTATCGATCGCTATTTGAAAATAATGGCCCTCAACAGCGCCCTTAACCCACCAATAAAGATAATCGGGGATATCTTTTCTTTTAGTTTCACGGCTAATTACTATATGGCCTTCTCCTTACCTTTCGGCGGATGGGTCTTAAATATCATTATTCTACTTATTATTATAGCTCTATTTTACTATATATTTTATTTAATATTAAACAAAAAAAATCAAGAAGTAAATATTATACTATTGACAATTATTTTATTTGGTGCTATAAGTAATATACTGGACCGCTTCGTCTGCGGCTATGTAATTGATTATTTAGAACTGCGTTATTTTACCGTTTTTAACTTGGCGGATGTGATGATTAGTCTCGGAGCTTTAATTATAATTTTAAAAAATTTTAAAAGATAATATGTTAAAAGATTCAGTTTTTAATCAAATAAACAATAGCCGACAAGCTTATGAGAACACTGGTTCCATGCTTGAAACAGAGTTTATCGGTAATGTTAACCAAACCCTTTATAAACAAGGAGCTTACGAAATGATTTACAAAGAACAACTGCCGGAAACAGCTGATCCAGAAAAAAACTACGAAAGAATTTTAAAAATAAGAGAAGAGGCTCAAAAAACTTTTAATGATACTTTGGCTTTCGCTGATAGAAACAAGTATATTAATTTTAAGAATTCAATGGCCTTGGTCGAAAAATGCCAAGTTGGCAATCCAGAACAGCCAAAAAAATTTTTTGCGGCCGCTCTTTTCAATTATATAAAACAAAGATTCGATGATAAATATATTCTAAAATTCTTTACGGCTACCGGTGGGACCCATTTAGATATTGTCCATAAAATTGATTGTTATTTTAAATTATATAATAAAGAAACTCAAGAAGAGTTAACTAGAGCCACTATAGATATCACGGGCCGAAAAAGTAAAGATAAAGCGACGGCTGATGTTTTACTTAATATACAGCCAGAAGAAAAAGATCTCTATGATCCAAGCCAGGGCAACACTAATTTTGATAAAGTTTTCTTTGACCAAAAAATAAAAGAATTTGGCGAAGAGATTATCGCATCTTTAGTTGAAAATTATAAGAAAACCCAACAATAAAAACAAAAATCGATGAGCTGGAAGAAGCGAATGATTGGCGGCGTAGATAAAATGCCGCCGGATGAATTTGAGAGATTTAAGCTTGAAACCCTCAATAAACCCCTAGAATGGGGGGAGGGGATTTGTCGCTGCGTCTGCACAAAATGTCAAAACGTGGCAGAAATCAACGAAGAGTTCGTTACGGGTCTCTTAAACACAATGGCCCTTCTCGGTACGCGCCCGGAAACAAATATCAGGAGACTGACTGATTTCCAGAAATGGTACTTTGAAGTAGGCTATTGCGACCTTTGCGGTCCAGGCGAACTTTCCGTCGAGTTTAAAATGATAAAAAACAGGCCAGAATAAACATCTGGTCCTTTTTATTTTAATCTAATTATTAGTAGTAATGGCGATTATCGGCTTATTATCGACCTTTAAAAAGCAGACACCTTTAATTTATACTCATACTTACATTTATATTTATTTATGTTTCTTCAAAAGATATAAGAGTAGAGCCGTTGATAAAAAAATTGTTTCGACACGTATGACTTGGGTCGGAATTACCTCTTTAAACATAAACCCGAATGGGGCATAAGCGAACATCCAAAAAATTGAATTTAACACAATTACATACCGGGCTATTTCTCTCCAATTGTTTTTAATAAACTCTTTAATTTTAGTCATAAAATTTTTTATTATTCAGGCTGACTGCCTAATTATATTATTATATCACAATTTAATATTAGTTTCTGAAAACATAATAAAAACAGGATATTATTCCTGTTTTTTATAAGATGAATATAGATTACCAATTATTTTGTTCAAACTTTGTTTTAACATGTTCTCTTGTTTTGAAGTGTTTGTTTCCCATTATCAGTTTGAGTGTCATCACTTAAAAATTTAGCTGCTAGAATAACAACAAACACCGACGTTATTCCGTAAGTTAATAATTTTAAACAAAAATCAGTGAAAGAAGTGCTTCCCATAAATACAATCACCGCGACCACGACCAAAACAATAGCTAAGGCTTGTTTAGTCGAAAATATCTTTTTTTCAATTGATAATTTTTTCATATTTTTTATTTGATTATATTATAACACAATTTTATAACAATTCTAAATAGCTACCCTAAAATAACAAAAAACAGACCATTAAATCTGTTCTCTGATATGTGGGCGCACAAGGATTCGAACCCTGGACCCCTTCGGTGTAAACGAAGTGCTCTAACCAGCTGAGCTATGCGCCCTTAATAATTTTAGGAAATGGTGGGCGAAAGAGGACTCGAACCTCCACAGCCTTGCGGCCACAAGCCCCTCAAGCTTGCGTGTCTACCAATTTCACCATCCGCCCAAAACCAGAAAAAGTCGTCTATTTGACGACCTTTTCTTTCAACTTCTTCTTATAGCCATCTCGCAAATAATATAATTTAGCTCTTTTGACGGCCGCTTGTTTCTTGATTTCAATTTTAGTAATCGTCGGTAAATTCAAGGGAAATATTTTTTCCACGCCGATGCCTTCGGAAACTTTACGCACGGTAATAGTCGCTCCTTTTTCTTTATTATGCTTGCGCGCAATAATCATACCTTCAAAATATTGGACTCTTTCTTTCTCCTCTCCTTTTGAATTTAATTCTTTAATTTTTTGGTAAACCCTGATAGTCATTCCGGGCTTTAATTCTAATTTTGTCTCAACCATATAGATAAAAATTATATAAACGAGATTGGTTAAATCTCGTTTTGAAACACTTATTTAATAAGGCAAATCTTGTCTAATATTATAATTAATTTTTCCTCTTGTCAAGGCTCTCTTTTACATAGTCATATGTTATCTGAAAAACTTGATCTGGGGTTAATTCGGTCGTATCAAGATAGAAATCATAATTTTTAGGGTCGTAAACATCAATATTATAG
>Ga0172381_10002716_pt1 | contig 19238 bp, 19 predicted proteins | sample Leawel6488metaG_FD_119754 | JGI IMG/M metagenome (GOLD analysis project Ga0172381, IMG submission 119754) | Leachate microbial communities from a municipal landfill in Southern Ontario, Canada - Leachate well 64-88 metaG | ecosystem: Engineered > Solid waste > Landfill > Unclassified | place...
TTCTAGGGTCTTTTCGTCTAACTGCACTTAACCGGCATCTTCACCGGTATTGTATTTTCACCGAGCTGGTCCCCGAGACAGTTCTCCGGTCATTACACCATTCGTGCGCGTCGGAACTTCATGTATTTACATTACTTAATCTCCAAAAATGGAGAGCAAAACCCACTATTACTAGTGGCACAGACTATATCTTCATCTCAATGCATTTTGAATATCTTTCTTTGAATACTTTCTTTTTCCACTTGGATTCATTTGAAAAACTAAATCTAAAATCTTTTTTAATCCGTTCTTATTCTTGTGCATATTTTTTTGCATAAGAAAACAAACTTCTTTAAAACGATTAAAGTCATTCTGTTTCTCTGAAATCAAAGGGTGTTTTTCAAAATGAGGAATTATTTTACTGATTAGGTTTTCCAAACTTCTCACTTCATATTTAAGTGTTTTGTCTGAATAATCTCTTCTGATAAAACCACATTGAAAAATGTTTTGCATCAGGAAAAGAATTTGTGCTCTATCTTCATTTTGACTGACAGAAAAACTTGGTTTGGTTTCCCAGCCCAGAGTTAGTTTGTCTCGCTTTGAAAAAGAAACACTAAAGCATCCTTCTCCATCCACATATCCTGAAATATATTCTTGTATATTATGCTTTTTTATATTGAGAGCCGGCATGTTATAGATTATAACAATAATCTATCTAGGTCGCCACTATACAGAGGCGACCTAAGTCGTTACGGGGTCACTATAATTTGATTATAGGACTTCCCACGGTATTGTCCTTAATTACTTTCGCACTTTCATTAAGGATTCCACCGTTATAAGCCGGATTTAATCCGAAAATCACTCTTCGGATGGGCAGTTCTCTACCCGACAAGGTATTTCGCTCTAGTCACCTGTAAAAACTAGGACTCTATCTTCATCCTCTTTCGTAAGAAAGTAGGATGCATGGCGTTGGTCTCTTGTTAACCATGATTGGATTCTCATACATTACTGCATAAGTAGGTAGCGTTTTTGTGTAATTTTTCTGTTTACTTTTCCTACAACAGTCCCAATCCTTTTTGACTCATTATTACAACACATATTGTAAAATATGTCAAAAACCTTAGGACCGTTATAGTTACGGCCGACATTCACCAGGGCTTATATCAGTCTGCATATCACATTGCTGTAATACACCGCCGATATTTGACCTTCTGGCATTGGTCAGGTGTCACCCCCTATACATCCTCTTACCGAGTTCGCAGGGAGCTGTGTTTTTGGTAAACAGTTGCCAGAGATACTTTCGCTGCGGCCCTCTAAATAAATAGAGGGCAAGCCTTATCCCGAAGTTACGGCTGCTTTTTTGCCGAGTTCCTTGGGGACCACTCACTCGTTCGTCTTGGTCTACTCGACCTGATCACCTGTGTCGGTTTGCGGTACGGATTCTATATTCATAAGTTTAGAGATTTTTCTTGGAAGTGTGCTTTGCATTATCATCCTCAGCCGAAACTGAAAACTTTTCATTTCTCTTGGAATTGCTATTTAAAGCAGTGTACGGATTTACCTATACAACATCCTTAAGAAACAAACTTCAAATCCAATAATGAGCAATGCATACTACACTCCGTCATCCCATCACAAAATACAGAAGTCAGGGAATATTAACCCTGTGTCCATCGGGTACGGATTTCTCCATCCCCTTAGGCCCGACTAACCCTTGGCTGATTGACATTACCAAGGAAACCTTGATCTTTCGACGGTGGGCGTTCTCAACCCACTTGCGGTTACTTGTGCCAACATTCTTACTTCCACACACTCCAGAGGCCCTCACGGGTCCTCCTTCACTGCTTTGGATTGCTCTCACGAACAATCCGAGTGGAACACTCTCCTACCACTCGTGAACTTCATAGAGGAGCCAACAATAATTATATTGTTGGCAGAAAAATTAAATAATTTCGGTTGGGGTGAAACATTTTAAATGCTTGATTAATGTTCCACATCCTAAAGTGATCTCTCCAATACAAGAGAGCGAGCTCAAGAATTTGAGCACTTTAGAACTCAAAAATACAATAGAAAAAAATTAGCATTCTGTTTTGTATTTCTGACCCAAAACTTAATAAAGAACAAATAACTGAGGCTGACTGTAAATTTTACAGTTTTTCTCCTTTTCCCAATAGGAGAACTTCAATACAATATCAGCCAGCCTTCAGCAAAAACATTTCCTCTATGAAATTCACGAATCCTCAAATTCGGTATCATACTTAGCCCCAATTATTTTCGACGCAAAATCTCTGGATGAGTGAGCTGTTACGCTATCTTTAAAGGATGGCTGCTTCTAAGCCAACCTCCTCATTGTCAGAGAAATTTCACCTTCTTATTTTACACTTAGTATGAATTTAGGGACCTTATTTAGAGATCTGGGCTGTTTCCCTTTTCACCTGTGGAGCTTAGCCCCCACGGTGTAACTGCCGTGCTTTAACTTCTGGTATTCGGAGTTTGATAGGTTTCGCGAGATTGCTCCCTGTCGAAACCTTCCAGTGCTCTACCCCCAGAAAGAAACACACGACGCTAGCCCTAAAGCTATTTCGGAGAGAACCAGCTATTACCAGGTTCGATTAGCTTTTCACTCCTTACCACAAGTCATCCCAACGCGTTGTACGACGAACGGGTTCGGACCTCCATTTCACTTTCGCAAAACTTCATCCTGCTCATGGCAAGCTCACCTGGCTTCGGGTCTTATGCATACTACTTAATCGCGCTATTAACACTCGGTTTCCCTGTGGCTTCATGGTTCTCCCATTTAACCTTGCAGTATGAATAAACTCGTTGGCTCATTCTTCAATAGGCACGCCGTAGCAGAGTAAACTCTGCATCGACTCCTTGTAGACATATGGTTTCAGGTCTATTTCACCGCCCTAATCGGGCTACTTTTCACCTTTCCCTCACGGTACTAGTTCACTATCGATCTTTAAGAGTATTTAGCCTTAGCGGTTAGTTCCGCTGGATTCCCCCCGGCCATTCGTGTCCTGGGGTACTCAAGAACAGTAATAAAAGAGATGAGTAATTTTCGCTTACGGGGCTATCACCCTCTGTGGCGTTGCTTTCCAACAACTTCTGCTAACTACTTATTTTTTAACTCTTCTAGAAATCTACATTACTGCCTTACAACCCCTTTTGTATTGCTACAAAAGGTTTGGGCTATTTCCTTTTCGTTCGCCACTACTTAGGAAATAATTATTATTCTCTTTTCCACCTGGTACTGAGATGTTTCACTTCCCAGGGTGCGCTTCTCAAAATCAAGTTTTGAAATTATTGAGGTTTGCTCAATAGGGTTTCCCCATTCGGAGATCTTCGGATCAAAGGTTGCTAGGCACCTCCCCGAAGCTTATCGCAACTATGCTACGTCCTTCATCGCCTCTTAAAGTCTAGGCATCCACCATACGCCCTTAAATTTCCTGTTAAGAAATTTGAAAATCATAATTCGTATTTTCATTAGTTTTCGTTTTCCGACCGCTCGGAAAACAAAGACTGTTCTGTCTGCAGTATAAAAGACCCTTAAATCTCACTCCCTTTCTCAAGGAGAGCGACACCGCGACAGCTTTTAATTTTCAATTTTCAATCCGTTCCGACAAACAAAAAACCGCCTTATGGCGGCTAAAAGAAAAAACATTCTCTTTAGGTCCGCCTTTTGAGTTTCGTGTTTTTTGTGTTTATCATACCGATATGAAGAGTATAGCAAAATCAAAAAAGATGTCAACCCAAGTGACATCTTTTTTGAGAATACATATATTCTTTAAACCAAAAACAAAATATGATAAATTGGTTCTATTCCTTATGAGAAATTTCTTCCCCAATTTTATTTAACAATCGGGCAGCTGCATCTTTACCACCAAGCCCAAATGCAAGTGCTCCACTTAGAGCAAGCATTCCAATCATACCTGTAAATAGAACACCCATATATTGATCGGCAACTCCAAGCTGACCAAGAGCAATAATAATTGCAAAAATCCAAACTGCATATTTTGCGATACTAGAAAGTGTTTGAGAAGAACGAACACTTACTGCTTTTGCTGAAGCAGATACTATTCCGGAAGCAAAATCAGCAGTAATAGCAGCTATTATCAAAATGAATGCTGCGACAATAACTCTAGGTAAAAATCCCAAAACATCATATCTTAAAAATGAAGCAATATAATCTAACCCAACAAGATTAAGAGAAGGGAGAAGGAAAACAATCACTACAAACCACTTTATTACCTGCCCTATAAAATAACCAGAATTGAGATTCATTCCTGCTTTTCTTAAAAGATTTCCTAATCCGATAGAATGGAAAGCTCCATCAATCTTCAAAACCTTAAAGACATGTTCAAAGGCTTTTGCCATTAAATTACCTAAAATCCAACCAATAATAAAGAGGATAATAGCAATAAGGAGTTTAGGGGTAAAATAAATGAAACCTTGCAAAAGATCAAAAAAAGAAACCGTAAGAACATCTGTCCAATTTAACCAAATACTACTCATAATTATTTAATTTACATTAATAATAACTTTAAGTTCGACCTTAAAATCTTTAATAGTTTAATTATATCAATACTTTATGCTTTTTTTAGAGTTTGTGTGGATAACTCCTTACTAGCAAAAATTACTTCGTGGGGAAAATCTAATATGTCTCGGACAAGTTTATCATACATATCAAGACGATATACAAATTCTTTTGTATCAAAAACAACAAAGGCAAGTTCTATACCCATTTCTGCTTCAATTTTTTTAATACCTTCTTCAATTTTAGATTGTTTGAGTTTATCCCCTACTATTAAAATATCCACTCTTGTATCCTCTGCTTTAATAAACAATCCAGAGATAATGATTAGTTTTATCTTTCCTGTTTTTCTGAATAATTCAATTATACTTTTTCTATCAATGCTTCCTGATTTAATTAATAACTCTTCAAACTGTGTAATATATTGAAAATTTAAATTTAAGGACCAACCAGAAGAGTGCTTTTTTAGAAAGCCAATATTGTAAAGCAATTTTATTTCTTTTCTTGTTACACTCTCGTCTGTTCTACTTCTTTTTGTTACATCTTTTTTAGTAAAAACCTTGCCTTTACTTTGTAAAAAAAGTCGCATTATTTTTACTCGCGATGTATTACCTAATATCTTTCCAAGTATTTCCATAACTATTTATTATTATATCACTATTGAAAATCAAAATCTATAATTTTATTTATTGATTCTTTGTAAGATTTGTTCTAAAGATAAACCAACATTATTTTTATCAGATAAATCAATAATTGTTTCTATTTCACATGCAGGATTGATATTAAGAGTTTTAAGTATATTAAGATTAATTTTGAATTCTTTTTTTATCTCTTTTAGATTAAGGAGATTGATTTTTGTGACAGAATCTGCCCAAAAGGATCCACCAATAGAAGTAAGGTTGGGAAGATTGATTTCTGTGGCAGAATTTGCCGAAAGGAATCCGCTTACAGAAGTAAGGTTGGGAAGATTGATTTCTGTGGCAGAATTTGCCGAAAAGAATTCACCAATAGAAGTAAGGTTGGGAAGATTGATTTCTGTGGCAGAATTTGCCCAAAAGGATCCACTTACATTTTTAAGTAATGGATATAATATATCCATAGAATTATCAGTAACATTTCCTGAGATGCTTTTAATTCCATCTTTCAACTTTTGCGGAACATTAGTCAAATCAACATCAATGCCTGTTTTAAGCACAAGATCAAGGTCTTCTTTTGTAATAGATTGAGGCACAGTAAGATTTCCTTTTATAAAAGTAAGGTCTTTGTTTTTTTTAATATAATCAATGGTTAATTCTTTATTTTCCAATGTATTAAATGTTTTATCTTTTGTGTTTTTATATAAACAATAATCAAAATTTTCAGAGCATTTTTGTATTTCCATTCCAGATTTTTCAAACGCATTAAATGTATCAATCACTATTTTTTTAGAACCTGGTAGTGAATTAACAGATGTATCATTTCCACCTTTGAATTGTTTTATATTCTTTGTCTTTTTTTCATATTCTAGAGTGTAATGTGGGATATTATCACTATCCCTCAATGATATTGCTTGTATTTCCCCTTTTTTTATTTTATTAATATAAAAGTCACTTTTCCCTATACAATGCTTCATTATTTCTGTTTCTTCTTTTAAATGATCCATACTTACAAGCTCAAGCAAAGTAATTTTTTCTCCGTTGATTATATATGTTCCATGATTAATTGGTTCTTTGTGTACTAAGGAATTAAAATATATTTCGTTGTAATTTACATTCTTATCAAATACAATTTTATTGTCTTCAAAGAATTGAAGGAGTGTCTCATTATATTTACTTGGTTTTGTTTCTCGTAATATATTTTTTATTTCTTCTTTATATTTTTTTTCTTCTTCAGAAAAAGTTTCCAAAAGTGCATTAGTATAATCGCTTACTTTTCTTTCTTTATCATTTTCCCTTTGAATCTGGTTTGCTCTTTCGTGCAGTCTAGGAATTGAATAATTAGTTGAAAGAATTGGATCCTTTGCTTCTGTTAGTGTGTAAAGTGTTCCGTATAAATCTTCTATTTTTATATCAAAATGTTTTCTGTGTGCATCTTCAAGAGATCTCTTTAATCCTTCAATATCAATTTGATTTAACACATTCTCCGCATTTTCTTTTAAATACTTTATATCTTCATCTACAAGGCTTACAACCGTGTCTTCTAGTTTTTTTATGAAATAGGGAAAAACTTTTCCGCCTCCAGCATAAATATCTTTACTTTTGTCTTTTTTAAAACCAAATCTACTAGTCAAAAAACGATTCAAAATCGTATTTGCTCCATTGAATGCTATACTTTTATACTTTAACTTCTCTGCTCTTTTTAGGAGTTTTCTCATTTCCTCTATTAAACTTAAATTCATTGTTCCATCTGAAGCAAGATATCTAAGATATGCCTCTTTTTCTTTATCATCAATACAAGCAAGATATGCGTGAGGCACTCCTTTTTCATCCCTTATTAATCTATTTAATGGATGATTGTTTTCTAATGTGTAAAATACTTTATCTAAAGATTTTTCTACAATATCTTTTGGAACAGTATCTATGTTTTTATTTATTCTTTCTATTTCCTTTTTGTCATTCTCGCTCAATTTTATTCTAGAAGATTTTCCTTCTTCGTTGTTCATACCATTGAAAAATTTTTCTTTTGTTAAAGGCATAGTATTAATTTTAATGCTGATAAAATCCTCTTGCTTCGCTATCTGGTAAAAGTAAAAGTTTGATTCCTTTTTCTTTACAAAACTCTCTTATCTTTTCATCATTTATTGAACCACTAGTAGAAAATATGTTTTTGATTCCCCTTTCTGATAGGACCTCAATTGCATCCACAAAAGGGAAAAAACTATCACTATATGCTGAAGCCCCTAAAAGATCTGCTTTTGCAGAAAATTCTTTTATTGATTTAGCAGACTCATCAGCTCTAAAAATAGCAAGTTTGGAAGCCCCTACTCTGTCTTGTTGTCCTACACCATTACCATACAAGCGATTTTCTTTTACTAAAGTGATTGTATTACTATTTGAGGTAGCTCCTACCGCCCAAGCCAAAACAATATCTCTTTTTTCTTCTTCAGGTATTTCTTTTACTTGTGATAGGTTAGGAACAAAAGTATAATTGGGTTGTTTAAGAAAACCCCCTCTGACATAACGAACCCTATTTTCTATATCAAGAGAGAAAATTCCTGCTTTTTCAATAGCATTGTTTTCAAGTAATCTACATTTTCCTTTTTTTCTTGAAAGTATCTCAATTGCCTCTTCTGTAAAGGAAGGAGCACATACCACATCCAAAAGTCTTCTTCCACTCGCAAAAGAATGAATTAATTCTTCAGCTATCTTCTCATCTACAGAAAAATTAAGCATTACCGAGCCACCAAATATAGCACGCAAATCCCCAAGAAGCATCTTATGCACTGTTTCCGTTTTATCAGTTTCAGAAACTCCAACTCCACATGCATTTCCGTGTTTTACTCCTAGAGCAATAAAAGGAACACTACCAAAGTTTTTTTCATATCCTGCCCCAATATGAGTAATTGTTTGCATCATTCTGTCTAAATCGCATATGTTATTGTAACTCATTGAACTTCCACCTTTTTGTTCCCATTTGTCTATGGAAAGAAGATCATTTTTAGAATCAAAGTTTTTGAAAAACCCAGCAGGTTTTTGCCAGCCATTTTCTCCATAAACACATTCTATAGTCCTCTCTCCAAAAATGGCTTCGTATTTTTCCTCTCCGTGATATTTTCCAGATACTGCACAATATTCTGCTATCATCATTTCTGCTTTTGCAGAAAGTTTTTTCAAGAATTCTTCTTTATCTGGTTCTCCCTTTTTTATCCATTCAATTACTTTTTCTCTATCATCTGGATCACAAATCACAATTCTTCCTCCTTTCGCCCCAGAACGAATCATTGTAGGACCTCCTATATCAGTCTTTTCAATTACCGATTCTGTAGTAGCAGATGTATTTTTTGTTTCTTCTTTTAGAGGGTAAAAATCAACACACACCATATCTATCCAAGGTATGTCATATTTTTCTAATTCTGATAAATGCTCTGGTGTATTTAATGCTAAAAGTCCTCCATGAATCTTGGGATGAAGTGTTGTTACTCTATGACCAAGTATCGCCCCCATTCCTGTAATTTGGGCAACATCTGTAACAGAAATTCCACATTCAGAAAGATGCCTTGCTGTTCCTCCTGAAGACAGTATTTTCCAGCCCATATTTACAAGTTCTTTTGCAAAAACCTCTATTCCTTTCTTTTCATAGACAGAAATAAGTGCTATTTTTTGATCTTGCATATAATTTTTTGATTATAGCATAAAAAGTAGTATAGGATAGTTTTCAAAAACAAAAATAGTGCAAAATAGTTTTACTATTTTACACTACTTCCTTTACCCTAAATATCTCCTATTTCAATTCCACCTTTGCACCTGCCTCTTCAAGTTTCTTCTTGAGATCTTCTGCTTCTGCTTTCTTCATTCCTTCCTTAAGAGTAACAGGAGCACCATCTACCATATCTTTTGCTTCCTTAAGTCCAAGAGCAAGAACTTCTTTTACAATTTTCATTACTCCAATTTTTTGCTCTCCTGCTGAAGTCAAAACTACAGTAAATGCATCTTTTTCTTCTTGAGCAGGAGCAGAACCTGCTCCGTTTCCTGCTACTGCTACAGCAGAAGCAGATACTCCAAACTTTTCTTCAAGAGTTTTTACAAGTTCATGAAGATCAGTCACAGACATTTTTTCTATTTGTTCAATGATATCTTTATATTTTTCCATATTTTTTATTTAATAAATTAATAATTATTTTGATTTCGCAATCTGATCCAATACAACAGCAAAGCGTTGAATTGGAGAATTGATAAGGTTCACAAACTGTGCATACAATATCTCTCTACTTGGAATCATAGCTATCTCGGTCATCTTTTGTGAATCAATAAACTTCCCTTCAAAAATTCCTCCGAGAATTTTGAGAATTCCATTATGTGCTTTGTGAAAATTATAGACTTCTCTTGCTGTCTTAGTAGCATCCTTTGAATACACAAGTGCAACTTCTCCTGTAAGAGGAGGAAGTTCACCTTCTGCTTTCCCTTCCAAAACTCTTTTCAAAAGGGTTTTTCTAGAAACTTTGTATCCTATCTCTTTTTCACGAAGATCACGGCGAAGAATCGTTTCATCTCCAACATTGATTCCATGAAAATCTACAAAAACAACAGACTCTGAATCTTTAATACTGTTATCAAGTTCTTTTAATATCTCTTCTTTTTGATTTCTTTTTAGTGCCATAATTTTGTTATTCTTTTTTATTTTTAACCCACCAAAAACGGCTTGGTAAAAAACAAAAAACGGCTATTAAGCCGCAAGGTTTTTCCATCATTAGATGGATTAATCGACCACTCCATAGGACTTACTGTATGCCTATATTCTTTGCGGTATATTTACAATATCATAAAAAAATTATTCTGCAAATTTTTTGACATCGATTATCTCTTCTTTGCTATTTAGATAGTACATAAAAAAGAGGGTAATTCCAATTATGAATATAAAAATAATTAAAGTTTTTAAAAAGCTCTTAGTAAACATTTATCTTTTTTTGTTATTTCCCCCAATACTAATTCTATTTATAATTGAAGATTCTTTGCATTTATTACATTTATAGACCATTTCCATGAAACCACCTTCTGAGTTTTTGGAGTATTTACCAGAATCTTTTGTTATTGGCTCTCCACAAAAAGGGCATCTTTTTTCCCCTTCCTTTGCTTCTACCTCGCTTCCAGCTTTTACTAATCCTTCCATATGTTTTTATCATACCACACTTATTTGCTTTTGAAAAGTCTCCAAAGGGTACATTTGCTTTAGGGAACATATACAGGCAACGGTTGTATTATCATATTTTTCCCTCCGGTAATCGGTGGAGAAAAATATGATACTTCTCCATGCCAGTCTCCAGCAGAAAAATCCTTAAATCCATTTTTACTACTATCCCACCCTACCCAAGTGTTTTTATTTACATTTTCTACTGCTGTATATCCAGATGAAAAAAACTCATCATCTTTTCTTAATTCATATGAATAACCGCCTGAATCCCATTTTGTGATTATGTGATATATCGCTCCTTCTAGACTATTTTGTCTATTATCTTCAAGAAGCGATAAGACAACATCAGAGGATTCAAACCCTAATAAAGGATTGTGATTAAAAATACCTCTTTCTATTCTTCCAGTTCCATATAATCCTTTAAGTAATTTCATTTTAAATTCTTGTTTAAGATATCCTTCTTCGTATGTATTAAACCAATCATATATTGACGAAGCACTAAATACCCATGCTTGCCAATTTCTCCCCTCTTCATCCATTCCAAAAGACCATGGTATATAGGTGTATGTAGATGGAATAGTTTCAAAATTAAGAAAACCATTATCTGGAATTTGAATATCACCATCAAAAAGGGTTTCCGAACTGAAATAGTATTCATAATTACCTTCTTCATAACCCTCTGGACTATCATATAGATACAACTCCCCATTCGTAAAATCACCATCTGAAAGAGATGCCTCTCCTGATTCTGACTTTTCCATTTTAATACTTTCAAAATCTCCACCATCTGATGCATTTCTTATGTTCAAAAATACTTCTACAGGAGAATCATTACCTTCACTCGTATATACAATTCCAAAAGAGAAATTTGTAGCTAGTACTCTTCCTTTTGTAGGATTTATACCATTTTTGGTAAGGGGTCCAATATTAGGAAAAGATAGAAATGCATTATTGTTTGAAACAGGAGAAACATAAACAGGAAATGGCTCAAGCATCATTTCTTTTCCTCCTGTTCTCTGTAGAGGAGAAAGAGGGGGAATATCCAACCAAACTCCAGTAGGAAATGTTTTAAAACCATTTTTCAATACACTCCATCCTATCCACATATTTTCATTTACATTAGGAATATCAGTATAACCAGAATAGTCTACTGTGCCATTGTGAGAAATTTCATATTCATATCCGCCTTCATCCCACTGTAATGCAACATTGTAAATGGTGTTATTATTCTTGTTTTGAGGATTATACTCTAAAGAAGAAATATAGAAATCTGATAATTCAAAGCCATTTCTTGGATCTCCGTTTTTAAATACTCCTCTATATAAACAAGCAGACTGACATCTTGTATTATTATTAAATGTTTGAATTTTAAACTGTTCTCGAAGAAACCCATTTACATATGTATCTGTCCAGTCAAAAACATTTGAACCATTAAATGTCCATACTTCCCAATTTCTTCCCTCTTCATCTATTCCAAAAGGTGTTTGTATATATGTATAGGTATATTGTTTTTCTGGTGGAAGTGTTTCTTCCTCTTCTTCCTCTGGAATCTCTTCCTCTTGGGGTTCTTCTTCTGGGGGAATCTCTTCCTCTGGAATCTCCTCCTCTTTGGGTTCTTCTTCTGGAGGAATTTCTTCCTCTGGAAGTTCTTCAGGAATTTCTTCTTCTTCATTTTCTATGTTGTCCTCAATTTCAGTATTTTGGTTTTCATTATTTGAAGAACCTCCACCACCTCCTCTTCTTTTTTTCTTTTCCTCTTTTTTAATATCCTCTGTCTCAATATCTACTAAAACCTCGCTTGTTGTAATTTTGTTTTCGGTATAAGTTATAGGTGAATTTTGAATTTCATCAATAAAGACAATTTTTTCTTGACTTTCATTTACTTTTTCCTCTTTAATTTCTTCAGCGTCTTTATCATTTTCTATATTATCCTCATATCCGATGATTATCGTTGCCTCTTTTTCTTTTGGAGCATTGTAAAAAACAGTAGTAAGAGTATTTGTATATAATTCAGCAAGTGAACTTGAAAATACTTTTACAACTTCAGTAATTATTGTCTTGCTTTGTTTTGCAACTGGGTCTATTACACTTAATACATCCCCCACTATTTTATGTCCGATATTTGGGGTTGGTATTCCTATACAAAGATTATTTTCACTTTTTTTTCTTTTAACCTTAAGAGAAGAAAGTGATTTCAATATATCTCCTCTTATTTTTTCTTTTTTGTTTTCTAAATATGTTTTTACAAAACCATGACCATTTGTATTATCCTTTTTGATATCTATATTTGCTGGTAATACATTCAAGATATTTTTTGTCCTGACAATGTTTATTATAGAATCATTTTTGGAAGTAATATATTTTCCCCCTCCTGCTACTCTCTCTGATGGTGTAGCGACACCGTAAAGCATAAGGGATTCCTTTGGTATTCCTTCCTCTTTATCCACAATTGAATCATAAAGACTATTGGTATAAAAATTCCCTTGTGAATGTCCTACTAAAAGCAATTTTTGTGTTTTAATCTTTTCACTTGCTTGCTTATGAATTTTAAATAAGTCAAAATCCTTTACTGTCTCTGTGTCTAAAAGTTTTTGGTATAGAACATCAAATACATCTCCAATTCCTGCAATATGTGATGGGTTATATAGATACCCTATCTCTAAAGGCTCGTCGTTGTAGGTCTTTGGTAAAATTTCCTCTACTCCTAGCATATTTTCTATTGCCCCCTCCTCTTCAGTCCACATTCCATTGACTGTAAATACTGAATACCCATATTGTTTGCACCCTGTCCCTTCATCACTTTCTGCAAGGATAACAAAAGGGAAGAAAAAAACTGATAAAAGGAGAGAGAAAATATAAAATATGTTTTTCATAAATTAGTCTGGTAAATCACTACTATTAATATCACAAACTATTGGGTCATAATTTATTAAACCTTTCAATTTAGAAAGAAAGTTTTTTCTAGCTTGTATCCTTGCTTCTGTATTGTGTTGTAAATCTTTTACAAAATATATATATGAGTTTATCCTATCTATCTCTTCGTCATTTCTACCTTCATCAGGTATATGTCTTGGCACCAATTCTTCAGAAATACAGGTCATAGCCTTCTTTTGTCTAAGAACTACTTCTTCTACTACTCTCTCATCTCTAGTCTTTACCTCATTTTCAAGTTGCAATGTGAAGGCATATTGTAAAAGTGGAGCCCTTATCTTTGCTGAATCAGGATACTTTTCAAAGATTCGTAACTCTACATCGTCTCTGATACCATTTTTGTTTGCATCAATACCTTTTATACTCTCCCCGATATCATTTGAAGCCAATGGAAGACTATCACCAAGAACAACAGGAAGAGTAAGTTTTGATTTCTTTATATTCTCTATATCTACATTTACTTTCTCTTGATAAAAGAAATGAAAAATTCTACCAATAACTAAAATGATAAATACAAAAACAGAGAAAAGAAAAATTCTATACACCCATTTAAAAATTATCTTTCCATTTTCATTATCTAGCACCGCATGCTTAAAAAGCTTAAAATAGTTTTTCATATTTTGTAATAAATTTTATTAAACTAATAATTTGACTTCTGGTAGATATTTTTACAAAGACTAATTGAGTAAAAGACCAGATTTGTAGCTGATCTAGTCAATCTCTCATCCACTATACATACAATAGATAAAGATTAGATAAAGATTTATTGGAGAAGAGAATTACCTGTCATTTGAGTTGGTTTTTCTATATCTAGAAGAAATAAAACAGATGGAGCAAGATCCTTTAATTCCCCATCACTCACATTAAAATCATGAGAAGTAATTATAAAAGGCACAAGTGATGTAGTATGTGCAGTATGCTTTTCACCTGTAAGAGGGTCAATGTTTATCTCAGCGTTTCCATGATCTGCCGTAATTAATGCTATTCCTCCAACTTTATTAAGAGCATCAATTACTCTTCCAAGTTCTCTATCAACACACTCCACCCCTTTTACTATCGCAGGTACATTGGCAGTATGCCCTACCATATCTGCATTAGCAAAATTAATGAAGATAAAATCAACTTCTCCTTTCTCTATTTCTGAAATAGCAGTATCTGCAATCTCTTTTGCCCTCATCTCTGGTGCCTCATCGTGTGTTTTGATATCATCTCTACTTTTTATCAACAAGTCTTTTTCTCCCTCATATTCTTTTTCATTTCCACAATTTAAAAAATATGTCGCGTGAGCAAATTTCTCTGTCTCTGCAATTCGTGCTTGTTTCATTCCTTTTTTTGAAATTTCTTTACCAAGAGTAACACTTGATATGATAGGAGGAAAAGCTACAAGGTTAGAAAAATCTTCCCTGTATAATATCATTGTCCCAACTAGGATATTTTCATTTATTGATTTTGCTAAAACCTTTTCTGTTATCATTCTTGCCCTATCTGCTCTGTAATTAAAGAGAAAGAAAGCATCATTTGCTTTTAGCATTAGATCATCTTCACCTTTAACACAGAAAGGCAAAAGTAATTCATCCTTTTCTCCTTCTTTATACTTTTCTTCTAAAAATTCACTAGGTGTTTTGTCACATAATTCACCTTTTCTAAAAAAGATAGCATCCTCAACCTTTGCTAATCTATCCCAGTTTTTGTCCCTATCCATTGCATAATGCCTACCTGATACTGTAGCAATACAAAATACAGATGAATCTCCATTCAACTTTTTTATATACTCTTCAAGTTCTCTTAAATACCCTGCTCCAGATTGAGGAGGAGTATCTCTTCCATCCAAAAATACATGAATCGCTACCCTCTTTACACTGTTTTTTTTCGCTAAATCAAGAAGTGTAAAAAGGTGCTCTTTATGACTATGCACCCCTCCACCTGAAAGCAATCCTGCTACATGAAGCACAGAATTATTTTTTTTTACATGCTCAAAGAGTTCTGCAAAAACAGGATTCTCCTCAAACTCTCCTTGCTTTATCGCTTTATTGATTCTCACTAAATCAGTATCAATAGGTCTTCCTGCCCCTATCGTCATATGTCCTACTTCACTATTCCCCATCTGTCCTTCAGGAAGACCAACTGCACCACCCGAGGCTTTTAAAAGTGAATGTGGAAAATTCTGCCACAGATTATCAAAGACGGGTTTGTTTGCAGAGAAGATTGCATTGTCTTTCTTTTCTTCTCTATGCCCCCATCCATCAAGCACTACCAAGACTACTGGTTTGTATTTTTTTAGCATTTTGATGTTCGTTTAAAATATACTATAAGTATATCATAAATTAACTTGTGTGTTTCATGTCAATTGATTCAAACTATCCTAATCCCAGTCTTTTTGATTTCAGAAACAAGAGGGTCACTAGAGTCATTGAAGTCTTTAGTTGAGAAACAGTGGGGCTCAATCTTCTAGCACATTCTCTAGTAGAGCCTTAAAAACTGAAATTATTTCTTTATTTTTAGCTTCTTTCGGATCAATTATTTTAATATTTTCTTTCCCTTGAAAAAGTTTTTCGCTTACCTTACGAATATCTTTATGATGTTTAATAAAATTCGCATTATAACCTTCTATCACTATTCCTCTTGGTTTGTATTCTTTATCAAGATAAAGAGCATATTCATCGGTAACCTGATAAAACTCTGTATTGTCAGAGATTTTTTGGGGAGAATAAAAAAAATTGCCTTCTTCTCTATCAAGAGTAAATACCCAAGATTCATTTTTTGCGATTCTTGGTATACTTCTTACTGCTTCTTTTATTCTTTTTTCATTAAAATTCATCTTTTCCATACAATAATCTTGTTTTTCCTCTTTCTTTTACATAATCCACTCTATACGCAGTAATGATAAAAAAATAATCTTTCTTCTTTAGAAGCATTACCTTTACATACATTGTCCTTGAATTAATCTTAAACTCTTCAAGATAATATGAATATCTATTTTCTTTATCTAAATCCTCATATATAAATGACGGATGGGTAATGGTTTTTATGACTCGGAAAATAAATTCTTCATTTCGGAGTTCTGAATGTTTGTTCGCCTTCTTTATTCTCTGCTCCTTTGTAAATATAGTCATTATTCTCTCGTAATTCAAGAGATGTATGCAGAATTTATCTTTTTTCTTCATCTATTCTCACACTATATATATTAGAGAAAAAGAATAGATAAAGATTTTAGTAGAAACATAAAATATGAACCGCGATAATGGCTCAAAAAAACTCCTCGCCCTTACAGACGAGAAACTTCGCTAAATTAGAAAAGTAAAATTGTCTGCAAGAGAATTTAAACCACCCTGATTCCAGTCTTTTTGATTTCAGAAACAAGAGGGTCGCTAGAATCATTGAAGTCTTTGACTGAGAAACAATGGGGCTCAATACGATAATCCACATCTTCTCTATATTTCCAAAGTTTAAAATAATTTCTTCCGTGACGATTTTTCAATTTATCTGATACTACTGCTACATCAATATCACTATCTTTGTGATTTATGCCTTTTGCCCTTGAGCCAAAGAAATAAATAGAAGAAAAAGGAAACTTTTCCTTCTTGAGTTTTTCCCCAAACATTTTTACAATTTTTATTGTTTTAACTTTTTGCATATTTTTTGATAAATTGAATCTATTTCTTTTATTCTCTTTCTAGTATAATCTAGGGTGCATTTTTTGTAAAACTCTAATTTTACATCAGGATACCTTGCACGAATATTAAAATCATTTATTTTAATTAATAAATTTTTTTCTTTTGCCGACAATCCACTTTTCAACTCGCTATTGAGATAGGGTAAATCATGAGAATATGGTGCTTGTCTTCTATTCTCCTTGACAAAAAGACTTTTTAAAATCTTTTCAAGAACAATATGTCCAAAAAATAATGCACTAGAATACTCTTTGCTTTTAAACGAAGCAAGCATCGTTTTGTGGTCATGCGTCGCCATATTTTCCCAGTAATTTTTTATGTTTTCTATTTCTTCTTCTCCCATTGATGTTTTATATTACTTATACAAAACATCATACTTTTTACTGATAAAGAATAGATAAAGATTTTAGTAGAAACATAAAATATGAACCGCAATAATGGCTCAAAAAAACTCCTCGCCCTTACAGACGAGAAACTTCGTTAAATTAGAAAAGTAAAATTGTCTGCAAGAGAATTTAAACCACCCTGATTCCAGTCTTTTTGATCTCGGAGACAAGAGGGTCGCTAGAATCATTGAAGTCTTTGACTGAGAAACAATGGGGCTCAATACGATAATCCACATTTCTCTTTGCTGTCCAAAGAGAAGAGATTTTCTTTTCTACTTTCTTCGCTTCGGCATCAGTAATAACAGCCACATCAATATCGCTATTCTTGTGATGAGTGCCTTTTACCATTGAACCAAAAAGATATATGAACGAGAAAGGAAAATTTTCTCTTCTTAGATTTTCAGAGTATTTTTTAATTATTTTTTTTAGTTCAGTTTTTGACATAATTTTTTGTATAATTGCTTAAAATTTTTCAGATTTGCTTCAGTAAATTTTTTGTTGCATTTTTTATAAAGCGATAGTTTGTATTCTGGATATCTAGCACGGATATTGAAACGATTGAGTAGAGACAAAAAATTTGTTTCTTCTTTACTTAACAAAAGATGTGCTAAATCTGCTAAGTGAATGAGGTCGTGAGTAAAGGGTGGAAGACTGGCAGTATTTTTTACTATCAACCCTTTTATCATCTTCTCTATTACTATATGTCCAAAAAACAAACTTTCGGGGTATCTACCTGACTCAAAGAGGGTGATTAGAGTCTCATTATCCCTCTTTGCTGTTTCTATCCAATACCTTACTATACTATCCTTTTCTCTCTCATTCATAATCATTGTATCAAAATATGATTTGTAATACAAAACATCATACATAGCCAAGATAAAGATTAGATAAAGATCAAAAATCTCCTAAGGAGTGAGGAGAAATATAAAATGCCTTTAGGGTATTAAAGTAATTTTTAATTAAAAAATATGAAATGGTTTATACCACTCTGATTCCAGTCTTTTTGATCTCGGAGACAAGAGGGTCGCTAGAATCATTGAAGTCTTTGACTGAGAAACAATGGGGCTCAATACGATAATCCACATCAAGACATATTCTTGATAATGATTTATATTCAGAAAAAGAATTTATTTTTGACTTACTGGAAATTACCGCTACATCAATATCACTCCACTTATGGGCCTTCCCTTTTGCATACGAACCAAAAAGATATAATGAAGAAAAAGAATACTCTTTCTCTTTGAGAATTTTTGCATAATTCTTGATTATTTTTTTTACTTCAGATATTGACATATTTTTTTATGTAAAACTATTATTCTCTCTAGATTGTCTTTAGTATAAGACAAGGTGCATTTTTTATAAAAAATCATTTTCTTTTCAGGATATCTTGCTCTGATATTAAAATAATTCACTTCCTTCAGAAAAAGCATTTCTTCAAAGGATAAATTTAGACCTGTGGCTCTCGCTATCACTACTAGGTCATGAGTAAATGGTGGATGATTTTTAAACCTTTTAACAAATATCGCTTTAAGTATTTTCTCAAGGACGATATGTCCAAAGAATAATGAGTTAGAGTATTCTTTGCTATTAAAAAGCACTATCATGGTCCTATAATCATGATTTGATGTATCTATCCAGTATTTTATGGTTTCAAACACTATTCTTTCATTCACAGTCATTATATCAGTTATGTTGATAATACAAAACATCATACTTTTTACTGATAAAGAATAGATAAAGATAATAAAAACTTTTGGTAGCACAAAACAAGAATCATACAAAACATATTTTTGAGTTCAAGATTTTGTGTTTGATAGAGGTTGGTATATAATCAAAAACAAGAGAGACTTGATCTTCCATTTTAAATGACTAGGAAGATCACTACTTATGCTTTTATAGATACTTCAA
>Ga0172381_10002717_pt1 | contig 19231 bp, 20 predicted proteins | sample Leawel6488metaG_FD_119754 | JGI IMG/M metagenome (GOLD analysis project Ga0172381, IMG submission 119754) | Leachate microbial communities from a municipal landfill in Southern Ontario, Canada - Leachate well 64-88 metaG | ecosystem: Engineered > Solid waste > Landfill > Unclassified | place...
CGCTTCACTGTTTAGTGTGTCAATAACAATACCAGTCGGAAAGTACGTATATTGACTTACCCTGTTATAATAAATTCCGGTATTCTTCAACGTCGAATCATCAGCATCAATATACAGCAGGCTGTCAAAACTTGGAGCCATAAACTTAATAGCCTTGTATACCCAAAGAGAGTCAACCCTGGTATGAAAAGAAAACAAATTTGACACAAGGAACAATAGTAATAATAGTTGCTTCATTTTACTTCCTTAGCTATTAATTTTTTGATATTTAAAGATTGCTGAAGAAATGCTCCCGCTTTTTCTTACATGCGTTATCGGTAGTAACAGTACATCTTTTTCGCCTGCCGCCATAGGATATGCAATATAACCATCGCTATCATTCTCAAGAGTCATTAGATAAATTGATCCATCTGATCCTGAATCGTTTACAACTCCTCTAACAATTACATTTCCACCAAGCTCTGCAACAATATCTATTTCGGCGTCGGAATGACCAGATATGTCTATTCGCTGCATATCACAAAAACCAGAACTTGAAAGAGCTGCCGAAAAGGAACTATCTATTCTGTCTGGCTTTCCTATTTTTGTGCTCACCGATACCTCCTTTTATAAGTTTTTCGTTTTCTTTTTCGAGTTCGAGTATTTTTTGTTTCATTATGTCAATATGCCCCTGCAACTCAACAATCCTAATGTGGTACGCCCTAAAATCATTTCTTATGTTGTCGAACGTATCGGAAAGTTTTAGGTTAAGTTCCGCAAGTGTTGTCATATCTTTTCCTTTATATAAATATAATTAAGTTTCAATTCCAAAGCCCGTAAATTCACCATCTTTATATAAATAACACGACGTACCCGTTGTAACCCAAGCCCACCCATTTCCTAACCCTATTCCATTTAACAGAGTTATAACGCCATCATTAATTGTAAAGTTTTCATCATAGGTTACCCTTCCGTTTTCATCGCTATATAACAGTCTGTTTTCTGGTATATTCGTCGACCCTGTTGAGTCCTCCATATATTTTCTCAAAGAGCCGACGGCGTTTTTATAAGCCCTGCGGTCAAGGTCAGTCAAATATATTTCGCATAGTGCAGCCATATCGGTAATCGCTGCGGCGTATGGGTAATTTCTTAAATATATTTCGACTTCAGTTGCGCCTTCTATTTGTGTTACGTTTTCTGCCATTTTAATTCTCCTGGAATTCTGTATCTGATCCATCGGTAGGCTGCCATTCAAGCACCGAACCGTCACATTGCTGGTATATTGTATAATATACAGTAGGATCGATTTGATCAAGCATTTTTAATTTAATGGAAACATTATTCCTGTTTTTGCTCTTTTGTACAGATGTTATAACAGAGCGTATTATTAATCCATCTGTCTCGTTTGGAAACTGTATATATATTTGCTGCCCTGGATACCACAGTCTTCCTTTTGTATAATAAACAGAAAACGAAAAGTCTTTTAGTGATTGATAATCAATAATTTTATTTATTTTCCAAAGTGCGGTATCATAATCCACAATCCATTCCTGGTCTGAAACGTTTTGTGGTATTTTTTCTATTTTTCTATAAGTAAAATAAAGTGCCCTGCACTTATTCCATATTAATTCTCCATCATTATTTTGAAATCCTGGGGTAAACTCTGTACTCCATGACTCTTCATCGTCAACATGTAATACCTGAAGAGATTTTGTGTATTTTGAAAAAGCATAATCGTAGGAATAATTAAGATATGGCATAACAAAAATGATGTCTGGTTTAGGCTCTTCTATCATCCCAAGGCTTCCTGGAATAATATCTGAAACAGTAATTGTTTCTCCTGGAGCTTCTTCTCGTAAAAAATAATCGATACACTCATACCCGTCTTTATCTTGATACGACACAAGGTAAAATGTTTCACATAAAGACTTGCAAATATTTTTTGTCCACGCCAAATTTTCATCGGTAATCTGACGTGCAATTTTCAGATTTTTTATTTCGTCAAGAGATGAGTGGTCAAAACTCCCAATATCTGACCCTGTTTTAATTAACGGAGCATCATTGTTATCCTGCCAATTCTGTTGTCGCTTTATATATTCAAGCAACATTATTGGGTTGTCAATTAAATCGGCAGTACCATATCTTCCTGGTATTGTTTCTCCAAAAACCCTTCCGCCTATCATGCGTACACCTCTTTGCCGAGAGACAACCCTTTTTCAAACACGATAGCGAGCTCCTTAAATAATGTTACGTTTAAAACAGTCATTGCTTCAAGGGTAGATGGTATATCAACTTTGAAACAAAGTAACAAATTTTCAACACTCTCATAATCTTCTTTTTTTGATATTCCTAAGTCGTATGATTGTAATCCAATATGTCCACCGTTGTAATATCGATATACATTTTTTGTTGACTGCTGAACCGTATAATAATTATCTGGTAAGTTTCTTGGTGCCCCACCATACGTTATGTCTTCAAGTTCATAAAGTCTATTGTAAAAACTTTTTCTTTTAATTTCTATGAACTTGTCATAAAAAGGAGTTCCGAGAGAAGGTGCTTTATACTGGGTATTTACAGAGTCTATTCCAAGGTAAATATTGTCAAATTGTATTTTGTCTGTTATTTCTGGAAGTCCAATTTTAAAAACAACATAATAATCGTACTTTCCAATTGGGTATGTATTTTCAAGAAACAGTGAAAACGAATATTCTGTATCCCTGTCTTTATCTTTAAAATAATCCGCACCTGTTATTATCCCTGGAGATGTTGCGTTTAAAATAGCGTCTCCGCTGTGATCGTTATAAAAAAGACCTGGAACTATTTCTTTATAGTTTTCGTCAATTCCATATTCAACAAGGTTTTCTCCTGTTCCTTTTGTAAATGGTATTATTGTATCTACCGGTAAAATAACAAGGGAATCATAGCTTCCGGTGCTACTGTTCAGAACCCTTGGTTCAACGATATGTTCGGTATTATCCGTAGAAACAACCGTATCAGTATCAAGCATCTTTATCATTTCTTCGTCGTCTTTTAGGTAGTAATTCCCGTTCAAAGAAATACCACTACAAGAAACGCTGTCAATAATGTATTTAAAAAACAAGTCCATTATAGTGACAAATGTTTTAAATGTAGGGCTATCAGGTGTAAAGCATTCAAGATAAGAAGAAAATACGTCACACAGCGATAAATATGCATGTTCGTGGTCGGTTAAATCTGTTTCGTATCCATTTGCTATTAGTTCTGCCGATATCGAATCATACTCCGTATATATTGTTCCTGTCAATATTTCGTGATCTACTTTTCTTATCTCGCCATTCGAACTCTCTGCCCCATCAAACACATTAACGTATTTTCCTGTAAAGTCATATCCTAAAATTCCCGCACCTGAATTAACGCCAATTAAAAACCTCGCCTCTTCCCTTGTGTCCTCTGTTCCAAATTTTATAAGAGGAAAAATTGTTGTGTTTGATGGCTCTACATCAGGATCAATATCAGATGCAGATATTGTTTCGTTTTTATACTCAATTCTTGGCAACTTGAAAAACCTGTCGTTATCAGGATCAGAACTTCCAAATGATACAGGTATTATATTGTCAACCATTGCGTCGTCAATGTTAGGATAGTCGGTCGTTGTTGGCTTAAGACCAATAAACCTGTTTCTTTTGTATTCGTATGAAGATTTCGCCGTTATCCTTATTTCGTTTTCGTTCCACTCAACATCTTCAACAACCCCTCTAAAAATAGTATCGCTTGAGACGCTGTCAGAATCTGAATCTGTGCCAACAAACTCAATGTATTCAATTGTCAATCCATGTATCTTGATTCCTATTATTGCAAGCCTTATCATAAATTGACTTGCCCCGTGAACAATAACAGTGAAATCATTTACCAATGTTGTGTTTCCACCGAATGAAGCATCAAAACTCTCTTGCCTGTCTCCTATTCCATTGTCAACAATCATTTCGTAATTATATTCTTCGGCTACCCCAATTAACTCAGACTCAGACCATCTTAATTCTGCTGGTAGTGTTCCATTTGAAAACATGCCGATTGTTGTGTCATCTGAATGAACAACTTCGGTATTTATTTTAACTGCGCCGATTATATTCATGCTACCGCCTTCATCCATAGCGGTATTTTTATTTCAAACTGTTCGTTCCCGACATGTTTACACTCAATAACACTTTGTGTTAGCTTACAAGTGTATGTTCCGCTGCTTCCGTTTTGAATTCCAAATAAATAATAGTTTGTTGGAGCGACTACTGTAATGTCGCTATCTCTTCCAGTAGCACCGGTAATAAACGCCATTAAATAAGAAGCAAGACTTGTATTGCATTGCTGTGTAAACTCCGCAGTATAAACATTTCTTTTTATGTCAACAGAATACGCGTCGCCACCATAAGAAATTCCTGTTCCTATTCCGTATTGCGTTTCAACATCAATTCCAAGCTGCGGATATAACAACCCATCGACTGAACCTATTTGAAAGCTACCCTGTTGAGATATTTCTGGAAATTCATAAGATGGTGGCGTTACAAGCAACAATTCAAGAGATTTAGAATACCTGCTAAATTGGTCAAATTGTCCAAACTTTCTATCGATTATTTTTACAACAAACGTTCCGTAGTCTCCTTTGTCAGGCGCAAACGGGAAGAATCCGCTTCCTTCAGGCAGAACAAGGTTTATGTTTTCTCCCCTGTTCGCAAGTATAAAATCGTCAATGCTTTTTGATTGTGTAGAATCAATATAAAAGCGATCTATGCTACATGTTCGATAATCATTGCTAATTCCATTGTCCCATATTTTATACCCAGCCATTGTTTTTGTTATTGAAATAGCAAGGTGTGACGTGGTAGTGTAATTATACTCTGGAAAATCAATCTGAATAGAGTCTCCACCGCTTATTGATAGCGTTATCATGCGAATGATCCTTGTCGTAAAGCAATGTCACGGACAAGTCTATCTGCCTCTCCGGTTCTTATTTTGCTTCTTATTGTGTCTATTAGCTTTCCAGAGTAATCGTATATTGGAAAAATATAATTTCCTGATCCATACTGCGGCCCGTTTACATTCTGGCTACTTATTGGCTGAACAGTTACTTTTTCTCTTCCTCCTGGGTTTTCTCCGACGAGTAAAGTTGTCGGCCCGTTTGTCTCAAAGCCACGAGTTCCAAGTGAAAACCTTTGTTTTCTAACTTCGTTAGCTCTTACTATTCCAGCACCAACTACAGTACCAGCAGCGGCGGTAGCAGGTATAATTGCACCTGGACCCATAAAGGAGAGCGCCCTAATCGTATTTTTAAAAACAGATTGAGCAGATGCCCATGTATCTGATATTATTTGTATTATTGCGGCAGTCTTGTAAATACCAGTAAACTCCCTTACTTTTCCTGCTATTATTTCAAGGTTCGATGCTGTTATTGATAGGTTTTCACGTAATAAATCCATTCTTTCTTTGTGGTCTTTTTTTTCAGCCGTTGCACGCTCTACCCTGTACGCCTCTCGCAAGTTGTTTATTGCCTCTTCGTTTCCTTTTGCGAGTTCAAATTCTCTTTCGTATTTTAAATTTAATGCCGAAATTTCTTTTGATATTCCTTCTTTCATTGAAGCAATTCTTACTTCTGCAAGCGCCTCTTCTGACTTCGTTCTTGTTTCGTATTCTATTTTTTTGCTTTCAATTATTGCGTCTCTTTCTTTTTCAAGTATTTTTTCAAACTGTTCACTAAGATTAACCCTTTTTTCCCAATTCCCTTTAGCCTCTTTTTCTCCCCAGTCGGTTACGAGTTTTGAATATTGTTCGTGAAGTTTTTTTGCTTTTTTTAAATTTTCTTCTCCGGTTTCAACAGGAACAGGAATAGGATCTGTCCTTGAATACTCCTGCCTTGTTATTCCATGCATTTCGTAGGAATAGCTTTTGTTTTTTGTCTTTTCATATTCTTTTTTAAATTCGTCAAGGCTTTGTTGGGAAGGATTTTTTCCGTTAAGATATTCCCTATAAGCGGTAAGTAATTCTTCTCCTGCAATGTTGCGCTGTTGTGGAATGTTTTTCATACCTTGAACTATCTTTTCTCTATTTACAACGGCAGCAACACCTATTAGCCCTATTCCGGTCGCAATAGCAATGAATGGGTTTGCCATTGCTGCAAGAGTAAGACCCTTTATTGCAAGTGATAGAGCGTTTATCATTGTAATTGTTTTGGCAGCACCAACGGCAACAATTCCAAGTGCAATGTATTCCCTGTTTTCAATTACAAATTCTGCAACCTTTTTTATAACATCGTAAAGACGCTCTATTATTCCCGGCAGTTTCGACAATGCCTGTATTATTTTTTCTTTATTTTTAACAAGACTATCCCTAAGTTCAGACATTTTGTCTTTTAGTCGCTCCAACACATCGTTTGCAATTGGATAAATTGCTTCACCAGCAGCAACCCTCATGTCAAACCATATGTTTTTAAATCTTGCGGCGTTTGCCGCCAATTGCGTTGATGCCGTTTCAAAGGATCCGCCAAGTTCTTTTCTTACCTGTTCAGCAAACTTTGGCAAAAAATCACGAGCAAGAAGGTCTCCAGAAGAAACCATTTTGTTGAACGCTTGTGTCCCCATTCCCATTGCCTTGGCACCTATTTCAATTGCAGCCGGAAATGACTCTCCAAGTTGCCTCCTTAGTTCTTCCATAGACACAACTGATTTTGATGCCATTTGTTGCAAGGCAAGAAAAGTAAGTTTTACACGTTCTGGAGAAAGCTTCATCGAAACAGCTGTTTCTGAAATATCTTTAAATATTTTTCTTGTTACTTCAAGAGAAAGCCCTGACCGTGTAGTAGAAGCGGCAAATGCCGAATAACTTTGAGCCATATCATAAAAAACGAGGCCAACCCTATCTGCTTCACTTCTAAGATATTTCAACTCTTTTGAAGAATCGGTAAACTTTCCAATTGCACCGCCAATAGAGTTTTCAAGGGACTGAAACTCCATAACGGCACCGAGAGTGCTTTTTGTTATGTACGCAACCGTTCCAGCAGCAACAAGCGTTTCAAAGCTTCTTACCGTTCGATACATTGATGCAAACTGATTTGATGCGTATTTAAAGGACGCGGCCATTGCGCGCACTTGTGTGTTAATCTTTTTAGACGGTTTTGTAAAACTGTCAACCGCTTTAAAGTTTACGCTTATATCGTTAGACATTATGTCGCCATCTCTCTTCTTTTTCTATCAATGTCTTCTAATTCATATTTTCGATAATATCGCAAGATAAGATTCAACGTGTTTACAAGTTTTAGAGGTTGATACAAAAGTCCTCTTTTGTCTGGAAATTCACCATAGTCAAGATATCTTTGAAAAAAAGGCAGCAGCTGTGAAACATTAGTTTCGCACGCAAGCCTTCGTGGACACCGGAAAATCGGTATGGTATTGCTGCCTTTACATATAGAACATTCACTGTCGAAACCTCCACATATAAAGCACTCAGTTATGTTCCAAACTTTTTCGAGAGCAGGTTCTATGCACCCTCTTCTTTTTTTTGCGGCATCGTCACACATTCGGCAGTTCCAGTACTGTCCGTTGAAGGCAATGTATGTTGCCGCGACAAGTTTTTTACTTCTGCAAGTATTTCTTCACCCTCGAGCTCTGCCATGTTTGCCTTTATAACATCACGCATTTTAAGCAAGTCGTTTTTCTTGAATGCCGACGATGGGTATTTTGGAAATACCGGAAGTTTCAATTCTTCTGACTCCCATCCAACAAGAAATAGATCAACAACTTCTTTTGCGATTAGAACTTCTTCTGTGTTAAGCGTTTGGAATAGGTCGCTGTATTTTTTTACAGATTCTTCGGTTTGAGACTCTTCGTCGTTAACGTCTATCCCGTCAAGCTCCATTGTTTTTTTTAAACCGATATATTCACACGCGAGCTTGTTTTCCCGCTGTTTTATCTCGCTGTTTTTTTCAACATACTCTCCGGTAAGATATCTGAAGCAGAACGTTATTTTGTCAAAGTCGTCTTTTACCTTAAAGACTTTTCCTTCTGTTAATGGTAGCATTGTGTCTCCTTTTTGAGTTTTATAAATTATGTTGATGTTGTATCTATTGCAATTGATATATTATTGTCAACAAGTATTCCGGATAAGTCGTAGGTTGTTATTCCGTTATCTTCTGATTTTTTAACCTCGGTTATCATTGCCTTTGTCGTTGAAATAGTGAATTTGTTTGGAGCTGTTCCCCAAGCGATAGATATAGTTCCGAGCGTTCTTGCAAGTAATGCCGTTATCGGGTTAACGGTTGTATCGTGATATACCTTTGCCGTCCACTTTGCTTTCATTTTACCAGGAACAGTAACGCCGAGCCCGCTTCCATCCGTAGCGTTTGGCTGTAGTGTCGGAGAAACATCAAAACCAAGATCAAATTCAATGCTGAGTAGACAATAGTCTGTGTCGCTAAAAAACGATATCGTTGCCCCAACCAATGACGGAACAACAATAGCAGAAGGTGTAACATCTGGTTGCGTTCCAGCCTCTTGCGCTGCGGAGTAAACTCCCTTTCCGTCAAAAGTTGCAAGGGCAACCCCTGTACCAAAGTCAAGAGAAAATTTCATGCTCCCTATTACATTGTGGAACTTTTCAAGCATACATCCTGAAGAGTCAAGGTTTCCCGAATAATTCCATAGCGTTAGTGCATTCCACTCAGAGTATTTTGCCGTTGGAACATAGGTGTATACGTCTGACACCTCTGTCTCATCAAGCATTGACGCTTTTAGTAGTGTTGCTATTTGTCCTACCGAGTCTGCCGCTCCGCCTGTTCGTAACGGCATTGTCATTGATACTGTTGCGTCTCTCGGACCTAAAACAGATTGATTCTGAGTCCATCCGCCACCAACAAGGTCAACCTCGTTTGTCCGTACCGCTTGATCAATTGAGTATCCTCCTTGAATCTCAAGTACATCCGTTGCGTCAAGTACTGTTGCAGCTGTATCAAAAGCAGATTGAAGTTGCCCTAAAACTAATCCTAGCGCGTTTGATTGTCTTGCCATAATTCAACCTCCGGTTATATAAAAGTCGTTTTCGTTTACCATAAAGTTTACAGATACTTCAACGAGTGACCTTGCAATGGGAACGCCTCTCTCGTTGTCGAAGTATATGTCTGCTGTCTCAAACTCTGTTAAGAGCGCTATTCCTCCCCTTGTATTATTTGATGCAATTAATTTCATTATGTCAGAATTAAAATTTCCGTATATTTTCCCAATAGGAACAACGGTTTCATCTGGTGAATAGTCGTCGTTTACAGTGTTGTCTTCGATTTCAATTTGATACCACGCTTTACATGCGTATACCCTATGTGCCCTTTGTGTTTTATCTATGTGCGGTTCCCTTACAACTGCAAATGGGTATCTTCCTTCAACAATATTTACAATTCTCTCGCGTTCACAAGTAATAGTTTTTGAAACGCCGTTTACAGTAATTGATTTTCCGTTTAACGACGTAACGATGCTTTGTGTAATTAGTTCTGGTATTGAATCGGCCACTATTGCACCATAAGCTTTCCGGAGTCAAGTTTTGATGTGGTTGTTAAAATAATTTTCTCTCCACGACCAATCATTGTCGGTACCCTTCGTTTAAAAGACTTTTCAAAGTCAAATCTTTTTTTTATAGTAGCCCTCTTGACGCCAACAAAAAGCAGTTTTCTATTAAGCCTTCCCATGTGACGCGCTTCGTGGCTTCCAGTTGCTTCAGAGCTTGGGTAGTCGCCAAAAACAAGAAGTTTCCCGTGGTGTATAAAAATGTCAAAATGTCCGCGCTGTTCTCTCCTCCATTTTGTCCAGTTCTTTTTGTCTCTTGCGTTATTTCCTATCCTTCCAAGCAATCCTATTGAACGAAGATTTTTATAAAAAGGAATTAGCATCCATTGTTTTGATACCGGTCTTACTGTTCCACCTGTTGATAAAATGTCAATATATGGCATTCTCTTTCGCCATTCATCAGTAACACCCATATTCAACGTCATGTTGTTCATTATGTGTGGATGGTTTATTCCGCCAGTAAACGCCTGTCCTATTCCCCCACGCCTCCACAGTCCTCCATACGTTTTGTGTTCTTTGCGTTCAAGTGATTTTGCAAACGCTCCTTTTCTTGATTTATTTCCAACGAACAGTTTCCTCTCTCGCCAGAACCAATGTGCTATTGAATCAGTATATACTTTTGGTGCCATTAAAAACAACTGTTCAACAGCCTTGTCCCCCTTTACTTCTACAGTTATCATACTGAAAGCCCTAATTTATATGTCCCTGGATCTTGTTCTGTAATTTCAATTACTTGCATCGTGTGATATGAACTATCAAACAGGTTTTTCTTTACTTTTACCGTGTGTTCTTTTGTTTTTATTTCTGGTATTCCATATGTTTCGTCGTTTGATATTCGTATTTCAAAATTATACCGAGATGGTTTAGATTCGCTTCCACGGTCATGTCTCATAGTATGAGAGTTTAAGCCGTTACGGTATATAATTGCACGAATATGTTTTTCTACTCCGTTAATTACATATACAACATCTTCTCCGAATCCTTCGTCGTTTGCTGTTTCAAGAAACTCTTCTCTTATGTCTTCTGCAATTGTCATTTATTTCCTTTAAAAATCCGGCACTGATTACACAGTGCCGGACAAAATAAAAAAAGTGTAATTATTAAGGTGATATAAGAGATTCAGTATGACTTCCGGCAGCATCTGTTGTTACAAATGCGCTGTATACGTCTGGGTTTGCATCGGTATGTGCAAGCATTCCAGACGCATAAAGCGTCTGTTGACTTGCACCACCGGTAACACCGGCCTTTAGAACTTTTGAGTTTTCGAGTAGTATTACCGCAGTATACGCTCCATCGCTTGTAACAACACCTCCAACCGCGTCGCAGTTGTCGGTAATGTGTAGCTGATCTTCGTCGTGCGCCACAACCATATTAACAGGACCCTCAAGATAAGAATTTGAAACTCTTACCCGTAATGCCGATGTTGTATCGGTATGGTCTACATCAACAGAATTTCCTCCGTCGCTTTCAAAGTCAACATTGTCAACAAAAACTATAAGCTTCTTTGTTGCAAGTGCATTGTCAACCTGTATCCCGACCTGAGTTGCATCATCGCCGTGATCAATTGTCATGTCGCCAAAAAATACTTCGCTTGATCCAGTAAGAGCGCCAAGTAGCGTTTTAAAGGCATAGTCGGCAGCAGCGGCGGCAACAACTGTTGTGAGTTTTTTTCCTGCTCCGTATATTTTTACGCCAGCCTTTGTTATGTCAACACCGGCTGATAGCGAATGTGACCCCTGGCCGATTCTCATAATGTCGTTTGCAACAAGAGCGGAAGCGGCAAGATCAATTGTTGCATACGACGCTTTGAACTTTCCCGTGCTGTCGTAAACGTTTATTAACTTTTTTTCGCCATAAACGCCAATGTCAACATTTATAGCTACCGATCCAGAAGATGTCCCTGTTCCACTCTCAAGTGCTGTTCCGAGCAAGAAACCAGCAGCAGGTGCCGTGTTATCGATTTTACCAGTGGCGCTGTTATAATACACCTTTGTCCCTTTTACAACCGATACTCCGCTTGTCGGATAAAACTTGAATATTCCTACCCTGTAAAACGCATTTTCAACACCTGTGTCTTTACTCGACTGAGGAATAAGAACTCCAAGACCTGAAACATAAATTGGAGTCCACGCCGTTGTCGCTGCCGTATGGGTGTATTTTATTACATCCCTTTCGAGCTCACTTTTGTAACACGTTCCTATCATTTCTATTCTCCTGTTATATGTTGTCGCTTAAAAAATGTATTATCGTAAAAACTTCCTTTTCTTTTGTGTAAATTATTCCTCTGCCGTAACTCCATCATTAAATACGATTCCACGCCAATCCTTGAATCCAAAACCCCAGTCCCAGTAAAAGTCCCATTTAATTCCAAGGGCTTCTCCGACTCCTGAAGGTTCGCTCCGAAGCGTTGGTGTTCTGGCTCCACTAAGGTACGCTATGGTTAGTGTAGGCCATATACGCTGGTCTCCTGCAAGATAAAATCCATATCCATATCCGGCAGCAGTAAGAAGCGACTGCAAGTACGGGTCAAAGATGGGAGTAAGGCCGGTATAAGGATTGTAAACACCAGGTATCGTTGCCTTTGGGTCAAACGACGTGTTTATAAGTTGACGGATTGTGTTTACATTATTCAGCGACCCGGTAATTATATACTTTGCAGTTGCCTTTCCATACGCCTGTTTTGCATCAGGAGTAGGCTTCAATAACTTTATGTTGAGCAACTTTCCTTCCGCCGCGCCTACCGATGTGACAGACGGTATTCCACTATCAGCAATCAGGTTATCATGTGCGGAAAGGTCAAAAACTGCCTTTGTGTCTTCTTCGAGTACAGGTCCGACACATGAATTATACGTCAACAAATCGTACGCGTCCATGTTCTGACGGCGGAACCCGGCAAGAGTAATCATTTTTGGAAATGTCGCAATTGCCGATGTGTCGTTGTTGACAAACATCTGTCGGGTAATTGTTATTGCTTTACCCTTCGTTGAAACGCTGATAGACTCTTTTTTGTCGCTGAACTTCCCCTCTCCAAATGCCTTTCCTTCGGGAAGGTCATCAATATCACCAAAGCTTGAAAGCTTTGTATATGACTTTGCGCGAAAGTCGGGGTTTTCGTCAACAGCAGTAAACTCCTGAAATGTTGCGTCGGTCTCTTCGGCAGCTCCGTCAAATTGTTTGTTCATTGTATCGGCGAGTATTGCCGGAAGATCGCTTGACCCAATTCCTGCCATTCGTATTGCATGAACTCCTATGTCATGGGGATTAAGGTTCATTATTTGTGAATCTGTCAATTTGCCTTCGTTATGAAGACACGATCTTACCAGCCCATGAAGGTTTGTAGGTCCCGGGTTTTTTCTTATGTCTTCAATAACGACTTTATCGGAAGTCATTTTTAACGCAACCTGCAATGAGTTCTGTGCATGTGCCCTAAACTTATCAGATGCGTCTCCTCCCGCATTCGGTTCAATTCTGTGTTGTTTAATGGGATCGGGAATGCTTATTTTCTCAAGCATTTTTATCGCACATTTTTCATACTCGTCGTTGCTGTCAACAAGTTCTTTTGCAAACTCGTCCGACAGTCCGTATTTTTTACACGCCGCGTTTATGTTTTGAACCCTTTCTCTTTCGGCGATAACAGCCTCTTTTCTTTCTTTTGCATTTGCAGCCCTCTGTGCTTCAAGTATATCCATGTGTTTACCACACGAAGAACAAAACACAGAGCCCTCTGCATGTTCTTTACCACAATGCGGACACTTCATAACATTCTCTCCTTTGTTGTCGGGTTTTTGGTTCCCGGTATCTGGTTTGTTTTCTGGTTTATAATTTGTAAATACGGTTCTTGCTATATTAGTTGGTATTTTTTTGTCGCTATTTGTTTCCGGCTCTTCAACTTCGATAGGGTCAATTATTTCATCAATTAAACCGCAGTCAAGCGCTTCTTGTGCGGTAAAATAAGTTGTTTCTTTCATCAACTCTTTTATATCTTCTTTAGACCACCCTTTCTTACTCATCCTTACGAAATACATGTCGATTATTGTGTTTTCAAGACTTCGTAATTCCTTTGCCTCTTTTTCCATGTCTTCAGCTTCACCAATGACAATACAAGATGGGTTGTGTATCATCAACCTGGCATTACTTCTCATCCTCACCGTTCCTGCTCCAAGTATTACAATAGATGCCGAACTAGCCGCTATTGCATCAATATCTGCAACCCAATCGCCGGAGTTATCTTTTATTTCGTTGTGTATCGCAATACCATCATAAACCTCACCACCGTAACTATTAACCCTTAACTTCTTTTTTTTGGTTTTGCATGAATTAACAGATGCAAGAAAGTTTTCAGCGGTAATCCCCCACATTCCTATATCGGTATATAGCAAAAACTCAGTCTCTGTTTCAAGTGCCTTCATACTAAATGGGTTGTGTTTATTATTCTTCAACGGAATTGGCATTTTTATTTTCCTTTTCTTTTGTTTCTACAGTTTCCTTACTGTCTATGTTTTGAGGAAGTAAATGATCAAGTCCAGCGTCAATAAGCTCCTCTTTTTCTCTTTTTAATTGTAGGATAATCGACTTATATCCCTTGCCAGATTTTGAGCACATTTCCTGGTATGTTATTTTTCCCATTTTGTAAAGCAATAAAAGTGCCTGAGCATCTTTGTATGGGTCAACCCAATCCTCTTCGTCTTTTGGAAGCCAATAGCATTGAGAATAGTACCAAGGGTCTGAAAGATATTGTGAGTAACCGATTCCATGCCTTTCGAGTCTACCTGTAAATACCTCCCATTCTACAAACCTGTTCCAGTCGTATTGGCAAGAACAATCTGTAAACTGCTTAAATAAGACACGAAATATCTTTGTGTCAAGAAGCGTATTTATTCTACCAGATGTAAAATTTGCATCTTTTAAGTCCGTTGTAAGGCGCTGGTAGCTTATTCCGTTTGCTATCGCTACTTCCTGGACGATCATACGCATTAGCGGCTCAAAAGAAGTTGCTATAGGGTCAACAAACGATATTGGCTTTATATCTTTATCTGTAAACACAAAACCTTGAAAGTCTAAATCCATGTATTTATTTCCGTCGGAATCATTGTCAAGAACAGCCTCAATACCTTGCTGTAAATTTCTTGGAAGTTGCATTCCGAGATTAGATCCTATTCTTGATTGTTTTAGTTTGTTTGATAAAAGTTGCTGTCTGTCATATATTGCAGGAAGTGCTGTCGTAAGCCATGAAATACCAAGATACTGATCTGCTTCAATTGGGATAAATGACAAATCTATGTTCGTAGCATCCCTTGCTTGTGTCTCTCCTTCAAAATAATATTTTAATGCTTCACCATACTTATCAAGCTGAATTCCGTGAACAATCCTGCTCGTAATGTCTGTTTCATAGCCAGTGTTCCAGTAATTGTCTTTTGAGAAATCAAGCCTTGTTGGTTTTAATATTTGAAAAGCAACTGGAAGTAATGATCCTTTTTTTGATTTTACCTGGTTCTGTAAAACAGATCCGTAAACAATCATTGTTAAGCACTTTAAAAACTGTGCCTGGTATATTGTCAGGTGAGCCGTTCCAGCACGTATTCCTTGATCATTGAACCTTTCCCAGTCTTCTGATAGCTGTTTGTTGACACCTTCAACATAATCTCCGTTTCCTTTTTTTACCGCAGGAAACGGTTGTATTCCTTGCCCGACAACAAAACTTGCGATAAGATTTACGACTCTTTTTGTCAACCCATCGGTTCTATAAGCAAGTTCTGCCCTCGCGCAAATAGTTTTGAAATCTTCTCTTATTATTTCTGTACATGACCTTGGAGTTTTTAACCAGTCAGACCTGAGAACTCCATTTTCTGCGCCTGGGTGATACATTGTTTCTCGTTTTCTTCCAATTTCAACACCCCTGTTAAACAAATCGTTTTCGCGCCTGCTTACATTCTCCCTCCTCGTCCTTTCTGACGGCCTATTGTCAATCCCAAATTTTACGAGTTTTGAAAAAAAAGAAGCATCTCGACTTATGTTATTTATAAAGCGCATTAAAATTCCCTTGATTTAAGGCCAACACGAACAAACGGTCCTGTCGTTGACTGTATAGAACCAAGTAGTTCAGATGCTTCAAGTGCATCTTTTGGGTTTATGTAGCGGGTACGACGGTCTGCTATTTGTCTTTCTGCAACTCCATTTATTGCTCTTTGTGCGGCTGCCTCTTGTATTTCTTCTGGTGTTGTCATATTGCCCTCGGTATAATTTGCAAGTCTTTAATACAAATTTATCTACTTTTAGACAACTAAACAACTAAAATAAATTAATATTATTTTTATTTATTAGTTAAAAACTGTTTTTTTACGTTTACACATAATAATTATAGTGTAACACAATGATTTTAAACAAATTAAATATTACTCATTTATTCTTTCAAAAACAAGGCACCCTTCTGATGGTGAAAATCGTATTGACTCAACATATCTATACCCGTCCCTTGCTTTTTTGTTAATTATGTTTTCAATTATCATTGACATATCTTTCCCGTTTAATCCGTATGTTACTGGTAATACCTTGTATTCATAATTAATTGTTGTCCCTTGCGTTTCTGGAACTTCAAACATTAGCTTTTCTTCTGGTTCTTCAAACATTGGCTCTTCAAAAACAATTGGCTTTGTCTTTTTTTGCTTATTCACCAACACCTCCCGTTTAAATTAAAATAACTTCTTGGTTTGTATGTTTCTTTGTTTGTTGTCGGTCTTACTTCTGTTTGTTTGCATTGGATAGAGCAGACCGTGTTCCTGTTTTTCTTTAATGTTTCACAATATTGTGGATTTAACAACATTTTATCAATGCCTTTTATTTTTGCGGCGGCAAGATTTAAGTTAAGCGAGTCTCTACAATGATCAGGGCCCATATATCCGTGAACCCAGGACGTTGATACCTGTCCATCTGCTGATATTTTTTTTTGGTGAAATTGTCGCGTTATTTGTTTCAGGTATTCGTCTTCTATGTCCATTGGAATTAAAAAGTTTTCACCAGAAATATATTTTCCAACGTCTTCAGAAATTGCATCTGATTGACCAAGGTAAAACTCTCCCTTGTCGCTCTTGTATATCATCGGACGATCTTCGTACCTCTGTTTTAGTCCAACATAAGGAAAAAGCTTTCTCGATGGAAAATGTTTGCATATATAGTCAACATCTTCTGCTCGGTGACCACCCCTATCTATACACCCTATCGTAAAGTCTGCAATTGTTCCGTCTCTAAATTTTAGCGGCTGAACATAAAGATTATTCATAAAATTTTCAAAAACCTGGTGCTCGTAACCACTGTCAAGTCTCGGAATTTTTATAAAAGACATTCTTAATATTATCCAAGACAACCACGCTCCCCAACCTACGAAAGAATAATAAAATCCATTGTCTTGTGAATCTACTCCAAGCGTTATAATTAAAACGTCATCTGGTACACAATGCTTTTCCCCCCACTGAAAATATTCTACTTTTCTTGACTCGAGGTAAGTTTTTTCAATTCTTCCTGTTTTTCGTCTCCACCACCTTGCCATTGTTTCATTTTCATAGGTTCGCTTTTGCGCGTCGTTATGAAGTGTCTCAAAAAATCTTGCCAAACATTCATATAATGGAAAATTTATATCTACAAGTCTATTCCACCAATAACAATGAATATCGTATCCTTTTCTTTTTCCACCAACTCCTCTTGTTTTTATATTCCCTTCGCTGTCAATTGCCTCTGCTTTCTGACAAAACGATTCTTCGTTTATTTCTGCCATTGCCCAAACTACGTATTTTGACATTTCAACACGTTGCCTATCGGTTATTTCTTTCCCACAATAAAAACATTCATAATAAACGGAATCACTTTTTAATTCTCTTATTTTCGCCGGTCTACCCTTTAGTTCTTTATCCCTTAAAATTATTTGACTATCGCTTAACACCTGCCACATACCACAATGGGGACATTTATAATGCGGTTGTAGTATCGCGCTACCATCCCTGAAAAATTGGTTGTAAAGCATATCACCAACTTCAAAGGGGGAGCTTTCCAATATCATTTTTCTTGAATCGTATAAACCGAAAGCAGAATCACCTCTACCTCGTAACATCTGAACCGGGTCATAGTTTTTAATATTCCACTTTGCAACTTCTGATCCTATTGTAAATGGCGAAGTTGTTGACGCAAAAGAATTTTTGCCATTAGCGCTTGCCGATGTCCATGTACAGTTTTTTAGTTTTAATTTGCTTTTTGTTAATGAGTCTTCTTTCTCATCCCAAAGTTCATAGAGAAATTCATTTTTTTTACACTTTATCATTTCTGCGTATCTACCGGTAAACATCTCTTCGGCCTTTTCGTCAATGGCAAAGCCGAGCATTCCGCTTATTCCTATTTTCATACCCCAGTACGCGCCAAATTCTGCAATCATTGTTTTTCCAGTTTGTACAGGCCCGCAAAAACAAGTTATTTCGTTGTAATAAGTAGAGTTCATTGGTTCTATCTGCCATTCGTCTGGTACAAACAGTCCGTGCCTACTATATGACTTTCTTGGCAAATAAAGTTTTCTGGCAAGATCGCAAGGAAGAGGTCTATCTTCTATTACATAGTTTCTTTTTTCTCCATAGGTAAGCGGATATTTCCATTTTGGTTTACAAAACTCCCAATTTACTTTTAATTCATCATTCACTAACAAGGTTAGATGTCCCCTCACAAAGGAAGCTTCTTAGCATCACCTTTAATGTCTCAATTGGTTGATTTGCCATATATACCGCATTTCTTTCTATTGCATTTTCCCAATATTCGCTCTCTGTCTTAGATCGTGATGCAAGCGTGTCCTCCATTACTGATCTTTCAATTAATTCTTCTCTTACTTTTTGTATCTTTACCTCTGTAAGTTCTATGTCTTTTTCGATTTTTTTGTCTTTTAACGAAATGGCTTTTTCTACTTCTTTTTTTTTGTCCCTATCGACAAGCCATTGATGTACAAAAAAAATACTCATGGTATTATCTTGGTTTCGAGGGCACCCTGATGTTATCCAGTTCTGTACTGTTTGCCGGCTTATTTTAAATGCAAGCTGAACTTGTCTTATTGATAGATTATCAAAAACCGAACCACTGTTTTTATTATCGATAATATCCGCTGTTGATTCTGTAGTTTTTTTTTGAGACGTTCTTTTTTGTTTTGTTTTACCAAGTTTTTTAGAAGCAACTCTCCCACTTATATTTATTTCTGGTATTTCAAACATTATTGCTTTCTTAGTTGTTCGTCAATAATTTTTATGTTTTTTTGTACAAATGCAACACAAAAACAAATTACATCACTATTACTTTTTAATGTATTTCTCCACATCGAAGAAATTGACCTTACCCTGGAAATGTTTTCTTCGTTTTGTGGAGTGCTAACATAAGTAGCGTTAAAATGTTCATCCGTTCTTGGTTTAGGGCCACGCTTCTTTTTTGTCATTAATTGTGCCTCCAACATTAATAAAAAGACAACAAAAAATCAACATAAATAAAAAAATACTATTAATATTTAAAAATTAATATAATAATAAAACTAAATTAAAACAATGTTTTTGTTTTTGAAATTAGTTTAAGTATTACTTCAATTGTTTTATCTATTATTTATATTGCAATAAAAATCATGTGTTTATTTTTTTTGTGCGTGAAATTGTCGGGGAAGCGCTGAC
>Ga0172381_10002718_pt1 | contig 19226 bp, 15 predicted proteins | sample Leawel6488metaG_FD_119754 | JGI IMG/M metagenome (GOLD analysis project Ga0172381, IMG submission 119754) | Leachate microbial communities from a municipal landfill in Southern Ontario, Canada - Leachate well 64-88 metaG | ecosystem: Engineered > Solid waste > Landfill > Unclassified | place...
ATTTGTCCGACGCGATTTTGTTCAAATTAGCTCGATATTGTCCGGAAATCTCGGTTGTGGAGAGTGCACGTGCCCATACGCGAGCCTCATCTATTACTCCGTTGAACGCTTCTTCGCCGCCGTCATCCTGGGACGAGCCGTGCGAGTCGCCTATGTACAATGCATTATTGTTTGGCTGAATTGTCGTGTTTGTTGCGCGGATGCCCGTGGCAACTCCGTTTATGTAGATGGTTGCCACACTGCCGTTGTAAGTTGCGGTAATGTGGTTGAAGTTTCCATTTGCCACTGGTTGGGACGAATAGACTGTCACGCCGTTTCCCATTCTCGCAATCGGGTTGCCTCCCTGCGCCCAGAGTATGCTGCCATTGTATGCGGTTGCGGCGTAGGTGTTGTTGGCGTCCGAGTTGATTATTGTCCAGTTTGTGCCGCCATTGTAGCGGTATATGCTGCCGTTCTGGGTCGTCCCGGCGTAGAGCGTTCCATTGTAGGTAACCAGCGTGCTTATGAGCCCTGTTCCTCCTCCGATGGGCGTCCAGGTCGTGCCTCCGTCATAGCGGTAGACCGTGTTGTTCCCGCCGACGTAGAGCTTTCCTTCGTATGTTGCCAGTTCGGACGCGTATCCAAAACCCGCGCCCACTTGCGTCCAGGTCGTGGCTCCATCATAGCGATAGACTTTTGCTGAAAACAAGTCCGCGCAGTAGAGCGAGCTGTTGAAAACGGTAAATCGCTTTACAACGTTGAGTCCGCTGGCTGAAAGGTCATACTTAAGTGCCACGTAGCAAGTCTTGTTTGTCTCAACGTTTCCCATAGTGTCAGCCGACTGGTACGTGATTGTGCTGTTGCCCGTTGTCGTGATTGTGAATATGGTCGTGTTGCTAGGAGATAGTCCGTTCACCCAGTGGGTAGTGAAGAAGACGCCGTTGGCATCTGTTGCATTCAGGGTCACTGTCTGGTTTGTAGTATTCCAAGTGCCTTTGGCGTCGCAGGTCGAGACCGGCGGGGTCGCGTCAATTCCGCCGTCCGTGATTGCCCACCCGTTGGTTGCAATGAGTATTGTATTCCTGGCTGCGGCTGAAGAAGTCGTGTATATCGAGTTGCCCCCGTCGAATGTTACGCCGGGCTTGACCGGCCGGCTCGCCCAACCGTTGAGCAGCGCGTCATAATTTGCAGCCGACAGCTTCACGTACCTAAACATCCTTATCATGCTGGTGGCAGAGCTTACGTTCCAGCTGCCTATGTTCTGGTTGAATGCGGACGCATTGTAGAACATGTAGCTCATATTCGTGACCTTGCCCGTATTCCAACCGCTGATGTTCTGGTTGAATGCGGTCGCGTAATTGAACATGTTGACCATGTTTGTGACGTTGCTTGTGTTCCAGTTGCTTATGTTTCCGTTGAATGCGGTCGCGTATTGAAACATGTTCATCATATTTCCGACGTTGCTTGTGTTCCAGTTGCTTATGTTTCCGTTGAACGCGGTCGCGTATTGAAACATGTTCATCATGTTTCCGACGTTGCTTGTGTTCCAGTTACTTATGTTGCCGTTGAATGCGTACGCGTAAGAGAACATGGCGCCCATGCTTGTGACGCTGCTGGTGTTCCAGTTGCTTATGTTGCCGTTGAATGCGTACGCGTAATTGAACATGGCGCCCATGTTTGTGACTTTGCTGGTGTCCCAGTTGTTCAGGCTTTGGTTGAATGCGGACGCGGAGTAAAACATGCCGCTCATGTCGGTGACTTTGCTGGTATTCCATCCGCTTATGTTCTGGTTGAATGCGAGCGCGGAATTGAACATCAGGTACATTTGCGTGACTTTGCTCGTGTCCCAGCTTCCAATGGGCTGGTTGAAAACTGATGCGCCGTAGAACATGTTGTTCATTTTTGTGACTTTGCTGGTGTTCCAGTTGCCTATGGGTTGGTTGAATGCATATGCGTATTCGAGCATGCAGCTCATATCGGTGACTTTGCTCGTGTCCCACCCATTCAGGTTTTGGTTGAATGCCTGCGCGTTATAAAACATCATGTCCATGTCCGTTACGCTGCTTGTGTTCCACCTGCTTATGTCCTGGTTGAATGCGACAGCTGAAGTAAACATCGTGTTCATGTCGGCGACTTTGCTCGTGTTCCAGTTGCTTATGTTTCCGTTGAACGCGGTCGCGGAGTAGAACATCCAAATCATGCTTGTGACTTTGCTCGTGTCCCACCCGTTCAGGTTCTGGTTGAACGCCCCCGCGTTATAAAACATCATTCCCATGTCCGTGACGCTGCTCGTGTTCCAGTTGCCTATGGGCTGGTTGAACGCGGACGCAAATTCGAACATGCCGTTCATGTTCGTGACTTTGCTTGTGTCCCACCCGCTTATGTTCTGGTTGAATGCGGATGCCCTGACAAACATGCAGTTCATGTTTGTTACGCTGCTTGTGTTCCAGTTGCCTATGGATTGGTTGAACGCTGACGCGTAATAAAACATCTGGTACATATATGTGACTTTGCTGGTGTCCCACCCGCTGATGTTGCCGTTGAACGCGGACGCCTGATAGAACATGTTGCTCATGTCCGTGACGCTGCTCGTGTTCCACCCGCTGATGTTCTGGTTGAAGCTTGTTGCCCCTTTGAACATGTAGGCAAGATTTGTTACGCTGCTTGTGTTCCAGTTCCCTATCGGCTGGTTGAACGGAGTATATTCGAACATCACACTCATATTCATGACGCTGCTCGTGTTCCACCAGCTCACGTCCTGGTTGAACGGGGTGTTGAAGAACATCCTATTCATGTCCGTGACCTTGCTAGTGTCCCAGTTCCCTATGGGCTTGTTGAATACTCCCGCGAATTCGAACATGCTGGCCATGCTTGTGACGCTGCTCGTGTTCCAGCTGCCTATTGATTGGTTGAATTTTCTTGCGTACTTGAACATGTAGCTCATGTCCGTGACTTTGCTCGTGTCCCATCTGCTTAGATTCTGGTTGAATGCAGACGTGTCATAGAACATTTCATACATGGACGTGGTCTTGCTGGTGTCCCAATTGCCAATGTCTTGGTTGAACGTTTCTGCACCGGTGAACACGCCCCGCATATATGTGACGCTGCTTGTGTTCCAACCGCTAATGTCTTGGTTGAATGCGTTCGCATTATAAAACATACTGCTCATGTCCGTGACTTTGCTCGTGTCCCATCTGCTTAGATTCTGGTTGAATGCAGACGCCTGGGAGAACAACGAGCTCATTGAGGTGACGCTGCTTGTGTCCCAGTTTCCTATGGGTTGGTTGAAATTTCTCGCACCATAGAACATGTTGCCCAGATTAGTGACGTTGCTTGTGTCCCAGTTTCCTATGGGCTGGTTGAATGCGGTTGCGCCTCCGAACATGCTGCCCATGTTTGTGACGCTGCTGGTGTCCCAGCTACTTATATAGCCGTTGAATTCGTATGCGCCATAAAACGTGCCACCCATGGTTGTGACTTTGCTGGTGTTCCAGTTGTTTAGGTTTTGGTTGAATTTGGTTGCGAACCAGAACATGCTGGTCATGTCAGTTATTAGGCGGGTGTCCCAGCCACTGATGTTGCCGTTGAAGTTGGTTGCTTGGTTAAACATTCCTGCGAGAGTTGTAACGCCAGTGAGGTTCAGGCTGTCTGTCCCGGTGAAGTTGAGGTTAGAGCATCCTGAGAAATAGTATCCGGAATTGCCAATGTAGATGTCTCCCCATTGGGTGATGTTGATGATTTTGAGCTTGTCGCTGGCGTAGTTGAAGTTGAACCCAGTTTCGGCGGTGTTGGTGATGTTTATCGTATATACTCCTGACGTTGCATAGACGTGGGTGTTCCTGTTCGAGTCAACACGTCCGTCTCCCCAGTCTGTTGTCCAAGAGCCGGTAATCGGCAGGATTATGGTCGTGCTGTTGCTTCCGCCCTTGGTGGTGTCCCAGGTCGCGCTGAAGGGCGCGGCTGACGTAAAGGTGGTTAAGAGGGCGAGAAACAGGAGAAATGCCGGGTTAAGCTTCATCGAGTTCTCCTTTAAGGCTCTTTATCGTATTTCTCCCCTTTTGGGCATTGTTCCGTTCCCGGAGCCGTCCGTGCCGCTCAGGCGAGGTTGCCCGTGACCGTCCACGTGGTCCCGCCGTCGTAGCGCATCACCTTGCTCGAGGTGTCGGTGTACAGCCCCGCGTAGAGCGTGTTGTTGAAGCCTATCAGGCCGTACACCGTGCCGTTGGCGTTTCCCAGCGACGTCCACGCGGTTCCGCCGTCGTAGCGGTAGACCGTCCCGTTGTAGCCTGCTGCGAAGATAGTCCTGTTGAATGCGGTGATTGCGTATGAGGAGTTTGACGGGTATCCGACCCCGGTCCAGGTCGTGCCGCCGTCGTAGCGCATCACCGAACCGTTGTCGTACCCTGCCGAGTACGTGCTCCCGTTGACCGTCGCGAACGCGTAGGCGTTGACACCCGGTGCGGGCAGGCTGGTGAACGTCTCTTCTCCGCCTGCTATCTCGAAGTACGGCAGGCCGTCGGAGCCTATTGCGAGCGTGTACGAGCCTTTGGAGAGTATCGTGTTCTGCCTGTTGTCGTTTGCCTGCACCCAGGCGGCAACCGTGATGCCGCCCGTAGGGTCGATGCCCTGCGAGTCCGGCACCGTCACGCGATCCGAGGAGCCGTCGAAGGAGAGCGCCGAGCCGTACTTTCCGGCCGCAGTCCAGCTGGCGCCGCTTATCGTGCCGTTGTTCCCGTACGTCGAGACGTCAACTGCGGTCGTGGCGTTGTCGCCTATTCCTGCATTGTTGTCGAAGTTGTAGCAGAGGACCAGGCTGTTGTCGTAGAACAGCGTGTTCGTGCCGTTCCAGGAAAGCCCTAGCCCGGCAAGTTGGGTGGCGGCGCTTCCGTTTATCGTCGCGTTTATGGTGACGTTCGCGCCAGCCGAGGCGCTGGTGCCGTCCGCCGGCGTCGGCGGCACGAACGATATCCCGCCGTTTTCCTTGCATCTTCCGCTGAGGGGTTCGGTCCCTACCTGCGAGAATGCCTGGAGGCCGTCCGACTTGTCGTAGATGAAAGTAAGTTGGGTGACCTCGAACGCATCGCCTACGTTGGCGTTCTTGCAGTCGTTGCCTGCGCCATAATGCAGGTACAGCGTCGCCTGCTCGGCGGCTGCGAACACCCGCGAGCCGGACCAGATGGTAATTGGCGTGCCGTTGTCGTTGACCTGCACGGCGGTAAGTTTCAGGGGCGTGGTGTACTGGTTGGTCACGCTTACTACAAGCGTGCCGCTGTTGAGCGTGTATGATGTTATTGAGAACGGCGTCGCGGTCTTCCAGTAAGTCAAGGATTGTTGTTCCTGCATCGACGCGCCGGTCTGCGAAGTGGTTATGACCGAGTTTACCACGAATAGGGAGACTAGCAGCACTGCGCCTATGACAACCAAGTATTCGGTTGCGCCCTGACCCCTAAGATATGGCATGTCAACCTAGATTGTCAGTAACCAATGGTTTTAATGGTTACCCCCGGCCGCCATTTTTTGCACCCGGGCACCCGTTGCGGGTCACCGGCGCTCAGTTCCCCGCGGACAACAGCATTACGCTGACGATGGCCAGCGCGATGCCGATGACCTGCAGGTTCGAAGGCGTCTCGGCGAAGAGGAAATAGGCGGCAATTGCGACCATTGCGATGTTCAGCGCCATTATCGCTGCGACGACTGCCGTCTTTGCGCCGGGCTCGCGCAGCGCAAGCAAAAAGAACAGCGCGCCGAGAATGGAAAACCCGGCGTAGGCGAGTATTACCGGCAGGGCCTTGAGGTCAAAAAGCGTGGAGACGCTGATTTGGAACCCGGACATCATCTTTGCGGCAAGCATCGAGATGCCAAGGGACGCCATCGCGGCAAGGGAGTAAAGTATCCAGCTCATGGTAAATGTTCACTGCGGTTGCAAGGCCCGTTTTCGTGCCTCTGGCTTACTACTGGTTTATTAGTAGGCTTTTCTTTAGGCTTTTGTTTAAACCTTTCTACTTGGATGTGTGAATTAGCCGTGGTCCTTGAATGCATCCTTTCGCCGAAGTGTGCAAGGAGGCAGCCGCACAAGCTCTTCGCCGTCTCATTCATCTTCTTCTCGGCAGGCGTGCTCGTCTACCTCGCCATCCCCGGGCTCAACGGCACGCCCCTCATATTCACGCTGCTCCCGTTCCTTCCTTTGATGTTCCGGCTGCTCATCTGGGAGGAAAAGGAGGAGGAGGCGTCGCTCCGGCGCCACGAGACTGGCTTCTTCGACTACCACCGCATCCTTCTGCAGTCCTACGCCTACATATTCCTCGGCGCAATCATCGCAAGCATATTCTGGTACTCCATCCTGCCTTCCGAAGTCGCCCACAAGGCTTTTGACAATGAAATAGACGAGATTTCGGCGATATCCTACACCGTCAACCAGACTTCGGTTGCGACGGGCAACGCCATCCGGCCGGACTTTTTGTCGCTTCTTGTAAGCCACAACATGCAGGTCCTTGCGCTGATGCTGCTGTTCAGCCTGCTTTACGGGGTCGGCAGCCTCTACCTTTTGCTGTGGAACGCGTCGGTAATCGGCGTGTTCGTGGCCCAGGGCATAGCCCAGAATGGTCTGATGGCCGGGCTGTTCGGCTCGTTCCTGGGCCTGATTCCGCACGGCATCTTCGAGCTTTCGGCCTACTTCGTGGCAAGCGTCGCGGGCGGGATATTCTCGGTTGCCATAATGAGGCGGCACCTCGAGCGGCCCGAGCTGAAGTCCGTGCTGTCCGACTCTTTCGTGCTCGTGCTGTTCTCAATAGTCCTGCTTTTCATCGGCGCGCTGGTCGAAAGCTCCTATTGAGCCTTGCGATAGAGCCGCTTCTTCCTGCTTGCAATGGGCGGCAGCGCGATTGCCTTCTTGCTGTTGAAGCGCACCGGCGGAGCCGACATCTCCTCGCTCCAGTGCGGCGTCGTGTCCTGCTTTTTCGGGAAGTACTTGGCGCTCAGGGAGTCATACCGCTTCCTGCTCAGCCTTCCGTTCGAGTACAGCACGTCAAGCTCGGACTGGGAGTGAACCGCCTTCCTGCGGCCGACCAGGTACGCCGCCAGAACTCCAACAAGAAGCAGCACAAGGAGGAAAGCGCCGAAAAGCATCATCGAACTCGGGTTGCCGTCCGGCCTCACCGAGATGGTGGTGCTGATTGACGTGTTGTTCCCGGTTGCGTTCTCCTTCTCGCCATCCTGGCCGATTATGATGACGGTCTGCGTGGCCGTTCCGGGGAGCACGGGCCCCACGGTCGGCTGCTCGGTAAGCGGGCCCAGGGAGACGTTCGACACGTTCGAAGGGAGCACGAACGCCTCGCCGTAGGCGTAGTCGCGCACGCGCTGGAACGCGTCCGCAAGCGCACCCAGCTTTAGCGCGTTGATGTTGGAGCCGTACTCTGAGTTCTGCTTCCCGCGCTGGTAGTTGTAGTACGCGTGGCCGTAGAACAGGTCCGCCCAGCCCGACCGGGTGGCCCTGTCCGCAAAGCTCGGGTAGGCGCTGACCGCGTTCATCACACCCGATGCGTACAGGCTTGACTCCGCAAGGGCGTCGTCAGCGGTATAGATGTCCGCAACAAGAGCGCGCTCGGACGCGATGTACGCGTAGGAATAGGACGCGTCAAGCATCGAGGCGTAGTACCACCCCTGGCTGTAGAGCTCCTTGGACGAGTTCAGGTGTGTGGTAATCTCGGTGTCAAGGGGCGCGGTCTCGTTGATTGCGTCCTCGATGAGCTTGATGTACTTCTCGGTCTCGAACTTGGCCTTCTCCTGCGGCATCAGGTTCTGCACGTTCTCGCGGGGAGCAGAGCCGTAGTTGAGCATCTTTGCCGCCTCGAACCAGCCCATCGCTGCAGACAGGTCGTTTGCCATGTCCGAAAGGGTCGCGTTGTCCATGGTCGCGTTGGAGTTGAGCGTTGCAAGGACCTTTTCCGTGCGCAGCTTGGCCCAGGTGTACCTCATCTGGGACGTCGCCACCCACTCCCAGTTAGTGGAGTTGAGCTGCGCAAAGCTCATCGCCGAAATCTCCTCGTAGAAGTTTTCAGCCACCTTGCGGAACTGGGGGATTGTCATGTTGCGGAACTCCTCGGTCGAGACCGCGTTCTTCACAAGGAAAGCCGTGTTCGCGGCGGAGTAGTAGTAGCCAAGCGAAAGCTCGAGCTTGGACTCGGCTATGAGGCGTTCGAAGGCCTTCTTCTGCAGGTCGGAAAGCGCAGACGCGCGGCCGCGCGCCTCGGAGTCGTCAATCGTTGACTGCGCGGTTGCGTAGAACGGCCAGGACGAGTTCGAAGCGAGGTATTCGCGGGGTATGAAGTCCGTTGAGTTGACCTGCGCAGGAGGCTCGATTTCGCCGGTTGCAATCCGTATCGCATAGGATACGTTAGAGACCGGCACGACGGTCAGGTTGTATTTCTGCATCGCGTAATCCGCATAGTAGAGCGAGTCGAGTATGCTCTCGCCGGACTCGGCGGTCTGGCCTGCGGGGACAAGCATCACCTTGTAGCTTCCGTTTGAGCCTACCGCGTCAATCTTTGCCTTCACGCCTCCGACTGCGCCTATCGCCCCGCCCTTGGCGATGGTCCCGGTTATCACGAAATCGTCGCGTATCTTCTTGCCCGAGAACTCGGAGTACGCCATTATGGTGAGCGCGGCTCCGGCGCTGGGGCCGTTGACCTTGCCCAGCGCGCTGTCAAAGCGCACGGTGTAGTCGTAGGAGTCGAAGTTCCTCTGCGCAAGCTTTGCTGCCTCGGTGAACGCGGTCTGCATCGAGTCCTGGGTGTCCGAGTTTACCGTCGTGGAGTGCAGTCGCAGCACAAGCTCGCCGCTTCCGGGAGCCACGTCGACCTCTATCGCGGTGAGCATGCCGTGGTCCTTCTCGTCAACAGCGGGCGCCATCATCACTACCGCGCTTGCGAAGGCTGAGAAGAACAGGACTAGCGCAAGGACGCGCCTGACGTGAGTTTCCATAGGGTTGCACCGAAAAATGTCGTTGGAAAAATGAAGGGATTGGCCGGTTTTAATGGTGTCGGGTGGGCGGGGGTGCAACCTGCGTCTTTCGGCTTACTTTTTCAGGTCAACCTTGAGTCCGCGAAACTGGTCCTCGTGCATCATGAACTCTACCGCGTTCTTGCTTCCGAACATGTCATAGTAGTCCAGCCGCACGACCACCTTGTTCATGGCCTTGGTCGCGACCTTGGTAAGGCCGATTATGTAGCTGTTCTGCACCATTATCTTGCGCGGCGCGTCCATCTCCAGGCCGTCCTCATAGGCGCTGATAGTTCCTTTGCTTTCGTTAAAGTACGTCGAGTAGGAGTGCTTCAGTTCCCCTAGCGTCTTTGCGCACATTGCAACCATCTTCCGGGGGCGCTTGAAAGTGCTCAGCTTATTGGGCTTATCGTCCCCAAATAAAAGAAGGCGCATTCAAAATTAATAATGCTGGTTTTAAGGCAATCCCGGCAGGTTTTTCGTGATTATTATGGATTTTGAGGAAGTAGGCCCCTGCACAAGGCAGGCAAAACCCGAAGGAAAGATGAGCGTGCCAGTCAGGGCGTACGGAAACGACGCAATTTTTGCGAAGATGCAGTCCGACCGTACTCTCCAGCAGGCCGCAAACGTGGCCACGCTGCCCGGAGTGCTTGACGCGGTGATGGTGATGCCGGATGGCCACGAAGGCTACGGGTTCCCGATAGGCGGGGTTGTTGGGTTTGACCTCGAAGAGGGTGTTATTTCTCCCGGAGGTATTGGTTATGATGTGAATTGCGGAATCCGCCTCATCCGCACCAACATGACCGAAAAGGACGTCAAGCCCCGGATGAACGAGCTGATCAAGGCGCTTTTTGCAAACATCCCAAGCGGAGTCGGAAGCAAGAGCCGCACCCGGCTTGAGGTTGCCGAGCTTGGCAAGGCAGTCACCGAAGGAGTTGACTGGTGCATAGGCAAGGGCTATGCGGTTGAGGCCGACAAGGAGCACTGCGAGGAGAACGGGCGTTTCGAAGGCGCTGACTTTACCAAAGTCAGTGACATGGCAAAGAAGCGCGGCGCGCCCCAGTTCGGGACCCTCGGCAGCGGCAACCACTTCCTTGAAGTGCAGAAAGTCGAGAAAGTCTACGATGCCGAGAAGGCCAGGGCCTTCGGGATTACGGGCGTTGGCCAGATTACCGTGATGATTCACTCCGGCTCGCGCGGCCTGGGCCACCAGGTCTGCGACGACTACCTGCGCACGATGCTTCCCGCAGCCAAGACCAAGTACGGCCTCGAGTTGGCCGACCGCGAGCTGTGCTGCGCGCCAATCCAGAGCCCGGAAGCGCAGGACTATCTGGGCGCGATGAAATGCGCGGTCAACTTCGCATTCAACAACCGCCAGGTCATGACCCACCAGGCGCGCCAGACCTTCGCGCAGGTCTTCGGCGGCAAGTGGGAAGACTACGACATGGGCCTAGTGTACGACGTGTGCCACAACATCGCAAAGTTCGAGGAATACGAAATCGAGGGCCAGAGGCGCAAGGTGTGCGTGCACCGCAAGGGCGCCACCAGGGCGCTCTGGGCCGGAAACCCGCTCATCCCGCAGGCTTACCGCTCAGTCGGACAGCCAGTCATAATCCCAGGGTCGATGAACTCCTCATCCTACCTTCTTTGCGGCGCCGAGGGCAGCAAGAAGACCTTCGGCAGCTCCTGCCACGGCGCAGGACGCATAATGAGCAGGTCGCAGGCAAAACGCGACTTCAGTTCCGCCAAAATCCTTGCCGAGATGGAGCAGGCCGGGGTCAGCATCAAGGTCGCCGAGTCCGAGCTGGTTTCCGAAGAGTACGGCGGCGCCTACAAAGACATCGACGCGGTAGTAAGCTCGGTTGAGCAGGCGGGCATCAGCACTATCGTGGCGAAGATGGTCCCGCTTGGCGTAATCAAGGGTTGATTTTGATGCCGTACAACCGCAGACAACTTTTCCACCATCTTGACAAGCTTAAGGCCGACCTTGGGGAGTATGGCTTCAAGAAAGGCACTTATGTTGTCCTGGCTGGAGGGGCGATGTTGGCGCACGGGACGCACCTGAGGAAAGAGACCAAGGACATCGACGTCTCGGTGAACCCGGGCGTCTTCAAGAAGCTTGTGGATAACAAAGACGCGATTGGCGCTTTGCACCCGCCGGTCGGTTTCCAACAGCATGAAAAACTCATAATCCCCGGCCCTTACGGGGACGTCGAACTCTCCGGTGGCGGCATGAGCCTGATTGGCCGCCCGCCGGTTGAAATCAAGGGCCACCACTTCCAGTCGCTTACGGACGTCCTCGAATTCAAGCGGATGCTTGCCAGGCAAAAGGACCGGCTCGACATCGAGCGGTTGGAAAAAGTGCTTGCACGGCTTAAACGGCGCGACCCCAAGAAGGAGTACCAAAGGCACGACATCACCTTCATAAAAAGGACTACCGTGCGCGGCGGTGACGCGCCGGAAGAGGACTTCTGACGGGCCTGCCCAGCCAAGGCCGTTTCCATCCCCGGACCGGGATTGCCGGTGGCCCGCGGCGGCCTATACCCCGAATATTTTTTCCTGCAGCCTGGCCGGGAGCTTGTCGCGGTTGGCAACGGCCACGATGACCTGGCACAGCCCGGTGGAAACCGGCTTCTTGTCAAGGCCTAGGGAGTCTAGCCGGTCCCTCAGGGTGTTCTGTACCCTTTCAGTCTCCTTTTCCAGGTGTTCCTTGACATCCGGGGACAGTTCTCTGCAATTCAGGTGGCGCAGGCCGTCCACGTTGATGTTGTAAAAAAGGTTCATCATGTCCTTGGAGAACGTGTCGTTCATGCCGTTGAGTATGACCTCGTTTCTCGTCATCGAGCCGATTTTTTTGTATTCCTCAAACTCCAGCTCGACCTTCCTTTCGGCGCACCTCTTCGCCTGTTCAGGCCCATTCGTCCTCAGCTGTTTATCCTCTTCGGCCTTCAGCCGGTATTTTTTCCAGCGCTCGATTAGCTCGCCGGGGTTTTTCGAAGTGTGGACTAGGCAAATCAGGTGCTCAAGGTCGCCCAGGCACTGTTCGCCCGAAAGCCCGTGGTGCAGCGCTATGCGCAGGAATGACGCCTCGTGGCTTTTCCCGCCTATAGTGGGCCAAGGCTTTTGCGATATTCTCTGTTCGGTGGGTTCGAGCAGCATCGGTTACAACTCAATAAAAAAGGGTTAAAGAAAAAAGCGTTTTAAAACCGTATGTCTGGCGGTTCTGGACGAGTTGTGGGCATGAACAGCGGTCTTGCCTGGAATTGCCCGTGCGCGGGTTTTCCCATTTGCCTTCAGCAGTTGTCCAGCTTCTTCTTCAGCTCGGCAATCTCCTCGTGGAGCTTGCGGTTCTTCTTGAGCGGGTCGTTGAAGGCCTCCTTCTCAAGCTCGTCGAGCCTTGACTTGATGCTGTTCTTCTTCCTTGTCAAGTCTGATTTTGACATTCCCATTGAAATCTCACCTTCTTGAAAAATGCTGTGCAATTATCTACCCCGATCAGCTGTATATTTGTTTGCCGGAAGGAAGGCAAAGGGAAATGAACCCCTGAAGGATACTTTTCATATGGTCCGTTTGACCGGAGCAGCCAGGAACGCGGTTGAAAAGCAGCGCGCTTATTTCTCAACGGGCGCGACGAAGCCCGTCGGGTTTCGCCTAGCCCAGCTGCGGAAGCTCAAGGCTGCACTGGAAAAATTCCAGCCCGAAATCGAGAAGGCTCTCTTTGCCGACCTCCACAAGTCGCCATCGGAGGCGTTTCTCACAGAGCTTTACCCTTGCCTTGAGGAGCTGAAGTTCTTTGAGAAGAATTTGAAGAGCTTGGCGCGGCCAAGGAAAGTCCCGTCGCCGATGATGTTTCCCCTTTCATCCTGCTCAATCCAGTCCGAACCGCGGGGAGTCGCCCTCATCCTTTCGCCTTGGAATTATCCTGTCAACCTTGCCATAATGCCCCTGATTGGCGCGATTGCTGCAGGAAACTGCGCGATAATCAAGCCTTCGTCATCCTCCTCGAACACTTCGGCGGTTCTTTCGAAGATGCTTTCATCATGCTTCGATAAAAAATTCGTTTCAGTAATCCAAGGCGACTCTGTAGTTGCTGAAAAACTTTTGGAAGAGGAGTTTGACTACATATTCTTCACCGGAAGCCCGTCAGTAGGCAAGTCCGTGATGGCAGCCGCATCCAGGCACCTCACCCCGCTCACCCTTGAGCTTGGCGGCAAGAGCCCCTGCATAGTTGACAAGGGCTGCGATTTGGAAAAAGCTGCCTCCCGGATTGCGTGGGGCAAGTTCACCAACGCCGGCCAGACCTGCATCGCGCCGGACTATGTTCTTGTGCACAAGGCGGTCGAGGCCGGGCTTGTCGCCGCGCTTGCCGGAAAAATCACCGACTTCTTCGGCCCCGACGCGCAGGACGCGACAGATTATTGCCGCATCATAAACGAAAAGCACTTCGACCGGCTTTGCGGCTACCTGCAGGAGGGGAAAGTGGTTTTCGGGGGCAGGACGGACCGGAAGGGCAAGTTCATTTCACCGACTTTGCTTGCCGACGTCAAAAAAGGCGCGAAAGTGATGCAGGACGAAATCTTCGGCCCAATCCTGCCAATCATCCCGGTCTCCTCGATGGAAGAGGCAATCGCTTTCGTGAACAAACGACCGAAGCCGCTTGCACTTTATATATTTTCAAACAAACGCGAAGTCGTTGAAAAAGTTCTCAACTCAACAAGTTCGGGCGGGGCATGTGTAAATGATGTTCTACTTCACGTAGCAACTTCCGAGCTTCCCTTCGGCGGGGTGGGCAACAGCGGGTTCGGCAAGTACCACGGCAGGGCGTCGTTCGAGGCGTTCTCGAACCAACGGAGCGTCTTTACGCAGACCAACCTCTTCGACTTTCGGCAACGCTACCCTCCTTATGACCGAAGGTTCATAAGCTTTGCAAGGCGTTTTGGTTGATATGTCATCCCCAGTCCCTCTTGTGCGCAGGCGCGCTTTCACGCGCATAGCAGCCCCGCTTGAACGCAACCGCTCAACGCTCAAGGTGCTCACCTCCAAGGCCATACGCTATGACCAAGGCTTCAACTACGCCTATTTTGAAGGCGACCTTTTGGACCGCGTACGCAAGGAACTGAAGGCGCGCGCCAACGAAGGGCTGCCTGTCCGTTTCCTCGATGCGGGCGCCGGCAGGGGAACCGGCCTTTTGCTTGCCGAGGCGGTTTCCCCCAACGTGGTTGCGCACGGCCTTGCGCTCCACGCGCCAGACCCCAAGCTCGGCATACCCGGGCACAAGTGGACCAAGGGCCACTTTGAGACCGGCGTGTTCTGTGACCCCAAGACCGGCGAAGGCGCCTTCGACGTGATACAAAGCCGCTACGCGCTCCAGCACGCGGCCAACCACGCGATGGCACTGGAGAACCTGCTCAACTCCCTGAAGGTGGGCGGCAGGCTGTTCAACTTCCACGACAGCGACAGGACCGCAGTCCACATAGAGGACACAGGCTTCCTGCCAGTCTTGGAAAGGCAGGGCTTCGTCCTCGATGAAGTTTCAGCACGGAGCAGCAGACTTGGCGCGTTCCTGCGCAAGGTCGCAGGCCCCATCTTCGTCAACAGCCCCCGGCTGTACGTGATTAAGCGCGTCGGGAAAGACAAGGCCGACCTCAGCGCGTTCTACGGCTCGGCAAGGATAAACAAGGTGCCGCTGAAAAAATAATTCCCTGCGGAATAACCGCGGGCGCCTTTCCAATTCGAAAGGGTTAAATGGCCCGGCCGGATACTTGGCTCTTATGTGCTTTTCCGCAAACCACGAGAAGAACAACGCGTTCGTGTGGCTGCTGATTGCGGTAGCAGCACTTGTCCTTGCATTCCTTCCGTTTGTTTTTGGCGTCAACGTCGTCAAGAGCTTCGGCTGGATGATGTTTTCCCTGATGCTGGGCATCGTGTTCCTGCTCGGCCTGCTCTTTTTCGTCGCCCTGTTCTGGAGCTCGCTGCGGCTCGACCGCATGCTTTCCGGGGAGGACCTGCTTGCCCACTGGACGTATTCGTCGGAGGAGATTGCGCCGTACGCAACCGGCGAGGAAGCCAGGCTTTCGAGGAACAAGCTGGTCTACCTGTTCTTTACCCTCCTGACGGTAGTGGTGTGCGAGGGGCTTGCGTACATACTTGACCCCGGGACCGCGCTAGTCCCAGCCGCGATACTTGTCATCGGATGCTTTGCAGTAATCTACGGCGTTCCCAAGGCGCTTGCTTCCTATGAAAAGCGCTTCGCAACCGACGCCTACATTGGCAGGGCCGGCGCGCTCTTCTGCAATCGTTTCCACTTGTGGAAAATATTCAACGCAAGCCTCAACCGCGTGTCTTTTGCGGAAGGAAAGCCCGCGTTCCTTGAGATAAACTACTCGTTCCTATCCACCGACGGCTCGGGTCCAACGTCAGTTGCGGTCAACCTCAAGATTCCCGTGCCGAAGGGAAAGGAAGCCGAGGCCAGGCGCGTTGTGCTTGAACTTTCTGGCAAGCGACCGGCCGGGCCGGATTCAAAGAAGGCGCTTTGGGAAAAAGAAGAGAAACAACGGAAGTTGCAGGGCTTGAAGAAGTGATATGTTATGCCAAAAGACGCAATCAAGACCGCCCTCTCCGTAATCGAGCGCAGCAGCAAGGCAATCATTGGCTCGGTTGACGCCGACGGCTACCCCAACATCAAGGCGATGCTCAAGCCTCGCGAGCACGACGGCGTGAAGACGTTCTACTTCACCACCAACACTTCCTCGATGCGAGTTGCCCAGTACCGCAAGAACCCGAAGGCGTCAATCTACTTTTTCGACGAGCGTTTCTTCAAGGGCGTGATGCTGAAGGGGAAGATGTCCGTGCTTACCGACGCGGCGGCCAAGAAGAGGATTTGGCGCGACGGAGACGAAATGTACTACCCGAAGGGCGTGGCGGACCCCGACTATTGCGTGCTCAAGTTCAGCGCAGAGTCCGGCAGGCTCTACCAGAACTTCGGGTCGGAAGACTTCAATGTTTAAGGCTTTGAAAAAGAAAAGTGGATGGAACGGGGTTTGAACCCCCGGCCTCATGCTACTGTTTTACGCGGTTACGCCCGGCTTTTTCCGTATTGCCGCGTGCGAGACCTCCGAGCGCGGAATCAACGGCAGCTCCTTGACTACATGGACGTCCCCGTTTTTCGATACTATCACGTGCCTGTAGTCCCTGGCCAGCTTGTTCCAAGTGGCCTTCGGGTCGTGAAACAGGCCGTGTTCTTCTACGTGTTCGTTTGCCGCCGGGCCGTACGCGTTGATTGCGCTTATGATTTTCTTGTTGAACGGCGTCTGGAGCTGCTTTTCGATTGCGCGGTTTTCGCGCGCAACGTCCGCGGTGTTCAACGCAACGACCGCGCCGCCCAGCCCCAAGCCCCCGCTTAACTCAGGAGACCCGCCGGTTACTGCATTTATGACTCCCAACGCGATTGCCGCCCCCGCGCCTGCGGTGTACTTCAGGCCGGTTTTCTTGAGCGACTGCCTTAGCTTTATTTCCTCAAGCGATTCCGTGATGGTCTTCTGCACCTCCGGGTGCAGGTGTGCATATGGGATTACTATCTCTGCGGGTACTTTTCTCGCGGGTTTCGGCTGCGCCATCTGCTTTTCTTGGATTGGGATGCGTCCTTGCATTTTGGTCACCGATACTGAACGTCCTTTTCCTTGCTTTTAAGTTTATTCGTCATGGTGCCCGCGTCGGGGAAGGCACATAAAGGAAGGAAAACTCGGTTTAGGCGGATTTGATTATAATGGCGAGTGCCTCAAAACGATTCGCTATTAACTCCCGGCGGGCATACCACTGCCATGGCAAAAAAGGGCGGTTCTTCGAAAAACAATTCTTTGTTGTGGGTTGCAGGGTTTGTTGCTTGCGCAATAATCCTCGGCTCAATAATTTTCGGTCCGGGCATCCTATTCGGAAACGCCGGCCAGCAGGCAAGCTACCCGATTGATTCCGCGGTCTTTACCACCCTTGACAGGACGATTGTCCCTGTTTCAGTGCCCTCGGCCTCGCCCAAGCTTTCCCCTGATGACATTCGCAACTTCTCAAAGTACGGCTATGGCGCCTGGCAGTACGGCAGCGGGCTTGCATATGAAAAGAGGCTGGATTTGATGCCCGCCGCGTATGCCAACTCTTCTGCTAATTCGGCGGTAAAAGCTGCAAGCCTCTTGCGTTTCTTTACAATCACCGACATACACATAACCGACAAGGAATCGCCTGCACAGACGGTATTTTTCGGCATCAAAGCCGGCATCATCTCAAGCTATTCGCCAGCAATGCTATACACGACCCAGACTCTTGACGCCGCGGTCCAGACAATCAACGCGCTTCACAAGAAGAAACCATTTGATTTCGGCATCTCCTTGGGCGATGCAATCAACAGCGACCAGTACGACGAGCTGAGGTGGTACATTGACGTGCTTGACGGCAAGAACGTAACGCCCGATTCAGGTGCAAAGGACGACCCGGTTCCCGGTCCCTTGAACGATTACCAGGACGAATACGAGGCAGCCGGGTTTGACAAGTCAATAAGCTGGTACCAGACGCTTGGCAACCACGACCATTACTGGATGGGCATACTGCCCCAGGACGATTACATCAAGGCGGCCATGGTGGGTGACAAGATGCTCAACATAGGCAACGTGCTTTCCGACCCTCTTGGCGTAAAGAGCCGCGGCTACTACATGGGCGCGGTTGACGGCCGCACGCCTTACGGCAACATCATCGGCGCAGGTCCGGTCAAGAGCTTTTCGGAACAGCCGACAGTGCCTGCGGCTGACCCTGCACGCCACGTAGTCCCGAGGGAACAGTGGATAAGCCAGTTCTTCAACACCACTTCAAGCCCTGTTGGCCACGGGTTCAACAAAACCAATGCAGAAACCGGATTCGCCTGCTATTCTTTCGAGCCGAAGTCGGACGTCCCAATCAAGGTCATAGTGCTTGACGATACTGACGTAAACGACGGCCCTGCTGCCAACGGCTACGGCCGAGGCATGCTTGACAAGCAGCGTTACGACTGGCTCGTAAGCGAGCTTGACAAGGGCCAGGCCGATGGCCAGCTCATGATAATCACCGCCCACATCCCGATTGGAATCGACTGGGGTAATGGCCCCCTCAGTTCCATGGCATCCTGGAGCGCCAACGCCTATGTTACCGAGGAAGCCCTGATTGCCAAGCTCCACACTTATCCCAACCTCATCCTGTGGGCAGCAGGGCACCGCCACCAGAACACGGTAACCGCCCTGAAGTCACCCGACCCCGCTAGGCCCGAACTGGGGTTCTGGGAAGTCGAAACGTCTTCGCTGCGCGAGTTCCCCCAGCAGTTCCGCACCTTCGACGTCGTCCGCAACAGCGACAACACAGTCTCAATCTTTGCAACCGACGTTGACTCGGCTGTGAAGGAAGGCTCGCTTGCCGCAACGGCACGCACCTACGCCATCGCAGCCCACGAAGTATTCAAGCTTCAGATGCAGAACCTTTCCTACAATGCCGAGCTTGTCAAGCAATTGAGCCCGGAAATGCAGGCTAGGATAAGCAACATCGGCACGCCGGTAAAAAATTAAGCGTGCGCAAGTTGCCAAAAGAAATATCAGAAAAAGGTTGGAAGCCACCGAAGGGATTTGAACCCTCGACCTATTGCTTACAAGGCAATCGCACTACCAGGCTGTGCTACGGTGGCATGCTTGTTTTGCATCCTTTAGCGTAAAAGCCGTACGGGGATGCAGGAAGGATTAGTCCAGTTCAAGGTTTAATTTTGTTGCCTTTTGTGGCCGAAGCACTTCTCGTAGACTTCCTCGGGTATCTCGTTCCGGAACGCGGCGAGCGCGAGCGTCTGGTTGAAGCCGTCCTTGCGTTCGGCCTTGATGCGCTCGCCGATTACCTGCGCGAGCTTGGTTATGGCTTCCTTGGCTTCGGCGGAAGATTCGGGGTCAACTGCGGCCTTTTCCTTGAGGATGCCCATGAGCTTCTCGCGCGTTGCCTTGTTTGCGCCGAAGCCCTTGTCCTTCTCAAGCTCAGCCATGATTTCCTTTCCGTCTATTGACTCGAACCTTTTCTTGAGGTCCCCCTCAAGCGCAAGGTTGTTTTGGATGGCGTTCTGGATGTCCTCGACGTCCATCCTCAGTGCGGCCTTCTCAAGCGCCGCGTCCAGCATCCGCCTTGTCACCTTGTCTGCCTTGTCTATGAAGTTCTGCCTGCACGGCGGGATGCGCAGCCCTGTTATGCGCACGTTGGTG
>Ga0172381_10002719_pt1 | contig 19225 bp, 20 predicted proteins | sample Leawel6488metaG_FD_119754 | JGI IMG/M metagenome (GOLD analysis project Ga0172381, IMG submission 119754) | Leachate microbial communities from a municipal landfill in Southern Ontario, Canada - Leachate well 64-88 metaG | ecosystem: Engineered > Solid waste > Landfill > Unclassified | place...
CGGTCGCTTGCGAAAATGAGCTGATGAGGTAATCTGAATAAATATCTAACATATCTTTATCAATCGGAGCTTCATTTTCACTATCGGTTTCTTTTTCCATAATTTGAGGTTACTGATTTTTATACCTTTATTATGAAATCAGATTTTAATTGTGTCAAATTAAGTTGTATCAAATTTGCGTAACATCAGTTAACAGTAAAAATACTGCCGTAGAAAATACCGATCTTTTCTGCGTATTTTTTTGCTTCCAAGAAATTTTTTGCATAATCCAATAAATCAAACTGCTTATCGTTTTGACTCATTGAATCGCTTTCCGAAATAGAAGCAAACATAGGGTCAGACATAACGGCTTTAACACCTAATCGCTTAAAATAACTAACCATTTCTGTTTGGCGCGTTACATTTTTGATCAATTTAATTTTGATAGTTCAATTTCCATCATTGATTTTCCATTGGTAAATTTAGCGCCGCTGTCAAGCACCCCTCTTTTCCCGGTTTTTACAAATCCGTGTTTTTCGTAAAAATTTATTGCATTCAGATTGTATTCCACAACATTCACATATATTTTTTTATCGCCACCCAACCATTTCAATCCATTCGTTATCAGCTTACTGCCGATTCCTTTGTTCTGATATTGAGGGCGGACATATATTGCTAAAATTCTGTTCCTTCTATCCGTATTTCCTACGGCGCAAAAACCAATTATTTTTCCGTTCTCCTCCGCGACCCAAGTTTGTTTTGTTTTATTTCCATGATTCTTTTCCCTTTCCTCAGATTTTTGTTTTTCCTTGACATTGGCATTATTTTTTAATTTACTCTCAATGTCCGCAACAGTTATCCCTGCCTTTTTGTTTGGATAAACATTTATCCAAGTAATTTTTCGGACTTCCTCGATTTCACAAGCGTCGCCAGCAATTGATTTTCTAATTTTTACTTCCATATTTATTTACCCGCCAGAATACCTTGCGAGGATCTGTATCGGGGTAGCATATTGCATAATTTGGTAAATTAAATATAGCATCCAAAAACTAATCATTCAAATAAAATAATTAAAATGTTTCAATTCCAATACGGCAATGTTAAATGACACAATATTAACAAATGTTAAGCACACTATGTCCTTGACAGAATAAAAGAAAAGATTTACAACAGCAGTACGATTAGATCATTTAAATTTAAAGGAGGCCAGTAAATGACTGTGTTTGCGGTACAATGGCATATTACCGGATTATGCGGGAATAAGTGCTTGCATTGCTATATGGACAAAAGAAATAAAGGTTTGCCATTTGAAGCAATGTGCGGCATCGTGAATAGCTTGGTGAATATGAAATCGGATTTAGGGTGCGAGCTCAGAATTGATCTTACCGGTGGCGATCCATTACTGTATCCAAATTTTTATGGGTTGTTGGAATATATCAACCAAAAAATACCTGACTGCAATATTGGTATTCTGGGTAACCCGGAGTTACTGAATGATGGCGTGATAGATAATTTGAAATCGCGCGGTGTGGTTTCTTACCAAATCAGTATTGACGGCTTGGAAGCTACGCATGACCATATAAGGTATCGCGGGAGTTTCCGGAAATCAATCAATACCCTTAAAAGACTGGCAAAAAAGGATATGGACACTGCAGTAATGTCTACGGTGAGTTTGATAAATATTGATGAAATTCCTTATGTCGCGGATTTGGCTTGTGAATTAGGAATAACTAACTATGGGTTCAACAGATTCACGCCAACTGGTAATGGGGCAAGCATCGCAGATCAAGCAAGTATCAGTCCGATGAGGTATAGGAATTTTTTAGTAGAGATGGATAGGCATTATGAACAGCACAGAGGGGGTTTAACACATTTTGGGGCAAACGAACCGTTATGGTATTTGCTGAAATATGAGCAAGGCCAGTTTCAATTGGCTAACGACGGTTTGGTGCACGATGGGTGTCCGATAGGTGTCGCATCGTTTATCATTCTTGATGATGGGAATGTGTTGGCTTGCAGGCGGATTCCAGTAATTATAGGTAATATCTTGCAGGCAAATCCGACGAATATCTTCATAGAATCTAAGGCCTTGGCAAAGCTAAGAGACTATGATAGCATAAAAAAATGCGGGGGATGCAACCTATTGCGTTACTGCAGGGGTTGCAGGGCATCCGCATATTGCGCAACGGGCGATTACTTTGGGCCTGATCCGCAATGTTGGCTTTAAAATAATTAAGGAGGTGAAATCGATGGATAGTAAGACAAAGGCAGTGCTCGCACAGTATGCAGCGTGGACAGTTGAGGATAATAAGGCACAGACATGCAGCACTTCAAGATAAGGGACGATAACTCCATTGTGTTAAGAGGCCATTATGGCCAACTGCTTGACATATTAAATTGCAACTAATATTAAATAGTTGCTGAGGATTATCGTCCTCATTTTTTTTAATTGAATCGCAGAAAAAGAAAAATAGTGCGGTATGGGCTTATCCTCGTACAATAAGAGCAAAGAGCGCAATATGGGAAAATGGTATCGACTAATTTTTTTCTCTTGCCGCTTTTTTTATAACCCCCAAATCCCCCGCTTGCCCGCGGATTTTTTGTTTAATTTCAATCAATTCCACAGAATTATCCTTTTTCAATGGGCAATTCTATAATAGAGTAGCTTAAACAATTATTTACCGCCAAGGCATACCTTGTCCTTTTTCTGAAAAAGTTATGCCATTGCGGGAAATCTTGTCAGTTGCTTGTAATTCGCAAAATTTATCGCGGCGTTGATTACCAAATCCATCTTGCCGGCGGCGCGAAACATCGTTTTTTCGCCAATGCGTTTAAACAGTTTGACCCGGCGGAGCGCGTGCTCAACTTTAATGCGAACCTTGGAAAGCGTTTTATTCCCCTTCTTTTCTTCATTGGTGAGCGGATGGTTGCGCCGCGCCCGCTTGTTTACCTTCCAGCCGTCCTCGGCGGATTCGCCGGTCCAAGCGCTGTCGGCGCGCTTGATTATTTCTTTTTTATCCAGAGCGCGATGCAACGGATCGTCATCAAGTATTTTTTTATCATGCACCGATCCGGGACGAAGCTTTGTTCGGCCGATGATTATGCCGTCTTTCGGATTTACCGCGATTACGATTTTCTTGCTGTGTTTTTTGCTTTTTCCGCTGTAATTTTTCTTTTGGCGGCGGCGAGGACGGCGGATCGCGATATCGGAACCGTCAACAATCGCTTCGGTTATTTCCGGATATTTTGTCAACAACTCGTCCAATGTATTGATTGATGCCCGTTTCTTGCGCAATCCGCTGCCGGGAACGAAGCGATCTTGCATGAGCGGCAACAATCTTTTGCAAACCGCGATTACCGTGGGCTCGCTGATGCCAAACAAAATTCCCAGCAACACATTTGAGCAATTTGTTCTTGCGTACACCAGCATCAGCAATATCATATCGGCGAATGTTCCAAAATACGGATGTCCCTGGCCGATTTTATTCTTGCGATCAGGTCGATCCAACCGTTTCAATTCCCGATCTTTCCATTCCGGCTGCAATTTTTTTATCAAATTGTCAAATTCTTCAACAGCAAGCGTGGTTACCTTGTTAAACAGCCTCGGTTTTTTGGCAAGAAATTGATATGTTAATGACATATTGTGGTAAAATTGGATTATCTGATAGTATTTTACCACTTTTTAGGCGGAAATTGCTAATTAATTTAGTTACTCTAAAAAATGTCGTACCTTTGCCGCGGCCTTCGGATTCGGCGCGGATGGCGCCGCCGGTGGCGGCAATCATTTGCGCGGCCAGATAAAAGCCGATGCCTTTTGCCGGTAACATACATTTTTGAACTTGATAACCACGCTCAAAAGTTCGCGAAAATAACTCTTTCTTTTAAGCTTCATCCAAACCAATACCGGTGTCGGCAATGGTAAAAAACAGTTTGTCGCCTTCAATTGATAGCTTGATCGATACACCCCCATTCTCGGTATAATTCAAGTCGTTATCAATGATATTAAACTATGATCAAATCGGAACGCGTTGCCAAAAAGATAAATGAGCAAGGGCGGAAAACCGCGCCAAGTTGATCGTGGCTGTTGATGGCTATGCCGGGTCGGGCAAGACCACTGTCGTTGATTTTATTGCAAAACAAAATCCCGATGTGTTGGCGATTTATCTTGATGATTTTGTCCATCACTGGAAAGACAAAAAACGGATGATTGATGAAGCCAAAAACAAACCGCGGGTTTTTGAATATAAATGGTATCGCTATGATGATTTGGAAAAACCGATCAAAGAATTTAAAACAAAAAACAAAGGAACAATAAAAATTAAAACTTACAACTACGATAAAAATGATTTTGGCGTGCCAAAACCGTTTGATCTGTCAAAAAAATCCTGGTCATTGAGAGTAACTTTCTGCTCCATCCCTTGCACAAAATTGGCAAATTATGGAATAAAACCGTCTACCTTGATGTTGATTTTACCAAAGCCGACAAAAGAAGGGTTTGCCGAGAGAAAAAGAGATGGGGGCAAAAATATGTTCCCGAAAGCCATTCCGACAACTGGACAAAATACTACAAAGAATCCTTTCGCACATATGTAAAACGGCATAAACCATTTGAAAAATGCGACATTGTGTTTGAAATTTGATACTATCAAAAATAAAATAAATGGAAAAAGAAATTAAAATAATTCCAAAAAAAGAAATACTATCAATGAGAGGTAAAATCAACGCGCTGGCAAGAGCGTCTTATCCCGGTTTTGTTTTATGGGAGAATGCCACATTACGATATTGGGACAGAATATATTCCGACTTCATTGATTATCAGATTATTTTTTGCGCGGGGCAAAAATTGGCGGCAATCATCAATTCCATCCCTGTTTTTGTTCCGGGCAAAACCGTCTCGCTTCCCGACGAGGGATGGGATTGGGCTTTGGCCACCGGCTGCAATCAGCGCGATGAAAAAATCAAACCGAACACACTCATAGGATTGTCAATAGTGGTTGCTCCGGAAATGCGTGGGGTCGGATTGGGCAAATTATGTCTTCTTGAATTCAAAAATCTGGCCAAACGGAAAAATCTAAAAAAAGCTTACATTCCGGTACGGCCAACCAAAAAAGCGGACTTTCCAAAAATCACTTTTGGCAAATATATTAACAAAAAAGCCGACGGCAGATATCTTGATCCGTGGCTTAACTTGCATTACAGCTTGGGCGGTAAATTTATGGGAATTTGCCGCAAATCAATGAGAACCGAAGCAAATATCAAAACTTGGGAAATCTGGACCGGCAAAAAATTTGCCAAAAGCGGAAAATACCAAGTTGAAGGCGCACTAAGCAAAATAATTATTGACAAGAAAAACGACAAAGGCGTTTATCTTGAACCAAATATCTGGATAGAACATACGGTTTAACTTTTACAAGTATACCTTAAGACATTTATTTTTATACAACACGGATATTTTTCTGCTGAAAAATTCCTCGTGTTCGCGTCAGTCGCGCTCGCAGGGTTGTATAAAAATAGATGTCTTAAAGCACAGTTTTGCCTTAGATTTTGGGAAGGTTGGCGATGTCTTCGTAGTTTGTGATTTTCATTGCTTCGCGAACTTCCAGGATGGTTCGTTGGGCGATTTTCCTGGCGCGTTCCGTGCCCGCGAGCAAAGCTTCTTTGATTTTTTCCGGTTGCGACAAATAATAGCTCCTTCTTTCCCTTATCGGGTCAAGAAAATCGTTTAATAATTTCGTCAGCAAGCTCTTAATTTCCACATCCCCCACTTTTCCCTGCCGATAAAGATCTTTTAAATTCTCCAACTCTTTTTTGTCGGGATGGAAAGCATCCAGATAAACAAAAACCACATTGCCTTCAATATGGCCCGGATCAGTCGCCCGAATCCGAGTGGGATCGGTGTACATTTTTTTAACTTTTTTCGCCACTTCTTTAGCATCATCCGATAAATAAATGCAATTGCCCAAACTTTTACTCATTTTTGCCTTGCCATCAATGCCGATCAGGCGCGGCACCCGGCCCACCAGCGCTTGCGGAATCGGAAAAATGTTTCCGTAAATCCGGTTGAATTTGCGCGCGATCTCCCGGGTCAATTCAATGTGCGGCAACTGATCTTCCCCGGCTGGCACAAGATTCGCCTTGGGCAGCAAAATATCCGCCACTTGGCTGGCGGGATAATTGAAAAATCCCAAAGAAACATCTTTTTGGCGCTCCATTTCCGATTTCAAAGTCGGATTTCTTTCAACCATCCCCAGCGGCGTAATCATACTGATCAACATCGCCAGTTCGGCGTGTTCGGGAACATAGCTTTGGATCACAAAAGTTGAATCATCCGGGTCCAATCCCACCGAAAGCCAATCAAGCGCCACCCCCATCACCGAACTCCTAATTTTGGCAATATTCTCCGCATAATCCCCCAGTGCCTGGTAATCAGCGATCAAAAAATAACACTCGTATTGTTTCTGCAATTTTAGCCAATTTTCCAAAGCCCCGACATAATGTCCCAAATGCAACGGCCCGGTCGGTCTCATTCCGGTTAATATCCTCTCTTTTTTATTTTCCATTTTCATTTTTTTGCGATTAGTTTTTTTGATAAATCATAGATGTCGCCCGCGCCCATTACCAGAATGATTTCGCCGCCTTTGATTTCTTTCTTTAGCGTCTTGAAAATATCTTTTTGCGGAACATATTGCACCAAGCCGCTGCCAATGGCGGCAACCAATTTTTGGCTGCTAACTTTTTTTTGAATCGCGGCCGATTCGCGGCCGGCCACCTGGTAAATATCAACAACGAAAACTTTTGCTAACGGATGATTTTTGAAGACCGAAACGAATTCATCAAACAACAAATGCGTGCGCCAGGCCTGGTGCGGTTGAAAAACGCAAATAATGTTTTTTTTGGGCCACTTTTGACGCGCCGCCGCCATGGTCAATTTTATCTGTGTGGGGTGGTGGCCATAATCCGAAACCACGGTAATCGGTTTGCCACCAACACTCCCAGACTGCTGGTCAAACCGGCGCCACGAACCCTTATATTTTGCCAATGACGCCAATATTTTTTCATCGGCGATACCAAACTCGCGGCCGACAGCAAGCGCCGCCAACCCGTTGGCCACATTGTGCTCCCCGGGAATTTTCATATTTACGCGCAAAGTTTCCGCCTCGGGCTGCGCCAACGAATATCGCTTGATTTCCGCAGTGGAATCTTTCAATTGTGAAACCATTTTAGCAACATTGGCATCGTCGCCACAAACGACCAGCTTGCCGCCCGCGCCCAAGTTTTGCGCAAATTGCTTGAAAACCGAAACCAATTCGGCTTCATCTTTGTAACATTCCATATGATCCATTTCAATGTTGGTAACCACGATAATTTCGGGATGGTAATTTAAAAACGACTTGTCGTATTCGCACGCTTCAATCACCAAATATTTTGATTTTCCTTGCCGAAAATTTGAATTTCCAAATTCCTTGACCTTTGTTCCCACAATCACCGTGGGATCCAGCTTGGCGGCGATCATCATTAATCCGATCATCGTCGTGGTCGTGCTTTTACCGTGGGCACCGGCCACCGCAATCGTTGTATAAATTTTTGTAAGCTCGCCCAGCGCTTCGGGATAATTCATTGTTTTTATGCCCCGGGCGCGAGCATCTTTTAATTCAAAATTATCGCTTTTCACCGCCGGACTGTAAACCACGATATCGGGCAACTGCGATTTGAAACTTTTCGCGCCGATATGAATTTTCGCGCCAAGCTTCTTCAAATCACCAATGATTTCCGACGACTTTAAATCTGATCCAAATACGCGCCATCCCTGCGCCAGATAATATCGCGCCAAAGCCGAAACCCCGATCCCGCCAATGCCAATGAAATGAATTTTATTTCCCATATCTAAATTTTTTTAAATCGCGAAATTAATTTTAATAATTATTTTTATGGCACCCTGCGAGCGCGACCGGCGCGAACACGAGGAATTTTTCAGCAGAAAAATATCCGCGTGCCATAAAAATAATTATTAAAATTAATTTCGCGATTCACCTTATTCTTCTCCCAATCTCACACTTTCCAGCACCGTGTATTTCGGGCCGCCGCGCTTCAACTCGCTTTCCATAATTTCAATTGATTCCACCAGAAAAACATTATTTATTTTTTCATCCACTACCGGAATTTCCTCAACCTCCATCTGCCGGAATCCCGCCTGAATCAAACGCGCCAAAGTGACGTGCGGCGCAAAACCGATGCTCTCGCCGCCAGTTGAATCGGCGCCGGCAAACTCATAGAGGGTATTCTCCAAATCCCGCTGCAATCGCCCCAATTCTTCGGATTTTTCACCCATCGCCCAAACCATCCGCGGCGGTATTTTCCCTTCCGGACCATAAACAATCCGATCCAAAACCAAATCAAAAGGATCATGGCGTTTGGCAATCTCAATAACATTTTGGCAAATTTCACAAACTTCCTGATCGTTGGCGCCGCCCAAAAAATTAAGAGCAATATGCAAACTTTCAACTCTTGTCCACTTGGCAGGCAATTCCGGCCAGCGATCCTGAAACAACCCCAAACGGTTTTTTATCTTTTCCGGCAAATTGATGGCAATAAAAACACGATGTAAATTATTCATAAAGCATATCAGAATATTAACTCAATTCTAAACGATTTGGCAAAAAAAGAAAGATGCGATAGAATTCATACTAATCACCAGTCAAAAAATATTTTACGAATCTATTCCCCAAGGTATTATATTTAATTTTTGGAATAAAATTTCTTACTGAATATATAAGCGAATAGTATATTTTTAAATTTGGCGTATTACGCATATATATATGAAGGTAACAATAGCTGGAAAGCTTAAAAATACCATATACAATTTGATGCGCGATTTGGGCTATCACTTTCAAGGGCAAGACCAAGCTACAAATGAATTGGGTTTTGCCCGGCCGCGAACCGGCTATCCCCGCCTGCATCTTTTTGCCAAACAAGATAAAGATAATTTGTTGCTTTCGCTGCATCTTGACCAAAAAAAACCGGTCTACGATGGCGCCACGGCTCATTCCGGCGATTACGACGGCCCAGTGGTGGAACGGGAAATGGCGCGCATCAAACAATATATATCGTCTCAGTGCCGAAATTGAAAACCGCCCTTTTGGTCTGGTCACGCGGAACCAAAGGGACATGCTACCAAAGGCGGGCAATATCGGCAACGGGACGACCAATGATATGGAAATTATTTCCCTGACAACAAAAAATTTTCAACGTGTGGTGGAAATCGCCGCCCGCGCGATACAGCGAGGCAATATTATCGCCGCGCCCACGGATACGGTCTACGGATTGCTGGCGAACGCCGCCAATGAAAACGCGGTTAAAAAAATTTACGCCGCCAAGAACCGTCCGGCCGAAAAACCCATGCCGATATTCGTGAAGAATATGGCAATGGCGAAAAAATTGGCGCTGATTTTGCCAAAACAACAGGAATTATTGGAAACAAAATGGCCCGGAAAATTCACCGCGGTGCTACGCCGGAATCCAAATGCAAAAATTTTTGGAGTAGATGATAAAACCATCGCCTTACGAATACCTTTCAATCGTTTTATCAATTCGCTTTTGGAAACGCTGAACCTACCGGTTACCGGAACTTCCGCCAATATTTCCGGCAAACCAAGCGCAACAAAAATTGACGATGTCATAAATCAATTTGCCGGAGCCGCCTTTTGCCCGAATCTGATTATCAATGCCGGCGATTTGCCCAAATCCGGAGCATCAACAATCGTTGATTTGACCGGCAACGAACAAAAAATAATCCGCCGGTAATATGCAATATATGGAAAAAAAAATTGCGCCAAAAAAAGTATCCATCAATAAAAATCAAGAATTAAAAATTTTTCAAGAAATAATTGAAACGATCAGCTATAATCTTGACTTGAAAGAAGTGTTGGGTCGCATTGTCAAAATTGTCAGTAATGTCACCAAGGCCGATTCATGTTTTTTGTATTTGATTGACGACAACGATTTGATATTGCGCGCGTCGCTGAATCCCAAACCGCTGGAGATCGGCAATATCAAATTAAAATTAAACGAAGGCATCACCGGATGGGTGGCCACAAACAAAAAAACCGCCGCCATCGCCAAAGAGGCCTACAACGATAAGCGTTTTAAATTCGTGAACAGTTTGCCCGAGGATAAATTTGAAGGATTCCTTTCGGTGCCGATAATTTATCGCGACAAGGTTTTGGGAGTGATCAATGTGCAGCACTCAAAACCGCGCGCGTATTCGCAAGGCGAAATAATTTTATTTGAATTGGTTGCCAAAGCCACCGGCGGCGCGATTGAAAATGCCATGCTTTTCTCGGAAAAAGAAGCCCTCAAAGAAGCATTGGAAACTCGCAAAATTATTGAAAAAGCCAAAGGCATTTTGATGAAAAAATTTTCCATCAGCGAAAACGATGCCTATAAATTGCTCCACAAAAAATCAATGGACAAGCGAATGAGTATGAAAGAAATCGCCAGCGCCATTATCATTTCCAGCGAATTTAAAAAATAACCGCCATTAAAAAAATCCGCCCGCGGCGGATTTTTTTGTTTCAATTTTTTGCTTGCTAAAATGTGAATTCTTTTATTTTTTCCCACGTGGTTTCATCAAGCACCGAGATCTTATTGTCGCCAACCATATAAAGATAATCATTTATGTAAATCGCTCGTTTGGGATTGATATCGCTCACCGCTTTCACCAAAGATAATTTGTCGTTTTTATAAGAGAACACGTAACCGCCGTTGCTTCCGGGCATAAAAAATATCCCATGTTTGGCGTCCATCAAAAACGCATGGTGATTACTGACGGCATCGGAATAGTATTCATTGAGCGAATATTTATCCATCTCCTCCGGATTGGCCGGATTGCTGACATTGAAATAAGAAATTTTCACCTTGGAATTTTCCATACCAATGCCGATGATTTTGTCTTTGCTTACCGGATGCAGATATCCCGAATAACCCGGAATTTTGAGCTCGCCGGCAAGTTTGGGATTTTTCGGATCGCTCAGATCAATGACATAAAACGGATCGGTCTGGCGGAAAGTGACGATATATCCCTTATCCTCAATAAACCGCGCCGAATAAATTTTTTCGGTTTTGCCCAAATCGCGCACCGAACCGCTGATTTTCATTTCCGAATCAAGGACATAAACATCATTAGCGGTTTCGCTGCGCGCAAACCATGAGCCGCCGATGGTAGTGGCAATCCTAAGATTGCCGCCATACTCATCCAATGAAAACTGATTTAACGGCTGGCCCGGAACCGATCCGGTGGCGTAGAAATTCAAGTCACCCAAACCGATTTTAGCCACAATCGTTTTGTCAAAATTTCTCAAATGGGCTTTGCGATAGCTAACCAAACGATTCTGCATTTCATTTTCAAATTTCAAACGATCATCAGAACCCAGCCCGTTCTCGTAATTGCTCAAAATTGTATCCAACTCAACCATTTTGGCCGAAGAACCGATATCGTAATCTTCAAGCTTGCTGATTTGGCCAATCAACGCCGCGCTCACCAAGTCCTTCATATTTTCTTTGATCATGCCCGCCTGAATATTAAACTCGCTTTCATAGGCCGGATATGTGATAAAAAGATTTTCCGCCGACATATAAATAACCGACGAATCGCCCAAACCGGCAAATGAGGTTTTTTGCTCCACCGCGCCGGTCGCCGCGTTAATAACAAAAACGCTAAAAGTGGCATTCGTTGGAAGAATGCGCTCCGGATGATATATTGATCCGCAAGGGATGGACACCTTTGCGTTTTTAACCGACAAAGGCATTATCGGGCAGGTATCGGCCGTCCCAATAATAGTTTTTGCCACCATATATATTTTGCCATTGCGCAACCGCGAACCGATAATTGAAGTATTGCCCTCGGGCTTAATGTTCCAAATCTCAGCCGGATTGTTCAAATCCTTCACATCATAACCGGTCACCCCGCCATCGCCAAAAACCGCCAAAACATCGCCGGACAACAATAAGTCGCCGGATTTTTTAATACTCGCGGCAATCGCCATATCTTTTAGCGGCAAAGCTTTTACGACTTTAGTATTTGAGGACTGGCAATCATAACAGCGGGCAATATCCGCGGTTGCGGAAATTCCACCCCCCGCACCCCACCAATAAATCGGGCTGGACTCGGAATAATAAATGTCCTTGCCGTCGGTTTTAACAATGTCCGGCTCGTCAATCCCCGCCACTTGCACATTGGTAACCGACACGCGGTCAATTGAAACATTGGCGCTCGCGGTTGGCGCCGAAACGCTTTTTGATTGATCGCTTGAGCTTAGAGATTCCATACCGTTGGCCATACCGGTAGTCATTGCCACTCCGCCGCCCCGACTATAATTATTGCCGGCTTCCCGAATCGCTTTTTGAAAATAATTTTTGAAATCAGCGGCGGCGGCAAATGTTTTGAAGTTTTCCGGTCCGGCGCTCACGCTCGCCCCGGCCAGATTTCTCTGAAGATTGGAAATTCCCTGCGGCCCGATCTTTAAACCGTTCCAGGCGCCGTACCACGAAGTATAGAATGCTTTAACGGCGCCGATTGTCTGACCACCATAATATCCGGTGGCTCCGGCCGGAATGCCAAATCCCGCATCAATCAAACACGATTGCAGATTCGCCACCGCATCGCCTTTTTGATATGCCGCAACCGCCCCCAGTTTGGCCGAATCGCACCCCGCCGCGCCAACCGAAGCAAACCCCAAAACCGCAAAAAACAAAACAAAAACCAAGATGCCCGATAATTTATTCATTTTTTTAATTTTATAACCAATATTTGATTATACCATTTAAAAAAATTTAATCCATTTCAACAAACATTTTTGCTGTTTGACTTTACAAAAAAAATGAGTTAAATTCCATACATCAAGCACAACGAAGTGCTTTCAAGCAAGACAATGGTGTCTCCGAAATCAATTCGGGGATTTTTGTTAAATTAAAATGTAAAAATCAAAAATCAAAATGACAATAAAAAATGTAAAAATTTATAAATTATAAAACTTTAAATTTTTAATTGTAATTTTTCATTTTGATTTTAAATTTTTTAATTTGGAATATGGAAGCAAAAGAAATAATAGAATTGTGCAAAAAAGCCGGCGCCGCAATGATTGACTTGAAATTTTGCGATCTTCCCGGCGCTTGGCAGCACTTCACCGTGCCGCTGGACCAATTTGACGAAAAAGTTTTTTCCGAAGGCGTGGGTTTTGACGGCTCGTCAATCCGCGGCTTTAAAAAGATTGAGGAAAGCGATATGGTGCTTTTACCCGATGCGACATCGTTTATCATTGATATGTTTGGCAAAGTACCGGTGGGCAGTTTGATTTGCGATGTTTATGAGCCCGGCCTCAACGCGCGTTTTAACAATGATCCGCGAGCAATTGCGCAAAAGGCGCAAGAATTCCTAAAAACCGCCGGCATTGCCGATACGGCTTACTACGGACCGGAAGCGGAATTCTTTATTTTTGATCGCGTGGAATTTTCAAACGGCCAAAATTGCTCGTTCCACCGGATTGAATCCGCGGAAGCCAACTGGAGCGAGAACGGTGAAAGCGACGGTTCCGGCTACAAAATCCGCAACAAGGAAGGATATTTCCCCATGGCACCCGCCGATCGGACCGCGGATATCCGCCGCGAAATGGTAACAGAATTAAAACGGCTGGGAATTGAAGTTGAAAAAGAGCACCACGAAGTCGCCACGGCCGGCCAGGCCGAAATTGATATCAAATATGATTCCCTGCTGGCGCAAGCCGATAAAGTGATGCTATTTAAATATGTGGTCAAAAATGTGGCGCGGCGATTTGGCAAAACCGCGACATTTATGCCCAAGCCGTTGTTCGGCGACAACGGCTCGGGAATGCACACCCATATTTCTCTTTGGAAAAACGAAGCGCCTTTGTTTTTTGATGCCAACGGCTATGCCGGATTGAGCCAAATCGCGTTATGGTTTATCGGCGGATTGCTAAAACACGGAAAATCACTGATGGCATTATGTGCACCCACCACTAATTCCTACAAACGGCTTGTTCCCGGATTTGAAGCGCCCACCAACCTCGCTTATTCGGCGCGCAACCGCTCGGCGGCGATCAGAATTCCAATGTACAGTTCTTCGCCAACCTCAAAACGCATTGAGTTCCGCCCGGCCGACGCCTCCTGCAATCCTTACCTGGCCTTTTCCGCAATGCTAATGGCCGGATTGGACGGCATTACCAACAAAATTGACCCGGGGAAACCGATCAGCGGCAATATATATAAAAATAGCGATTCCATCCCGCAGGTGCCCGCATCGCTGGAAGAAAGCTTGGCGGCGTTGCAACTGGATAACGAATATCTATTCGCGGGCGGCGTCTTTTCTAAAAACATCGTTAAGGACTGGATAAGTTACAAAAGAACCGCCGAACACGATATCGTGCGCACCCGTCCCACGCCGATTGAATTTGAACTTTACTACGATATTTAAAAACAATACCGGAAAAACAAAAAAGCGGACAATCCCCGCTTTTTTGTTTTAACAAATGCAAATTTGGCGGCAATCCTTAGACCGATAACGCCTTGGCAATTCTCTGAAATGCGGTAATATTCGTCAAAACCGCCATCAGCGACAACAAAAGCGCCGCCGCCGCCGGATAGTAATTTAAAACAATAATTATTAGTGCATAAATTATCAACCGCTCGGCGCGCGACATCAGGCCACCTTTTAATTCCGCCCCCAATAACCCTTTTTCTTTGGCCGCGGCTTTGACATAAGTGGTCATCATTGAACCAAATAACGCCAAAAATATCCATGCATTTACCGGCAAATAAAAATCCGGCAATCCCGCAAATAACAAACCAAATAATAAAATCGCTTCAACGTAACGATCCGCAACCGTATCCCAATATGCGCCCTTATTTGAAGACAAACCTTTTTTACGAGCGACCGCGCCATCAATAAAATCCAAACCTCCAGCAATAAAAAATAAAACAAGCGCCGGCCAATAATTTCCAGCGACCAAGCAACAAAACATCGCTCCGGCCGCAGCGAGTGACAACAATGTGTATTGATTGGGAGTCAACGGCAAAACCGCGAAAACTTTCGCGGTTGCCGTTTCCAAACCTTTAAACCAATTACGACGCAAATCAAGCATTAAGATTTATAATTTGAAATTACCGCTCCCGTTTGCCCGCCACAAATTCTTCCACCATTTCATAGGCCTGCTCATCGGTAAATTGCACCGGAGGATGTTTCATAAAATACGCCGATGGACTGGTTAACGGGCCGCCGATCCCCCGGTCTTTGGCTAATTTTACCATGCGCAAGGCGTCAATTACCACCCCGGCGGAATTAGGCGAGTCCTCCACGCTCAAACGCAACTCAATTTCCACCGGCACATCGCCGAATTTGCGGCCTTCCATGCGAATAAAACAAATTTTATTGTCTTTTAAAAACGGTACCCAATCCGACGGTCCGATATGCAGATTGTCATAGCTCAACCGTTTGGTCAATTGCGATTCCACGCTTTCGGTTTTGGAAATTTTTTTGGATTTCAGCCGGTCGCGGCTCAACATATTCAGAAAATCGGTATTGCCGCCAAAATTCAATTGGTAAGAACGATCAATTGTCACTCCCCGTTTGGCAAATAAATTGGTGAGAGTCCGATGCACGATCGTGGCGCCAATCTGGGATTTGATATCATCGCCGATGCAAGGAATCCCCGCTTTGGTGAATTTCTCGCCCCAAACTTTATCCGAGACGATAAATATCGGCATACAATTCACAAACCCGCAGCCCGCATCCAGCGCCGCCTGCGCGTAATATTCGGCGGCTTTTTGCGACCCGACCGGCATATAACTCACCAAAACGTCGGCCTTGGCCTTTTTTAATTCCTCGGCGACATTAACCGCAGGCAAATCGGCAACCGAAAAGGTCTGGTCTTCGGGATAATCCTTCATATGATCAGCCACCCCGTCCAAAACCGGCCCCATTTGCACCTTCACTCCGGTTTCAGGCACTTCCTTGCAAAAAACCTTGGTGCAATTGGGCAAAGCAAAAATCGCTTTTGCCACATCATTTCCCACCTTGCGCCTATCAACATCAAATGCGGCCACCACTTCAATATCGCGCGGAGCATAATCCCCGATCACATTGTGCATCAATCCCGGCACCGGCTCGTCATCCGCGCCGATATTTTTATAATAACTTATTCCCTGCACCAAGCTGGAACAGCAATTGCCGATTCCCGCAATCGCCAAACGAATCTTTTTTCTGTTACTTGCATTTGTATTATCCGCCATATTTTTGTAAAATATATTTATTAATGTTTTACATTCTACAACTATTTTACCACCGTAAAATAGTATGTCAAGAACCACCCGCATGCTCCCGATCAAACGGCTTGAAAAATCAAATACCACCGACAATCTTTGGCTGTATATTCTGGCAATCCTGAACAAACAGCCGCTTTACGGCTGGGAAATTCCCGCGCTGATTGAAAAATCATTCGGTTTCCGGCCGGGCAAAATTACGCCCTACCGCGTCTTTTACCGCCTTGAAGCCGACGGCTTCGTCAAAAGCGAAATGAACGAACGCCGCCGCACTTATAAAATCACTACCAAAGGAAACTTGGAATTAAAAAAAGCCAAAGATTTTTATAAAAATATTTTAAACCAAATTGATGGACAATAAATCCATTGCCCAAAAATTAACCGAGATTGCCGACTTGCTGGAGATCAAGGGCGATAAACCGTTCCGCATTCGCGCTTATCGCAAGGCTGCGGCGGTTTTGGTGGCTTTGGAAATTGATATTGCTCAAACATACAAAGAAAACAAGACCTTGCCAAAAATACCCGGCATTGGCGCCAGCATCGGCGAAAAACTGACGGAATTGTTGAAAACCAAGAAAATAAAATATTTGGAGGAATTGAAAGAGGAAACCGCCATCCGCCAGGTTGTTACTTATTTTTTTGAGACCAAGGGCGTGGGACTGGACGAACTCAAACGCGATGCGCGCAAACGCGACATTGTCTATTCCAGATACACCAAACCGGCCAAACAGCTGATTGAGCTGGCCGGTACGACTGAAAAAGCCAAAAACGCGATTAAAATCGTCGCCGATTGGGCCAATTCGCGCAAACTGGATTACGCCATTGAAACCGTGTTTAAAAAGTGGCTGGAACTGGACAAGCTGAAACCCAAAGAGATCGTGAAAAAACCGTTCTATCGCAACGATCCGATGATCTGGTCGGAAAACCGCAAAAAGTGGTTCGTGATCGCCGCCGGCGGCGAATGGCTGGAATATTGCGACAAAATTGAAAAAATTGAATGGCGCATCGTTGACTAAAACCGCCAAAAAGGTTAAAATATTCCCGTGAATTTAATTTGAACTATTAACCATTAACTATTGACCATTAACAAAATTGATTTGTTAAAAGTTAACAGTTAAGAGTTAAAAGTTGGCTTTATGTTGAATTATTTTGATTTACGCAAAGGAATCGTGTTTATTTTGGACGGCCAACCGTATGAAGTGCTGGAATTTCAACAGATCATCAAAGCGCAAGATGCCACGGTGATTCGCACCAAAGTAAAAAATTTGATCACCGGAAAGGTTGTTGACCGCACTTTTCACAAAGGCGATTCGTTTGAAGAAACCGAAAGCGAAAGAACGCAGGTGAAATTCATCTACAACAATCGCGGCAAGTTTGTTTTTTGCTGGGCCAACGATCCTTCAAAAAGATTTGAGCTGGCCGAAGAAAAAATCGGTGCCGGCGCAAAATTTTTAACGCCTAACACCTTGCTTGACGGGATGGTTTATGACGGCGAAGTAATCAATGTGACTTTGCCCATCAAAGTCCAACTCAAGGTCAAGGAAGCCGCCCCGGGCCTCAAGGGGAACCGCGCCCAATCGGGCACCAAAGCCGTGGTGCTGGAAACCGGCGCCACCATTCAAGCGCCCTTGTTTGTGGAAGTCGGCGATATTTTGGAACTCAACACCGAAACGGGAGAATACACCAAAAGAATATAATCATAAAATCATAAAAAACGCGGGATTGCCCGCGTTTTTTGTTTTTGCCGCCATCAAACAATATTCTTTTTTTCTTTCACAAAAACCAATAAATTATTTTAAAAATCGTCTTCTGCAAATTTCTTTTGCTTTTTTTCTTTTTTGGGCTGTTTTTCCTTTTCGCCGCCCTCGGTTTTATTTTGCGCCCTATTTTTGAAGTCAATCAATCTTTCCAAAAGCGCCCCAATCCCGGCAATGCTAATAGAGAATGCCGCCACTTTGTTTTTAACCTCGCTCACCGTGCCCTTCACTTCCCCTACGATATTTTTTATCTCCACCTCAATGGAAATTATCTTACGTAAAATCATAATGCTCGCGACAATCAACACCGCCAAAATCGTTATTGATAAAAGAAAGAACACTGATCCCAAAAAATAAAAAACTGTTTCAATCATAAAAATATAATTAGTTTATAATTGTATTTTGACTCAGCTTGCAAGCATAGTCAAGAAACAAAAAAACCGCTCGCTGTGAAACGGTTTTTTATTTAAAATTAGCAACCAGACATCATCCTCGTTTATATTTTATTGGACATAATAAACTACCGCGCGCCCAAGGCGTCGCGGTATTCCTACGGAAAAGTAAGTTTGCCGCCAAACATCGCCGGGGCAAAGACCCGAGGTATTCTGGCGGATAAATAAAATCTTCAAATTTCGTTTTGGCATTGCTCTCACTGTATTGCCAAGAATGTATTAATCTTGGTCTTAGTGTTATTTCCCACATTCCCCGAACCAACAATCAAACCATACGGAGCGAGAATCTCGCTGGCATATTTTTGTTGAAATTGCATCACCGCGGTTTTAGTGGCCAAATCATAATTACCGCTGGCGGTTACGACAAATCCCTGTGCCGTCAAAACTTCCTGTAAACATTTAACCTCCAAATCATTGATTGTCTCGTAACGAAGAACTTTCGTAATCTGGTTGCAAGAGTATTTTCCGGCGGGGACAACCGCACCGCCACCAGTCATCAATGCGAGCGCCCGCTGCAAACTGGCGATTTGCGCCTGAATCGCGGCAATCTTAGCCGCAAGAGTAATCGTGCCCGTGCCGCCGCTTCCGCCAAAGCTGCCCGTGGGATCGTCAATACTGCTGTCGCTTTTCATCGCATTGCCATCGGCATCCTTAACCGTACCGCCAATCTGATCGGCGCTGCCAAAATCTTCATCGGTGATGGCGACA
>Ga0172381_10002720_pt1 | contig 19222 bp, 13 predicted proteins | sample Leawel6488metaG_FD_119754 | JGI IMG/M metagenome (GOLD analysis project Ga0172381, IMG submission 119754) | Leachate microbial communities from a municipal landfill in Southern Ontario, Canada - Leachate well 64-88 metaG | ecosystem: Engineered > Solid waste > Landfill > Unclassified | place...
GTCTTGTGTTAGGATTTGTTTTACTTGTTTGTCTTCCCAAACATAGTATTCCATTTCTCTACAATTTGCACAGGTTTTGCCGGTGAAGTCTATAAAGATTGGTTTTCCAACTTTCTTTGCATATGCTTTTGCTTCGTCAAGGTCGAAAAAGCCTTCAAATCCTGTTGGATAGTGAAGTTGGTCTGCATATTTTCTATCTGATGGCAGGGCATTTTCTGATGTTGTTGGGGTTGCTGCTTTTGAGGCATTTTCAATAATTGAACGTTCTATGTTGAAGTCTTGTGTTGTCATTGGTGGAACATATCCTGAGATTGCTTTTAGAGGTGCTCCCCAAAGTCCTGGTATCATGTAAAGGGCAAAGGAGAAGGTTATGATTGAAAGAAATAGTCTTCCAACTCCAATATGCTTAAGGTCACTGTCTCCTTTAAATTTAAGCTTTCCAAGAAGATAAAATCCAAGAAGGGTAAATACTATTATCCAAAGAACTAAATATGTTTCTCTGTCCAAAAGTCCCCAATCAGCACTAAGGTCTGCCATTGAAAGGAATTTAAGTCCAAGTGCTATTTCTAAAAATCCAAATACTATCTTAACTGTGTTTAGCCATGAGCCTGACTTCATTTTTGAAAGCATTTGAGGGAACATTGCCAAGAGAGTGAAAGGGAGTGCAAAGCCAAGTGCAAAGCCTATCATTGAGATAAAGAATACTAAACTATTTGTTGAGCTTGAAGCAATCCCCATTAGGGCGGCTCCCAAAATTGGTCCTGTGCATGAGAAGGAAACTAAAACTGTTGTAAGGGCAATAAAGAAAGCTCCTAAATATCCTCCTTTATCTGCATTTTTATCTGATTTGTTTATCCAAGATGAAGGAAGTGTTATTTCAAACATTCCAAAGAATGAGAAGGCGAATATCATAAAGATGATAAAGAATATTATGTTTGGCACCCAGTGGGTTGAGATTATGTACATTGCATCCTTTCCTAAAACAAGGGTAAGGATTAGTCCAAGAACGGCAAAGATAAATATTATAGAACCTCCAAAGAAATAGGCTTCTTTTAGTCCTTGCTTCTTGCTTTTCTTGCCTTTCATAAAGAAACTTATTGTCATTGGCACCATTGGAAACACGCATGGAGTTACAAGGGTTAGTAGTCCCGCTCCAAGGGAGATAAGAAAAATCATAAGCATTGAGTTATTGCTCTTTGTTTGATTTTCTGTTTTGCTAAGAGTTGAGGTTTGAGTGTTGGTTTGGGTTAATTCTTCTGTTTGGGTTTCTGTAACGGCTTGTGGTGCTGCCATTAGGGTGGCTTTTGGGTTTCCTTTTATGTCAAATGAAAAAGCAGCATCATCAGGAGGAATGCAGCTCCCTTTTTCGCATAATTGAAAATTAACAGAGCCTTTTATTTTGAAATCTTTTTCACTTAAAACCTTAACTCTTTGACGAAATTTTACCTTTCCTTCAAAGTGACGAGTTGTGTCTTTAGCATACTTATCATATTCAGCAATTGATTTAGGTTCTTTAACTGCTCCAATTTTTTGATAATTATTATTATTTTCAAAACTAAATTCTATTGGGAGTTCTGTCCCTTTTGTATATTGAGAGTATATATGCCAGCCAGTTTCCAAGTTAACTGTTAGTTCTAATTCTGATATTGAATCATTAATTTTGTTTGTTTTGAAGCTCCATTTGGCTTGAGAGAATGCACTGCTTGCAAATAAGATTAGCAATGCAATTGTTAAGGTTAATTTTAATCTTCTCATAATTTATTCCTTATATTTTTATTTAACATTATTTATTATCTAATCCAGGATGATGGGTTTTGTTTATTGTTTCCTTTCCAAACTTGAAAGTTAAATTCAGATACATTTTCTCCATTTGTATAAACTGTTCCGAGCTTTTGTTTTGTTGAAACTTTAGAGCCATTTGAAACATTAACAGAGGAGAGATTTGTATAAACAGATAGGTATTCTCCGTGACGTATAATAATAATTTGTTGCCCATTTGGACCGGTGAACACCTTTGAAACAACTCCTTCAAACACTGCTCTAATGGAAGCTCCTTTTGGTGTCCTAATATCTATCCCGTTGTTTTCAATCATAATGCCTTTTATGTCAGGATGAGGGTGAGTTCCAAAAGAACTTGTCACAACTCCTTGTTCTGTTGGCCAAGGTAGCTTTCCTCTATTTGCAGAAAAGCTATTAGACAGCTGTACCTCTTCAGGGGTTGCACTCATAACATATTCTTGCTTTTTCGATTTTTGAGCTTTAGGCTCAGATGTTGAAGACTTGTTGGCATTTTTCTTAGATGCAATATTAGTTTGCTTTCTAACTTCTGCAGCAATGGCTTGATTTATTTGATTTTGGAGTTTCTTTCTCCTTTGTTGTTTTTCTTTTATTTGCTTAGCAAGTTGCTTTTCTTTTTTTGTAAGTTGGCGAATATTTTTTTGCTTAACAGCTTGTTCACTCGTCAGAACTTTCTTATTCTTTTCTTCTTGTTGAAGAAGATTTTCTTGATTCTTTTTCTTTATTGTTAGCTCGCTTGTCTTCTTTTCCAGTTCATCAAATTTATTTTGTATGTTATACATCATATTTTTTTGCATATCACCATATTGTCGGAAGAATACAAATCTTTGGTATGCCTGGCGATAGTCTTTAGAAGAGAAAATAAATAAAATTTTATCTGTGGCTGTCCTATTCTTTTGTGCATAACGAAGCATCTTAGCGTATTCTTTTTTTAAGACTTCTATTTCGTTATTGAGTTCTATAATAGATTTTTGTGTGTTTGTAATTTCTCCATTCAGTATATTCATTTGTTTGGAGATATTGTTAATAAGTTTTTGTCTGGAATCAATTTTCTTTTTCAAAATTGAAAGTTCAGAGGCAGACATCCTTTTAGTGTTCTTTGTTTCTTTTAAAATTGCATTAATTGCATTAATCTCTCTTTCTATCTTAGCCTTTTCATCTTCCAATTTCCTCCTGTCCTGAGAAAAAGTGGATGTGCTAAAAGAGAAAAATAAACAAATAAAAAAGATTGCCCTTAGATAAAAAAACTTATATTTAAACGTATTATAAAACATCGCACTTAATAAAAATTAATTGACAAAAGTACAAATAATATATTAATTAATAGCAATTATTAAGATTATCTTCTTTTTGAAATGGCTGTATTATATAATGAAATTAATTATATTTGACCAAGAAGATTATCTCCATTGTGATAACTTTTAAAGATATATTGCTAAAATATTTATTGATATGGCAATTTTGAAAATAAATATATATCTTTGCATCATTATTAGTAAATAGATACGTTTTATTTTAAAAAAATTATTTGTTATGAGCGATGACAATAAAGTATTAAAAAGATATTCTGACGAAGAATTGAATGAATTTAAGGTAATTATTGAGGAAAAATTGGATCAAGCAAGAGAAAACCTTAGTATGTTATTGGAAGCTTTTTCAAATGATGCAAATGATTTAGGAGACACTTCACCAACGTTTAAAATTTTAGAAGAAGGAAGTAGTGTTCAATCTAAAGAAGAAAATGCAAATATGGCTTCAAGACAACAAAAATTTATTAAGGATTTAGAAGCTGCATTAGTTAGGATTGAAAACAAAACATATGGTATCTGCCGTATTTCAGGAGAGTTAATTCCAAAGGAAAGACTTCGTTTGGTTCCTCATGCAACCCTGACTGTTGAAGCTAAAAATCATGAAGTTAAAAAGAAAAAATAATAAATGAAGAAACCTCTTTTTCTAATCTTTTTCATTCTTATTGTTGATCAGATATTAAAGATTTGGATTAAATTAAATTTAAGTCTTTCTGAGGAGATACCATTAATTGGAGATTGGTGTAAAATTCATTTTATTGAAAATGAAGGTATGGCTTTTGGAATGTCATTTGGTGGTGAATGGGGAAAACTTATTCTAACTTTGTTTAGAATTGTAGCCTCTATACTTATTTTTATTTATTTGAAAAGAATTATAGAAAAGAAAGAATCGAAGCTTGTTATTTATAGTATGGCATTAATTTTTGCTGGAGCTGTTGGAAACATTATTGATTCGCTTTTCTACGGAATAATATTTTCAGAAAGTACTTTCTTCCAAACTGCAACAATATTTGAAAATGCTTATGGAACATTCCTTCATGGTAAAGTTGTTGATATGTTTTATTTACCAATAATTGACACAACCTTTCCCTCTTGGCTTCCTTTTGTTGGAGGTGAGCCTTTCCGTTTTTTTAACGCAATATTTAATATTGCAGATATTTCAATTACTTTTGGAGTTTTTATACTAATTGTTTCAGTTGTATTTTCCCCAAAAAAAAATCAGCCAATCAACTCTAATAAAAATGAGTTTCAAAATCAAGAAATTGAAACAAAAGAAATTATAGATAATATTACTCAATAAATAGAAGTGGAAATAATTATAATATTTATTTTGATTATTATCAATGGATTATTCTCAATGAGTGAGATTGCCGTTGTATCTTCTCGTAAATCCAAGTTAGAATCTCTAAACAGAAAGGGAGACAATAACGCTAAAAAGATTCTTAAAACCGCAGAACGTCCAGAGTATTTTCTTTCAACTGTTCAAATTGCAATAACAGCAATTGGTCTTATTACTGGTCTCTATTCTGGAAAAAACCTTTCTTTGCCATTAAATCAATTTCTTTCAAGTGTTGGTTTTGGCTCTATTTCAATATTTATTTCTCACATAATTGTAATAGTTCTTGTAACATATGTCACACTCGTTTTGGGAGAACTGCTGCCAAAAAAAATTGGATTGAATAATCCTGAAAAGGTTGCCAGTTATATAATTTCTCCTATGAACCTTCTCACCAAACTAACCTATCCATTTGTTTTACTATTATCTTGGAGTACAAATTTTTTAATTAAGATTATTGGCATTAAAAAGAATGATAATACAGTAATTACTGAGGATGAGATAAAGCATATAATAAATGAGAGTGCCGAAGATGGCGAGATTCAAGAGGTTGAGCAAGATATTGTTGAAAGAGTTTTTAGTTTAGGTGATAGAGATATTTCATCCTTAATGACTCACAGAAATGATTTTGAATGGATTGATATTGATTATGGATATGAAGAAATCATTCAAAAGATTGAAGAAAATATACATTATATATATCCTGTTGCAGATAAATCATTGGACTGCATTGTTGGTGTTGTTTTTCTAAAGGATATGTTTAATAAAAGAACTGGCACAATTAGAGATATTGTTAGAGAGCCTCAGTTTCTTCCAGAAAGTTCAAGCGTATATCATGCTTTAGAAGTATTCAAGAAAAAAAAGATAAGTTATGCTCTTATAATTGATGAGTTTGGACTTATTATTGGAATGGTTACTATGAACGATATTTTAGAGTCATTGGTTGGATCAGCAGATGAGATAGGGGAAGTTGAGAATGAATATAAATTAGTCGAAAGGGATGAAAATTCTTGGTTAGTTGATGGACAATATCCTTTTTTTGATTTTCTAAGTTATTTTGAATTAGAGGATAAATATCAAGAATTATCTTATAATACATTAAGCGGTTTAATTTTAGATTTGACAGGAAAAATACCTAAAGAAGGCGACAAAATAAATTGGGAAATCTTTTGTTTTGAGATAGTTGATATGGATGTGGCTCGTATCGATAAAGTACTTGTATCTAAAAATAATAAAGATTTGGAAAAAAAAAGTTAGAATTAATTGGTAAAATAAAATAACTTTAATACTTTTGCACAATTCAAAATGGAAATTTTAATAATAAATTAATAACACAATTTTAAAGGCTATGAAAAAATTATGTGCTTATTTGTCGATAGTTATCATATTGACTTTAGGTTTATCAAATGCTGTTTTTGCACAAAAACAAACAGCAAAACCAACAACAGAAACAGCAACAGTATCTGCAACCGAAACTGCTGCAACCGAAACTGCTGCTGTTGAGCAAACTGCTGCTGTTGAAGAATCAAAATCATTCCACCAAGTATTAAAAACAAAATATATTGAGGGTGGAGTACAATGGATGACTCCAATCTTAATTTGTATGATTTTGGGTTTAGCACTTGTTATTGAACGAATTCTTTACGTTAATCTTGCAACAACAAATGCAGATAAACTATTGCTTCAAATAGAAGACAATGTAAAGACAGGAAATTATGAAGGAGCAAAAGAAGTTTGTCGCAACACTCGCGGACCTCTTGCTTCAATTTTCTTCCAAGGTTTAGATCGTATTGATAACGGATTAGAAGATGCAGAAAAAGCATTAACATCTTATGGCGGAGTTCAAATGGCAAGATTGGAAAGCAATATGGTTTGGATTTCATTATTTATTGCTATTGCTCCTTCTCTAGGATTCTTAGGAACAGTTGTTGGTATGGTTCAAGCATTCGACGACATTGAAAAAGCTGGTGATATTTCTCCAACCGTTGTTGCAGGAGGTATGAAAGTGGCTCTTATCACAACAATTTTTGGTTTAATTGTAGCTCTAATTCTTCAAGTTTGTTACAACTACTTACTTTCAAAAATTGAAAGTATTGTTACAACTATGGAAGACGCTTCTATTTCATTTATGGATATCTTGGTTAAAAACAGAAAGTAGTATTAAAAACAGAAATATTTCTATCAAGGAAATAACAAACTATTTTAATTACTAAATTATTCAACCAGGAGGTAAAAAATGAAAAAAGATTTTAAAAAAATATATTGGACAATTATAATAATATGGGGAGCTATTGCATCATTAACTACAGTGCTATACTCTGTATTTTTTGAAAATACATCATTAGCTCAACTATTTTGGAATTTGTCCTATTGGACTGTGGTTATCTTTATATCTATTAGTATAATCTCTGCTTTAGGATTTGCATTAGGATTTATTATTAGAGGTTTCATAGATGACCCAAAAAAGCAAATGGGAATTATTATTGCTGTTGGAGCATTAGTTGTAGTTTTTGTAGGCTCATACCTATTATCATCCGGAGAAGATGTATCGAAAGATTTGTTTGAAAAAACAGGTTCTAACTTTGAAAACTCTAAATTAATTGGAGCTTCATTATACATGGTATATGTTCTTTTATTTGGAGTGATAGTTACAGCTTTATACTCTGAAGTAGCAAAAAAAATTAAATAATTATGGCGAGAAAGAAAAAAGCGGTACCAGCATTGAATAGCAATTCAATGGCGGATATATCATTTCTTTTGTTAACTTTCTTCCTATTAACCTCATCAATTAATACGGATTTAGGGATTCAAAGGCGTTTACCACCGCCATCTGATCCAAATATTAAACCACCTGAAATTCATAAGAGAAACACATTTACAGTAAAAGTAAATCGTGCTGATCAACTGCTTTTTGATGGTGAAATAGGAGAGATCAATGGATTAAAAGAGCGTGCAAAAGAGTTCTTATCAAATCCACAGAACTTGCCAGATCTACCAGAAAAGATTTCAACTGAAATTCCTTTAATAGGGAAATATGAAGTTTCAAAAGGAGTAATTTCTCTTCAAAATGATAGAGGAACTTCGTATGATATGTATTTCAAAGTTCAAAATGAATTAACTGCTGCAATTAATGAATTGAAAGACGAATTTGCAAAAACAAGATTTGGAAGAGATTACAAAGATTGCAATGTTGACCAAAGAGATGCTGTTGATAAAGCTATCCCAACAGCAATTTCAGAGGCAGAACCTAAAAATGTAGGAGGGAATAACTAATGGGAAAATTTAAACAACAAGGCGAAAAATCGACTCCAGCACTAAATGCTGGTTCGATGTCAGATATTATTTTCATGTTTTTGTTTTTCTTCATGATTATTACTACAATGAGAGAAAGTACTCTTTTTGTTAGAGTTAATGTTCCTCAAGGTTCAGAAATTCAAAAACTTGAAAAGAAATCATTAAACAGCTATATTCACATTGGCCCACCTATTGAAGAGAGAAAGTTTGGTTCAGCACCGAGAATTCAGTTAAATGACCAATTTGCTGAGGTGAGTGACATAAGAGCTTTTGTTGAATCGGAAAGAGCTGCAAGAGATGAGGTTGATGTCCCTTTCATTACAACAACAATAAAATGTGATAAAGAAGTAAAGATGGGTGATGTTAGTGATATTAAACAAGAGCTTCGACAAGTTGGAGCATTAAGAATAATGTATGCTGCATCTCGAAGATCGAAAGACACATATTAATAAATAGAGATTTTAAAATTCAAGCTGCCTAATTTTTTTAGGCAGCTTTTTTATTAATTTAAATATGGAATTTCAGTGTAAAGAATTTTCTCTTAATCACTCTAAAAGCTCAATGAAAATTGGGACTGATGCTATTTTATTGTCTTCTCTTACTCCAACCATAAATCCAAAAAATATATTAGACATTGGCACAGGCTGTGGTATTATTGCCTTATGTATGGCACAAAAATATACATTATCACAAGTTACGGCAATTGATATTGATTACAACTCAATTTTAGAGGCTTGTTTAAATTTTGAAAATTCAAAATTCTCTTCAAGATTAATTGCCAAACAAATTGATTTACTTTCATTCTCAAAAGAAACTTCGGATAAATTTGATTTAATAGTATCCAATCCTCCTTTTTTTATTTCGAGCTTAAAAGGACCTTCTTTAAGCAGAAATCAAGCTCGTCACACTTCGTCTCTAACTTATGAAAATATTATTCATTCCGCATCAAAACTGCTATCAAAAAAAGGCGTCTTATGTATAATTCTTCCCAAGAAGGAGTCTGAAATATTTATTGAAATAGCTAATGTTAATAGTCTTATTATAATTAAAAAAATAAACATATACTCAAAATCTAATAAGGAATGTGAAAGAGTTGTTCTTCATATAATTCTTCAGCAAAGCATTGAAAAAATAATACAAGATAAATCTTCTAAAATTGAAGCCAGTATTATCACTCTTAGGAATTTTGACAATACTCCAACAAAAGAATATTTGAACTTGATTAAAGATTTTTTACTATAAATATCAATACTTTATTCTTTTTTGCGTTATAATAAATGAAGAATCTTTTTTTGGTTATTGTAGATAAATACATGATTATTTTACAAGTTAAAATTTTAAAGCAGAATTTAACGCCCAATTAATTTTGAATATTAAGCATAAATTCTTACTTTTGCCAATTAGATTTTTTGATATTAACACATTATATGAAGAAGATATTTTTTTTAATCATTTTAGGGGTTACTCTTTTAGGTATTAGCTCAAAAACCATAGCAATACCTGCCTATAAACATCAGATTACTGTAAAACAATCGGATAATACAAATTTATTGCTTTTCTTGAAAGGAGATGAAAAAGTTAACTGGGCAAAAACGATAGATGGTTATACAATTTTGAAAGCTAAAAATGGTGATTTTGTTTATGCAATTCCTGATGATAAGGGAGGAATGAAGCCTTCAAATATAACTGCTCATAATGAAAGTGAGAGAAAAATTGAAGAATTAGAACTCCTTCGAACTCTTAACAAAGAATTGTTTTTTTCGAATGAACAAATTAATAGTCTAAAGCAATTATGGGAATTTAAACAAACTACTAATTTTCAAAATGCATTAATTCAAGCCAAAACAACACAAAGACAACTTAGAATAATTGTGCTTTTAGTTGGATATCCAAATAGACCATTTGTTAATGATGCTCAATATTTTGACAATTTATTCAACCAGGTAGGTTATAATATTAACGGAAACGAGGGAAGCATTAAAGATTATTTTTTGGCCTCAACATTTGAAAATGTTAATGTAACTGCAGACGTTTTTGGACCATATATTTCAAGTGCCGGTTGCGAAGCTTATAGTTATGAAGTAACAGACCATTTAGGAGCAAAAAATTTATTATCTGAAATTATTAATGTGGCAGACTCGTCAATTAATTTTGCTAACTATTGCAGTAATGGAAGTGAGTATGTAGATTGTATATATATGATTTTTGCAGGATGTGCTACAAGCTCAGGAGAGCCTAATGCAATTTGGCCTCATAGAGGAGTAATATATCCTCCGGTTCAAAAAGATGGAGTTTACATATATAGCTATGCATGTTCTTCTGAGTTGAACGGAACAACTTTTTCAGGAACAACTCCTCCAGTAATTGGAACAATTGCTCATGAATTTTCTCATGTTCTTGGTTTAGCTGATGTTTACGATACTGACTATGAGCTAAATGGTCAATCATTTGCTTCAGATGATTGGGATGTTATGTCAGGAGGGAGCTATAATAATGGAGGGAGAACACCTTGTTTGTGGAGTGCATTTCAAAGAAGTTCGGAAGGATTTTTAGATCTAATCGAATTAAACACCGCAAGTGGAATTGGAAACAAAACCCTTCCACCACTATCTTCTTCCAATATTGCATACAAACTAACTCATAGTCCTACAGAATATTTTGTTCTTGAAAACCGTCAACAAATTGGTTGGGATAGGTTTTTCCCAGGACATGGGATGATAATTACACACATTGATAAAAATGTTCCAGGATGGAATATGAATTGTGCAAATTGCGTTCCAACATGGATGGGTATTGACATTGAAGAGGCTAATCAATCAAGCCGATGGAATAGGACGAGCAACCCTTTCCCTGGGACTTCCAATAATACAAACTTCACGGATAGCTCAACCCCAAATAGTCTTTCAAATAGTGGTAATGCGTTAAATAAACCAATACAAAGAATAACTGAAAACATAGCAACAAAAAATATTAGCTTCGATTTTGGAGCAATATCTCCAAATGCTCCAAGAGCAATAACTAATGCAATAACAAGAGTAACTTCAGACTCAATTTATGTTAGTGTAACGGTTTCTCAAACCACAGATCCAATTATTGAAAAAGGTATTGTCTATTCTACCTCTAACAATCCTCTATTCACAGATACAAAAATTATCAATAACCAATCTGTTAATGATTTTACTTCAATAATATCAGCCGTTCAGCCATCAACCACTTATTATGTTAGGGCTTATGTCAAAAATTCTTCACAGGCTTATTTCTTCGGAGAAATTATTCAAGTAACCACACCTTGTCAATCAGTTAGGACATTCCCATTCTCAAATAGTTTTGAACATTCAAATTCATTAACATGCTGGTCAGAAGAGTCTAATTCATACTTTTCAAATGTATGGAAAATAAAAGATTCAACAATATCCGGTGGAATTTCATCAGCACAAGATGGCTTAAAATTTGCAACTCTCTCTTCAACTTATCCTACTGGACAAACAAGAAAGCTTATCACACCTCAATTAGATGTATCTGTACTTTCTCAACCATATTTGAAATTTTATTACGCAACAAAACAAAAAGGAGATTTTCAAGATGTATTAAGAGTTTATTACAAAACTTCCCAACAAAGCCAATGGCAACTTTTGAAAACTTATTTTTCAAACACCGCAAATTGGACAATGGATTCAATTAATTTACCAGAGAAATCAAATACCTACTTTATAGCTTTTGAAGCAGAATTGTATTCGGGATATGGAGTATGTATAGATAATGTAATTATATCTGAAGCAAATTTAATGGCTTATCCAATTGTTGACACTTTGAGAATTGATAATATAACAGATAAATCAGCAAGAATTTCATCTTCCGTTCTTAGTCAAGGATACACTCCAATAATTGAAAGAGGGATAGTATTTTCAACCCAACCCTTCCCAGTGATTGATGATTCATTTATTTCCTCTCCAACAATAGGAATTGGACAATTTACAGTAATCCCATCAAATTTAGAATCTAACACTGAATATTATTTCCGTGCATATGCAAAAAACTTAGGTCTTATTTCATACGGAGAACAGAAATCCATCATAACAAAATGTGAAAGAATAAGTAATTTCCCTCATTCTTTTGTTTCAGAAAATATAGATAGTAATTGTTTCGATAAAGGTATCAATTGGAAATTAACTTCATTAGACGGCACTATCAATCCTTATAGTGGAACAAATTTCTTTATGTATAAACCAATTGACAACACAACATCAAAATTAATTATTCCAATAGTAAACCTTTTAAATTATTCAGATACAAAAATAAAATTCTGGTACCATAAGCCAAACACAACAAATACATTAAATGTATATTCAAAAATTGGAGTAGAAGGAGATTGGAATTTATTAAAAACATACTCTTCCTCAACCAACCAATGGACATTAGATTCAATTAACCTAACAAACCCAAATGACAATTTCTATATAGCATTTGAAGGAGTATCTCAAAACTCAAATCCAATATATATTGATCAGATTGAAATAGATGGAGTTTATCAACTCCCAAGAGTTAACACAGCCCAAACATCTCTTTTATCCTATAACAGTATTCAAACCGGAGGAGAAGTAGTTTATTTGGGATCAAGTGATGTTTTTGAAAGAGGAGTATGTTGGACAACAAATGGAAGTCTCCCTCAAAAAACAGATTCAAAATTAATTCTTGGATCAGGAATGGGAGCCTTTTCTTCAAACCTATCTAACCTTCAGCCTGAAACAACATATAGAATAAGAGCATATGCAACAAATAGTTTTGGAACAAATTATGGACAAGACTACACAATCACCACTCCTCCAACACCAATATTTAATAACATAATATCGGGCGACCAAACTCTCTGCTTTAATGCTCCAACACAAACAATTCAAGGTTCAACGCCAACAGGAGGAAATGGTCAGTACTCTTATTTATGGATTCAAAGTCGAAACAACGAGGATTGGGAATTAGCAGAAGATTCAGATCTTAGAATTCTTCAATCATATCTTCCTTTTAGAGCTCAAGAAACCCTACATTATCGTAGAATTGTTAACTCAAGACTCGTTTCCGACACAAGCAACTCAGTATTAATTAATGTTTCCCCAAGAACAAGGGCAGGAAATGTGTTTAGAGTACAAGACACAATTGAGCTTAATCAAGAATTAAGAATGGAACTAAGGGCATTTATTGGAGATAGTTTTGTTTGGGAGAGAAAAAAGTTAGAGTACGAATGGTTAACTATTCCAAATTCACCTGATAGTAACTGGCTTACTGATACCCCAACTGAAATTGGATTATACTACTATAGAGTTAGAGTTAGAAGTGGAGTATGTTCAGAAGAAATATCAGGAATTGACTGGACTTATGTTAAACAAAGAATAGGTTTAAATGACATAGAATCAAAAGAGGATGTGATATTAATATCCCCTAATCCATCAAACGGAGCAATAAATGTATTGTACAAGAATAACGAAGTATTTATTGGAGGATTATTCATATATGATATAAATGCAAAACTGATTAAGAAAATAGAAAATCAAGTTCTAAATTATGGAGATAATAGAATTGACCTTAACCCTATAGATGCAGGTTCATATCTTCTGGTATTAAAAAACCAAAATCAAGTAATGTCAAAATTAATAATAATAAATAAATAAAAATATGAAAAAGATTATTTCTCGATTGCTTTTTGTTGCAATCTTGCTAATGGCTCAAATTAGCATGGCAATTCCAGCTTACCCTGGGTTAGTCCAATTATCACAACCAAATGGAGAAGAAATTAATGCATATCTATTTGGAGATGAAAGAATAAGTTGGATAGAATCGGAGGACAACTACACATTAATGGTTAATAAGTCAGGTTATCTTGAATATGCAATTTTAGACCAAAAGGGAGATATGATTCCATCAGGCATTATTGCTAAAAACCAAACAGAGCGTTCAGTTATTGATAATAACTTCTTATCATCCATAAATAAGAAACTTAGATATTCTAATGCTCAAATTGATTTAAAGCTGGAAATCACAAAAATGTTAGATAATTCAAAAGCAGCAGCAGTTGATGGATTAACTGTTGGAATAAGAAAGCTTTTAGTAATATTAGTTGGGTATTCGGATTTCTCATTCACGTATTCAAGACAGGATTTTGAAAATTTATTCAATCAAATAAATTATACTGCAAATGGTAGCACAGGAAGTGTTAGAGATTATTTTGCAGCAAACTCCTTCGGAAAATTTGATCTTCAGTGTACTGTTGTTGGTCCATTTACATTGCCTAATACAAGAAAGTTTTATGGAGAAGAAACCTCAACAATGAACGATATTAACGCAAAACAAATGATAATTGATGCTTGCAATATAGCCGACCAAACCGTTGACTTTAGTACTTTCGACAACGATGCAAACCTAATTGTTGATGGAATACATATTGTGTATGCAGGAAAAGGACAACATAACGGAGGGGGAACAGATGCTATTTGGGCTCATAGATCAAAGTTAGGAGCTCAGGATTTTGTTTCAAACGAAGGGATTAGAATTATAGACTATTCATGTGCTTCAGAAAAGAACTCATCAAATCACATGTCAGGTGTTGGAGTTCATTCTCACGAATTCGGTCATGTTATTGGATTATGGGATTACTATGATTCAGATTATCGAACTAACGGGGTTTCAAAAACATTTGGAGAACTTGATATTATGGATGCTGGTGGTTATAATAACGACGAAAAAACACCACCTTTATATAATGCTTACTCAAGAATTTTCCTTGGTTGGGCAAGTCCGTACATAATTGACACAAATATGTTAATGGATATAACTTCTATCCCAACAACAGATACTGCAATAATATTTCAAATCAACACTCCTACCCAAGGAGAATATTTTTTAATTGAAAATAAGGATTTCAATGGATGGAATGCCCATATTCCTGCACTTATATATTATATAAATTCTACAGGTGTTAGAAGTGGCTTATTAGCAATTCATGTTGACCAATCAACTAATGCTCTTGGTTGGGGAAATAACTGTTTGAATTGTTATCCAAATAGAAACTCAGTTAAAATAATGAGTGCAGATGGTATTTATAATGGAAATCAATCAAGCACTTCTTGGAATTATTCCATGATGTCAAATTTGTTTTATCCAGGTTCAAGCAATATCACATCACTAACTGATGCAACAACAACCAACCTCCTTTCATGGGACAATTTACCTTCTAATGTTTCAATAACCAATATTGCAAGACAATCAAACAACAATATTACTTTCAAATTGAATGGTGGTGCCGATTATGGAGTGCAGGTTCACACCCTTGCAGCCTCACAATTAACCCAAACCTCAGCTCAATTAGCAGGCTCAGCTTCTAATTCTACACTCGGAGATCAAACCATTATTGAAAAAGGATTTGTTATAAACTCAAACCCATATCCAAGAGTTTCCGATACAAAAATTGTTGTTGCTGGACAAACCGGAAACTATAATTCAACAGTTAATAACCTCCTTCCAGGTGTTAGATATTACTATCGTGCCTATGGAATAAACTCAGACGGAGTAAGCTATGGCGAACAAGAAACATTTATAACACCTTCTGATCCAATAACCAATAATCAAGTAATAGACAGTAATTTTGCTGCATGCGTTACAGGTGAAATGCCAACTTTGATTGGCACAGACCCTCAAGGTGGAAGCGGAACATTCACATATCGCTGGTTAGAAAGCACAGATTCAATCAACTGGATCATAACTCAAAATGCCGGAATACACAGAGATTATACTCCATCTCAAATAACTACTCCTATGTATTACAAGAGAGTTGCTATTTCAGCAGAAAAATCAGATACCTCAAATCATAAATATGTGCCAATTGTACCGGTTACTGTTGCTGGAGAAATCTCCATTGAAAACGACTCAATTGAAAAGCTGCAATCAACCGGATTGATAACTCTAAACAATAATGTAGGAGATGTTGTTCTATGGCAAAGAAAAGATGGCACAGCGCAATGGGCTCCTATAAACGTTGGCGCAGTAACTTCTTTCTCTCAAATTCTTTCACAAACAGGAACATATCAATACAGAGTTAGGGTAAGAAATGGAGCATGTCCTTCAAAAACAACTGACCCTATAACTATTTATGTTACCGAAATAGGACTTAATGATATTGAAAACAACCAGATTAAATTCAACATCTTCCCTAATCCAACAAGCGGTGAGTTCACATTAGACCTAAGTCTTGAAAGCGGTAAAACGGTAGATATGCAAATAGTTAACATATTAGGAAAGACAGTATATGTTAAAAACAACATCAACTCAAAGACAAAAATAAACGTTTCAAACATAGAAAACGGAACATATATTCTTGTATTAAGAGATGGTGAAACAATTGTTGGAAGAAAACAAATCCAAATTCTAAAATAAACATACTTAATTCATAACTTTTCAAAAAGGTAGGTAGATATTCTCCTACCTTTTTATTTATAATATCAAAACCTTGATTATGAGAATTAAAACTATACTATTGGTAATTGCTTTTCTCTCTATTTTCAACCTCAACGCCCAAACTAAAAAAGCCCTGTTTATAGGAAACAGCTACACCCAAGTCAACGACCTGCCCCAAATGGTTAGCAATATTGCATCATCTGAAAATAAGACTCTTATATACGAAACTCACCTTGCTGGAGGTGCAAGATTTAAAACTCATTGGGAGAATATCTCAACTTCAGGACTATTAGAAAAGATGCAAGAAGGTGATTTTGACTATATTGTGCTTCAAGGTCAAAGTCAAGAGGTAGCCTTTCCCAACTCTCAGTTCGATCAGGATGTGTATTTGTATGCAAAGAAACTTGATAGTGTTGCAAAGCTATATAACCCAAACTCTAAGGTGGTGTTCTATATGACTTGGGGATACCGCTATGGCGACCAAGCAAATTGCCCCTCTTACCCTCCTTTTTGCACCTTCTGGTCTATGTCTCAAAGGCTTTACGACAACTATTTACTTATGGCAACCGATTTCAACTCAATGGTTTGCCCTGTTGGAGCCGCCTGGAGAGAGTCCATAATTAGAGATTCCACCATAGTGCTTCACTCCTCTGACAACTCCCACCCAACCCCAAGTGGCACCTACCTAAGCTCATGTCTGTTCTACTCAACCTTCTTTAAGGACAGCGTAAACTCAACATATAACCCCTTAGGAATGAACTCTCAAGATAGGGATTTCCTCCAAAACATATCCAATACAATTCTCTTCGACTCACTTCAATACTGGCTTCAATCCGACCAAACCTGCAATATTCCAACCAACCTAAGCTCCGAATTATCATACACGGCAAGTGACAGTCTAACAGTTGTTTGCAACCTTTCTTGGCAATCAAATGCCGATAAATTTGATCTAAGATATAAGAAAACGGAAGATGAAAACTGGATAAGAGAGGTTATAACTCAAAATTCCCACCAACTATATCTAAGTGTTGGAAATTGGCAATGGAGAGTTAAGTCACTATGCGCAGGGTCTCAGAGTTTGTGGAAAGACACAATTATTGCAGTAACTGTCTCAATAACTGATATTAAACCCGAAGAAACAGGGTGTAAAATATACTATTCGAAGCCTGAAAGAAGAATAATTGTTGAGATAGAAAACATAAATCAGAGGGTTGAAATTGAGCTTTTGGATATAAACGGAAAGACTATTAAGAAACAGAATAACAAGCCTTTGAATAATAAGATAAGCTCATATTTTGAAGCCAAAACCCTCATTGACGGCATCTATGTTGTCAGGTTAAAAGGTCAAAACATTAATTCAAACCACAAGATAATTAAGAATTAGAATCTCCAAATCGCCGTTACGACACCAGCAAATCGCCGATATGGAATGGTCATATCGCCCGATATGATTATGTCGAATCGCCGATTTGGTGTGGGTGAATCGCCCGATATGCCTATTCCATAACGCCCGATACGACTATTCCATAACGCCCGTTATGACTATGCCATAATGGGCGTTATGACTATGCCATAACGGGCGTTATACCTATGCCATAACGGGCGTTATGGTTTTTGGTATCTTAGATTTTGAAAGGGTGATTGACCAGATTGAGTTTGCAAAGTGGGTGATAGTCCCCAACTAAACCTACGGGTGTTGCATTTCGGATGTCGTGAACAATTTCTATGCATGGTCTTGCTGTTTCGAGTCCAAAGCCTTGATTGGCCAATATTTGTTTGTAGCTGTCGGTGTGAAGTTCTGTAAATCCTTCGCTGAACTCTATTTCTGAGCCTTCCATTTCTATCTTTCTATAGGTTCTTTTGCCCATTTCAACGGCTTCTTTTGGGAGAGTGTCGGAGTTTATACATAGGAAATACCTTACTCTTGCTCTCTTAAATCTTAGGTAACCTCCCACTCTGTCGTGTTGTGAGATGTGAACTATATTCTCCTGAACTGGGCCAAATATCCATGATAACATGTCGTAGAAATGTATTCCGATGTTGGTTGCAACGCCTCCAGATTTCTCAATAAAACCTTTCCAGGAGGCGAAATACCATGTTCCTCTTGAGGTTATATAGGTTAAATCTACATCATAAATTTTATCTTTTGGGCCTTCTTCTATTTGTTTTTTCCAGTCTATGATGGCTTTATGGAGTCTTAACTGGAGGATTGTATTTACTTTTTTGCCAGTTTCTTTCTCCATAACCGACAAGGCGTCAATGTTCCATGGGTTAAGCACAAGGGGTTTTTCGCATATTACATCTGCCCCTGCACGAAGTCCGAAACGGATATGTGAGTCGTGGAGATAGTTGGGAGTGCATACGGAAACGTAGTCTAATTTCTGTTGAGTATGCTTTATTTTTTCAACGTATCTGTCGAATCGTTCAAATTCGGTGTAGAAAGAGCAATTAGGGAAATAGCTATCCATTATGCCAACTGTGTCGGATTTATCGAGGGCAACCACCAAGTTGTTATTGGTGTCTTTAATAGCTTTTAAGTGGCGTGGGGCAATATAACCTGCAACACCTATCAATCCAAAGTTTTTCATATTATTATTTTATTCTTCTAACTTTTGAGTTTTCTAATTTATATTCTTGTTTTGATTCGGGGCAAATTGCAATTCCTTCATCGTTGAAATGGAGTTTATGTCCATATTCACTCATCCAGCCCATTTGTCTTGCTGGGTTTCCAACAACAAGAGCATAGTCAGGTATTGTTTTGGTAACCACTGCTCCGGCACCAATAAAAGCAAATCTACCAATATTATGTCCGCAAACTATTGTTGAGTTAGCGCCAATTGAAGCACCCTGACCCACAATTGTTTTGGCATACTGGTCTTTTCTATTTACTGCTGAACGGGGGTTAATAACGTTTGTGAAAACACAGGAAGGACCTAAGAAAACGTCATCCTCACATGTAACTCCTGTGTATATTGAAACATTATTCTGAACCTTAACATTATTGCCTAAGACAACTTCGGTTGAGACAACCACATTTTGTCCTATA
>Ga0172381_10002721_pt1 | contig 19214 bp, 47 predicted proteins | sample Leawel6488metaG_FD_119754 | JGI IMG/M metagenome (GOLD analysis project Ga0172381, IMG submission 119754) | Leachate microbial communities from a municipal landfill in Southern Ontario, Canada - Leachate well 64-88 metaG | ecosystem: Engineered > Solid waste > Landfill > Unclassified | place...
AGAATCTATTATCGTTTCTACAGCACTGGTTCCGTTATAAGCCTTTATTCCCTTTTCTATGGCATTACCTATGGCCTCTGCACTTTCGGGGCTGTCAGTGGTGTTTACATCGCCTACAGTCAATGTGGCTTTATCTGGCAGGGTAATTGAGATGCTATGTTTTACATCGTTCACCATTGCCTTATTAGCCTCTACAGAGTAATAATTCTTCAATAGTTTACCATCGGCTGAATATTCCATGTGAATATACTTATAACCAACACATCCTGACAATGCTACCATTAGAATAAATAACACAAATATTAGTCTCATACTACTTTCCTTTCTTTTCATATAAGTATCTGGCACGCATTGTGCCTGAATATTGGTCGCCAAGTTTTTCAAGGTCTTTAGCTTGTTTCCTAAGCCAATTGGCTATGTCTTTTCTACCCGTTGGAGTAAGCATACCTGCATCTTTAATTGTTAGTATTGCCGCTGATTCCATTATTAATCTCCTTAAACCAATTACAAGAATGGTATATGTCTATGATTCCATCCTTATCTTCATTATTTGGATGGTCACAGTAACCATCGTTGCCATCTATTTGGCAGAAATAAAAACAACCCTTACATTTTCCTCTTGTTTTCACTGTGGTTCTTTCCCTGAGTTTATTGACATTCAATTTTAGCTGAAAGTTTTATATCAACATAGTATTCTTTCCCCGGCTCAAAGTTATCATCTTTAAGAACATGTAATTCTAAAATTCCACTTGGAGTCCATTTGAAGAAGTACTCATTTTCTGCACTACCACTCGTTACAGGGTGCATCAGAACCGAATATGTGCCATCTGCTCTCTTTGTGATAGTTTCACATTTCATTTTACATCTAATTTTCATACTACCTCACTTTCTTTAATAACTTTTCTTAATTCTTCCCGTACAGGTTCCATTTGGGGATGGTTCTTATACTTTTCAAATATGCGTAAAGCATACTTACAAGCTTCTAATAGGTTACTTATTTTTTCACCTTGTAATTTAAGTTGCATTTGTTCGTAGTCCTCTGGGGCTTGCCAAGCATAGTAAACGTCTGCTGGAATTTCTTCTTTGCTGTGCCTTCCAATTGCATAAGTCAATACTTTAAGCCTATCATAATCTTCAAGCCATCTGTCAACGTCTTTAAGCGTTTCTCTTTGTGCTTCTTCGGTATAGTCGTTCCAATGTGCAAATTTACTAAATATACTCATTTCATTCACCTTCTTTCTTTGGATAACCAAAATCTCTTATCTCTGTTACTGCTTTAATTTTATCACAGTAATCACATTTGTCAACGTGCCAAGTGGAAATATCGACTCTTGCCTTACCGTATTTATTACCACATTCTAAACATATCCATTGTCGTTCGGTCATAATATTAACCTTCCATCTTTAACTTCGTAAAAATGCACACCTATTTGATATTCCCAAATAGCCAAGAGCAAAGGTGACATGATATTGGTAATATCCCTATCCTTGAATAACTGGGCTAATATCCTATACCATAGCACATCTTTGTCATCTTGCAAGAGAACATTCTTTTTGCACCATTCCCAAATCTTATACATTGCTGCCCATGTTGCGCCAGAACAGATAAGTTTACCATCATTAATATCCTGAATACGCTTCTTTCCGTCAATTTTAAAGAAGTTGTAAATATCTTTCTTATCGTAACCTTTGTTATTATCTACCATTTCCTTGCACCATGCCATAGAATAGTCCAAGGCGGCTTTAGGAACGTCAAATTCAGAGTACATCCATCGTTCAGGGTGGGTAAGAATATCACTTGCAGGACGCATTACAATACCGTCCGTGTTACCATTAGCGGCGTTCTGTCGCATTGTAGAGGTGAACATTTGACCATAGAAAAATTTATTTATACTACTTTCGTTTCTTATAAAGTTGTAGTGTGTTTGAATATTAATAAATTCACCATCTTCATCCGGAGACCAATTCTCAACATGACTACACGATAGTTTACTTAATAGCTTACATCGTTCAATAAGTCCTAATTCAAGTCCGGCTGGATTAGCTAAGTAATTAGCCAAGCGTGTATAAACGTCGATGGTATTATCCAAACTCTTGCCATCGAACCACTTGGGCTTATAGAATACATTTCTAACTTTGGTCATAATCATATTATTTCCTCGCTTTCTTCATGTTCTTTTTAAGCTGGGTAAGAACAGTAAGGCTCCTTAACTCTGGAAAAGTAGAATATTCATTCTTAGCTATTAGTCTTGCAAGTAAACCTAATTCTCTATACTTACTACCTAAAGCTTCTTCTTGATTACCAGTCATACCTTGCATACCTGTACACTCTTCATTAAAAGCAAAGTAGAAGTCGTCTGTCTTGATACAGATTATATCGTCCAATATTGTTATTTCAAATACTTTCTTTCTCATTTCTTATCTCCTTTTATATAACTATTGTACCATTTAATAATATCCTTAGCAACATTTTCTGTAACGCCATTAGCAATTATTTGTTTGCCCTTTACCAGATTACCAACGACATGCTTTCCTTGTTTCAATAGTGTTATAAATATTAGTTCCATTTCTTCTCCTAATGTTTCTTTGAATGACACTTACGACATAAAGCTATTAAATTTTCTGGTTCATCAGAACCGCCTTGACTTCTCTTGACAATATGATGTATGTCAACCGCAACAGAACCACATTCTTCACATAATATCACATCCTCAATGCAATATCCATGAAACCTTAAATAATTTTTAACGTGCCTAAGCATTTCTTGTTTTCCCAAAATTAGTGCAGGCAAATTCACCAAAGTATTTGATAGCAGCGGAGTCATATACTTTTGCGGCAACTATAATGTTGTCATAGTAACCTAAATATATTCGTCTGCGACTAACACATATTTGGGCAACCCACTTATTTACTTTGGAATGTCTAACAACGCCTTTGTACCCGGATGTATTTTTTGCTGATTTTAATGTGTTTTGGTGGTTTTGACTATTATTGCACAGTCTTAAATTTTCTCGTCGATTGTCTAATCCATTGTGGTTAATGTGGTCTACGCAACTTCCTTTGGGCGCATTAAGAATTTGACGGTGCATAAGAAATACCGGCCTTTCTCCATTAACAGATACTCCACTTCTGCGGGCATAATATAATCCCCTTCTTTTATGATTGGCTATATGCCAATTCCACTGATTAATCCATTCGAAATCATCATCGTCAACTAAAGCTACTTTGCCCTGTGTTAATTCTATTTGCTTCATGCTACTATCTCCTATAATAGTTAATCCTAAAATATTAAAGGTAGCAGGGCAGTTAGGATGTCTGCTTTTTCGGTCGCTAAACCTATCTACCTGTAATTGTAAACTATTTTCCATCATTTGTCAATCTTGTTTTTCGTTTTCATGTTCTTTTTTATGGCATTCCTTACATAGGGGCACTTGTGGTGCATTAAGTATTCGTTCAAATATTAAATCTGTAATTCCTGACCAGTTTATCACTGGATTATGGTGTACTTCCAGCTTGACTTCCCTGCCCTTAGCTGTGCTTTGTTTAACGCCACACTTAGAACATCGGTAATCATAATCTTTAAGAACTTTGGCACGTTCTCTTGACCTGAGCCATAATTGCCTGATAGCGCAAGTTACACGACTTCTCGGGGTAGATGGTTTCTTTTTACCCATTATTAACCTCCTCAACTTCTGTCAAAATAACGTCATTTCCGCAACACTTTCTGGCTGACTTCTTATCTTTAAAAACAAGCATGACACCGACACAGCCATCTGGAAACTTAACTCCAATCGGGCAATTTGGTAATAAACTATTTGTCGGCTGCAACTTCATCGTTAATTGATATGTTTTATTTTTCATTTTATCTCCTTGAAAACTACATAGTCAGGACGTTTGGAAAATTCGTATAGATTCATTTTATACTCAACAAAGTTTGTCTCATCAACCTTAGTCCATATTATTGTATTTCCAGCTAATTGAATTGCTTTCATTCCTTTTAACTTATACCCATAGCCAGCAAATTCAGGGTACATAGGCGCATCTGTAATAGGAAGCTCGTCGCCTTCATCACCTTCTTCGCCAGCCTTAAAAGATAGAAAAGCACACTCATCAAGCGTAATTGGTATTAGCTCATACCCTTCCAATATAGGTATCTCTGGTTCGGGATTGTAGTCAGGTTTAATACGGTAGGGTGTGTTAAAACTATTGAAATTAGGCTCTCTTATGCCTTCCCATTTAGGATAAGTGTATATTTCTATATGCTTACTGTTATCTTTCAAACACTGTTTTTCATCTTTGTCTAATAATCCAAACGGCTTCTCATTCTTCTTCATTCTTTCTAATAGTTCGTTCATTTCTTATTCTCCTTAAAAACCTTTATTTTTCTTTAATTCCCTTACTGCCTGTCTATATTCAGGCCATTTTGATTCCTTTTTTCCCACTTGGGAAATATGGTCAACATTTAAGTCCGGCTTAATAGTTCCAACCTCCAAGTTTTCCTTGACAGTTGACGCTTTCTTAGCCGCTTCTTCAGCTTTCATCTTGGCTACAAGGTTCATTTGCTTCTGCCACTTTAAATCAGGTTCGCCAGACTTAACCTTAATAGGCTCATATCTAACACCCAAAGCCCTTATCGGGTCTAATTGCTTCTTATTGAGCATCAAAGTAGCCATATCGTTACCATTAGCAGACGCTTCTTTGAGTATCCTTAATTTCTCTTCTGATGTAGCAACTGGATAGTCACATTTAAACGTAGGTTTAGAAGGCTTAGGATTGAGTTCCTGAATGATATTCTCAAGGTCAAGGTATTTGGGGTCATTATAAATTGAACGCTTCCTATGCTCTGCTATAGCCCTTAAAACCAATTCAGCACTTGAGTATCGGTCGAATAGCTCGGCGTACAGGTCAATATTATTTGTTTTATCAGAAGTATCCCATTTTGGGAACCTGCTGAAAAGTGACTCTATACATTTATTTCTATGTTCTAAGTTCATTTATTTAGCTTTCTGTGGTGGTAAAGACGCTATTAAATCACTTACTGACGGGCCTGACTTCTTATCTACTTTGATATTATTCTTCCATTTCATTAAGGCAGAACGTAGATTGGTTATCTCACGGCCTGTACCAGTAAACCATCCTTGTGAATTATAGTGGTGGTAGAAAGCCTCAGCTTCGGTCTTAGATACACCCGTTAATGCTGAAGCGTCTATAACCTGCTCAAGTGTAAACTTCTCATAGTCTTTCTCAGTTTTAAATGATTCAGTTTCATGGTTGAATATAACATTATTATCTGGTGGTAATAAACTTTGCAGAAGCAATTCCAAAGCCTGCACCTCAATCTTCTTCGCTTCTATAAGCTGTTCAGTTATAGTTATTATATCACTCATTTCATTCTCCCAATAAAAAAGCCAGAGGATAGGCTGGAACAGTCATAATCACGGGATTCGACATACCTATCTCTGGCTATATTGTATTGTAAATTTGACTGTTCCATTGCCGAATTATATCCTAAATGATATTTTAACGCAAGAGAAATTATTTTAATTGTCCAATAAAGTGGATAATATCTTGAAGGCAGTCTACGCTGAATGTTGTATCCGGTTCAGGATAAAAAACATATACCATTAAAAAGTTATCATAGTATATACAGCCTAAAATACAACTGTGTTCATTTTCAATACACCCATAGCTATATCTAAATGGTATTTTGTTTTTACTTTCCCTTACCTTAAATTCTACATACTTATATTTTGTTTTCAGTTCCATTTCTATTCTCCTATCCAAAATCCTGTTTCAATACACGTTTCCCATTTGTCGCCATTTAATTCATAGATGCCCTCAGCAATCCCGTATTCTGTCAAGGTAAGACCACAAGCATATTCAAAACCATATCTTTTCATTCTACCGTCTATTAGATGTTTTACATAGACTCTCAATTGGTTTTTAGTTAGTTTCATTTCGTTTTCCTTTTTTCATAGTCATTACTTTTGATTATTGCCGCTGTATACCTTTGCCGTAATCTACATGATTCACACCTGCAAAAGCCTTCATCTTTGATAATCTTCTTACATCCGGTACAAACCCGTTCGCCTTGAGACATACCCCTTGCTAATAGTTCCTGCTCAAGCTCATAAGGTATTTCCATTTGTCCAAGATTGTAGCTGTCTAAGATAGCTAAGTCATGTTTAATTGTCTTTCTCTTAGCCCTTAGTTCAACTACCCCTACTTTAACCCTCGGCGTTTCATTATCATAGGGGTAGTCTATACGCTCTCTGTTTAGTTTATTACTTTGACTTGTGATAAAACCTAAGTTCATAGCGTCTCCAAATTAGAAGGGTATATTTTCGTCGAATATGGTATCTTTTGGCTCAACATCTTCAGGCTCCTGATAGTCGTCTTTCTTGCCGTCAGACTTGCCGCCAAGAAATTGGAAAGTTTCAACAACTACATAAAGCTTACTTCTTTTTGCCCCTGAAGCTTTGTCAGTCCAGTTATCTTGCTTTAAATGCCCTTCTACTAAAATCTGCTTTCCCTTTATCATGTATTTATTGATGGTTTCAGCTTGTGGGCCAAAGCTTTGACATTCAATAAAACATACTTCTTCTTTCTTTTCCCCGTCCTTGCCCGACCATGTGCGATTGACAGCTACAGAAAAGCTACACACTGCTGTTTGGCTGGGTAGGTAAGAAAGTACCGGGTCCTTTGTAAGTGTCCCAACGATTAAAGCCTTGTTAAAATTTGCCATTATTTGTTCTCCATTGGTTTAAGTTCTTTAATTCTTGTTTTCATTTGTTCTCCTTATCCCAGTCCTTATCTGGGTCGTCAATATATATTTCCCATTGACTACTAATAAAGTTCCTAATATCATTTATAAACTTAGTTGCCTGCGCAACGTCCATTTTACTAAGTGTAACTCTTTTACCTTGTTCATCAAATATCGGGCATACGGCATAAAGGTATTCTTTGAGTAGTTCTACTGTAACCTCTGTTCCTGTAGGCTTGTCCAATTTGAGAAGATAAGAAGTATCATAACCTAAGTCATCAAAGGCCGCTAAAGTTTTACCAATTACTAATCCGAAGATTACCCCTAATTGTTTTTGGCTCTTATCAGGTAATTTACGGGCAATAGTGATTTTGTATCGTCCGGCGGGGGCTTGCTTCTCAAATAAGGTGAATAAACTTTCGTCATATTTACTTGGCTTAAACGGTTCACCGTCAAGTTTTTGTGTATAAAATTCTATGCTATTCTTTGCCATTGTTAGCCTCTAATAGTTCTGGATTCTGGTGGATATTGCCAATGACTTTGGCTGTGTCGTCATTGGAGAGTATATAATCTAAATCCCAAGATATACCAGCTTCTGTTTCACACCAAAAACACCCTCTGTACTCTATTACAAACCCTGTGTGCTGTGTTTCATTATAGCAACAATCAAAGATAGTAAAGGAAATATTATCGCCCTCATAAACCTTAACGCCAAACCCGCCTTCATCCTTTAGTCCGGCGTATTGGCCTACTGTTTCAGGGCGAACTCTAAAAGCCCAAGGCATACCGCATGAATTGGAAATATAATAACCAGATTCAGGTTGGCCTTGTTTTCCTTGTGAAATTGACAATAATCCAACATACCATTCAGTTCCATCTACATTCAGTCCTCTAAATTCTATATCTCTTGGCATAATATTATCCTTCCCACGCTAAATCATCTTTAAGTTTAGATTCATATTCCGGCTTAGATAACGCCTCTACGCAGATTTTAACGCCCTTTTGAGTAGTAGGTATCATCTTATGTGGTTCAAGAGCAAATAAGGCTTCCTGAACCTTTGTACGGCTTACTTTCCACTCTGTGGCATCTTCTATGCCTTTTACAACATCGTCGAGAAGACCTGCTTCCAACTTAGGCTTTGGTTCTGACTTAACCTTTATATCTGCCTTTGGCTTAGTTTTAGTATCTCTACCCTCAGCAGCTTCACCATCATCATCAGCAGGGGCTATACCAGCTATTGACTGCAAACCATAACGTCTAAGATATGTTATGCAAGAGCCTACGCCTTGTGGTGTTTGTTTTTCGGGGGTAGCAGAGAAAGTGGAAGATACCCACTCCCCGCTTATATGTGAAAGTATTGTCTCGACGTTAATCTTGCCTTCGATAATATCGCCTGCGCCCTGAATAACGGCCAATGCATTGTCAGTTAATGGCTTTCTACAAGCTTCCCAAACGCTCTCTAAGTCAGCGTACTTAGACTTAAAGAACGGGTTATCGCTATCTTTCAAGGCTCCTTTTATAGCTGACTGGGCTTTTGCAAGAGCTTCGGTTAATTTACCTATTGTTGGTGATGTTTTCATTCTTATTCTCCTTATTATAGTTTGGTTTCTTATTACAATCTGGGCAATCTATATTTCTCAAATCTAATCTATCTAACTGTTCGCCTGCAATGTTTGCAGTATGTGACCTGCCACATGAACACTTACATTTTATTGGATGGAATATTATCATTAAAATTATCTCCTTGCAACCAAAACACTCTCGGAATAAATTTCTATTCCTGCTATCGGCTTAGTACCCTTAGAAGCTTCAACCATTTTTCCAATATACTTTTCATCTGGTATCATATATTCTCTTGGTATTAAGTTTGCATCCACAATCTTAAACTTCCATACCTTACGGGTTGATATTCCCGAAACGGCCTCAATCTTGCTTTCTACAACTGGAACATAAGCATTGACAATATCAACTTTAGCTTGTAATTCTTCTGCTCTTGCCTGTGCGGCCTCCTTAGCTTTATCCGTTTTAAGATTTTCAGCCTTGGCTAATTCAGCATCAATCTTTTTCTGGATTTCCTCAGCTTGCTTCCTTTGTATATCAGCCAGTCTTCTTTCCTCAGCCAGTCTAATCTTTTCCTGCTCATCCTGCCAGCTAATCATTGCTGATTTAATATGTTTTTCTGCCTGCACTAAAACGTCTAAAGGCTTATTGAAAAACTCCATGATTCTTTTCTTACTCTCATCAAGCGGTTTAGTCAATGATTTCCTAAGTTCATCGAGGCTCTTGGACTTGGCCTTAATAGCCTTTAAAACTTCGCCTGCATCGGAAAATGTTTCCTGTGATACAACAACATAGTTCTCGTAAGACTTAACCATAACTTCTGTTTCTTCTGCCATCTGTTTAGCTTCTACTGGTACTATTTCCATTTCTTATTCTCCTTAAAAACTTGTTTTAGTTAACTTTTCTATAATTTCTTGCAGTTCTTTAATAAACTGCTCTGTTTCTTCTTGCAAAACCCTAATATACTTATCGTCTCTTTCTACCCTTACCATGAAAAAAGGATTACTGGTTACTCGTGGGTCAAAGCTTATCCAATCGCACCACTTTCGTTCCGATACCCATAGCTGTCCTTGAACCTGTGCAGTATAGCAAGTTTGCATCCTATTATCAAGAATATTAGCCACATGAGTTGAAGATTTTGGACATTTAATTTCAATCAATCCGTCTTCCCCAACTAAGCCATCGGGTGAACATCCAACAAACTCGTTCATTTCAACAAATCCTACTTGCTCAACAGTACGCCCATATAAACTTTCATAGTAAGCCCGTGCCTCTGCTTCATGCTCTATACCCCATTGCATACTGCTATTTGTGTAGGATTCTTCTGGTAGTCCGGTAAGTCTTTCTGTGGCAAGTTTAATCATATAATCCTTACGGGTCTTGCCAGTTCCTTTTGCCATAACATCGCTGAAATTACTTGCCGTAAGCTTTCCAAGTCTTACTTTCAGCCATTCATCTGTACCTTGCTCGCAATTATGTATTATCATTTCATCTTCCTTTTAAATAAGCTAAGTTAATCACATGGTAGGCTCTACAGGTGAATCTGTCGCCTTCTTCGCCTGCCTTAATGCCTTCTTCACAGTTTTCTCTTATAGTTTTTAAGAACATATCCTTGCCTTTAAGTAAACCAAGGGCTTCGTCTAAGCAGGCTTGGCAACAATCATCTATTACAGACATCGCCGATTCCGGCTTATCCTCGAAGCAATGGACGCAGTAGCAGTTCTTGTCTTCTGGGATAGGTTTTTCTTCTTTATCGGGTAATTGAAAACGTGGTATGTTTATTTCACTCATTTTTAGTTTCTCCATTTATAAGTTAGTCCAGCCCAAAGACCGGACAAGATTGATAGTAGTAGTTTCATATTATCTCCTAAAAAGAGCATTAGGCCGCCCCACGGCGTGCAAGACGGCCACAGCTCGTATAATTACAGCCAAGAACACCTTGGCCTTAAAAAGCTGGATGAAAATTATGATATTAGTTTACCAGCTTTATTTGTTTTTAAAAGGGCTGGCTATATGTCAAAACCAGCCCCACTTCGGAGGAAAAAACATTGCCAAGGATAACGCTCTCATGGCTTACGATTATTTTATTGTTTCAAAGAACGCTGTTTAGTTGCAATTACTTGTCCAAGTTTTTGATGAATTTTAATGGCTTGGTCAAGGTGGTATGCCCAAGTGTCACCAATATTACCTAAACATATTGACGCAAAGCCATCTATGTAAGCTGAAAATCCTTCATTATTGATACTATCAACACCTCTTGCAAATACTTCAAACTCTTTCAAGTCAACCTGATTCCTTTTCATATCATCAAAACAGTTACCAAGGATTTTAATGTTGGTAAGTTCACGGTTAGCCCACATATTATCCTCATCTAACCAATGGTAATTGGATATGCTATTTTTAAACTGCTTGTTGATAATAAAAATCTTATCCCCTTCTACTGTTTTAGCCGTTCCATAATCCCCAAACCTATATTTAGGCTTGTCAAGTTCTGCAAGGTCAGCTTTGGCTTTATCTATTACAGATTGTGATTCTGCTATAGTCTTATTAAGTATTTCTCTTGTTTCTTTTTCGTTACTCATTTTCTATTCTCCTGTATTGATTTTCTTTTGGCTGTCCCAGTAACGGGTGTAGTACTGTTTATTTATTACCATATTTAATTCACCTTGCGTTATTTTTCTAATATCATTTACAACAAAAGAACCATCGCTGATTATCACCCCATTGCTTAATTTATTCATTTGGACACGACTACTCCCCGGTGCTTCAGCTAAAATCCTTTTATCCTCCTGATTACCACAGTAATAGAACCTATCTCCCACCGAATAAGTAACATCCAACTCAGATAACGACTTTTTAGCCTTGTCGATAACCTCTTGTGCTTCTCTAATAGTAGTCTCTATTATCTGTCTTTCGTCTTTCTTTTCCATATTAACCTTTCTTGTACTTAACTTATAAAAATCTTCTGGCCACATTTTCTATTCTCCTAAATTTGTTAATTCTGATACTGTTGTTTTAAGCTTATCCGCTATTACTTTTAAAGTCGTAAGTAGCGGCTCTGCATGGTCATTTTCTATTAAGCTAAGATAGTTCTGGCTTATTCCTGCACGTTTAGCTAATTTGCCTTGACTTAATCCTCGGTCTATACGCCTTTTTATTATATTCTTGCCCAAAGAGGGCTTTTTACTTTTCATCTTTTACCGCTTTCAATAAAGATTCTAAAAGACAGATTCGTTCTTGTAATTTTTTAATAAAATGGTAATGTGTTTTCTGCGAACATAGAGCTAAATTTTCTATTCTATTGTCTGTTTTTATTGCGTTTAAATGGTGAACTATTTCGCTTTTTAATAATTTTCTGCCTAAATAACGTTCTAATACCCATCTATGTTGCCAGATCCATTTTCTTCTTATCGTTGTTGCTAAGTATCCTTTTTTGCTCACAAACCATGTTCTTTCATCAATTGGGACTATATTTTTTTCAATTCCTTTTGATGCAATATAGCCACATTTCTTAGAACAAAATCTATAGCTACCTTTTTTAATTTCGGACGGGCATCTATAAAAAGACTTGCCGCATGTTTCGCAAATAAAAGTAGAACCCGATTTTGGCCTACTTAAAACGTGATACGGTTCAGTAGGCGTTCCGTATTTTTTATATCTTTGGTAATGCTTACTACATAGCCCGTTAGAAAAGGCCAGTCTTTCACATCCTACCACAGAACACATCGTAAGCTTAGCTGGCCTAAGGTTCTTATGGTTTATTAAAAATTTACCTTTTTCATCCCTATCCATTGTTCGAGTTCCTTAATTTATCATACCAGTAATTAACGTTGTTATACCAGTATATATTAAGCCTCCTTTCATCATTTGTCAAGCTAATTCCTTCACTCGGGCAGTATCGTTTTGATAAAGACCTGATGAAAGCTTTATTAACTTCTTTAATGCCAGTTCGCTTATGATGGTTCATGATTGTTGCTGAAGCCCAGCCAGCCTGTTTATTCAATGTATTAGCCCGTTTATCCATAATACCCCACTCAAGCCCGCTACGGCCATTCTCAGCCTTTCTGATAGCTATCAATAAATACCAATCGTCGGATTGATACTTAATACCGTTCCGCTCAGCGGATTTGCGAATTATGGGAGTTTCATCTTTGAGATTAGCTCCCATAACCGCAATTTGAAGAAGAAGGATGATGATTAGTTTAGTTTTCATTATTTAATACCTCAGACCAACAATCATTCTTTTCTGAGTCAAGACCTCTTTTTTGCATCTCAGTTTTATTTTGTTCTCGTAGGTCTGATAAATCTTCGCCTGTTAGTACATAAGAATCTTCAATATTATTAATTGTGTAATATATTCTTACTTTCATTTTTCACCTCACATTAGCACTATATATGCCATTATTGTTAATATTATTAGGGGTTTACTCATTTTAATACTCCTAAGCTACCGGATGGGACTCGAACCCATAACATACCAATTGGCTGTTCTGACCATTTGAACTACCGGTAGCGGTGCTATGTTGGCTATTTTTTAATGTAAGCGTTGAAACCAATTATTACAGGCTTGCCGTCAATTACAGCCGTTGTTGCCTGATTACCATGACTTGATGCTACCACAAGAGTTTTTCCGCTTGCCGATGGTGCCGGTGTTTGAATGTCAACTGTAATTATTAACTGATTGCCTTTTACTTCTACTTTCATTTTTTTCTCCTTTATTAACTTTTAAATTCTTATCACTCATTACATCGGAAAGTATATCATAAAACTTTAACGTGTCAAATAATATTTTCATATTGACATTTAAAATTATCACATTGACAGTTGTAAATATGGCATAAATTGTTGATTTTTAAAGAGTTATAAGCGGTTTAAAATATTTAAATTATTTTTAAAATTATCAAAAAATTGTTTGCAATGATATTGAGTTTGTGATAGTTTGTAAATTATCAGTCCGGGTTGTGTTGGAGAACAGCCAAAGGATACAGGTCCGATTTGTGGCTGCCACCGCCCGGCTGATTGTTTTAAAATTTACAATTAAATAGCAAGGGTTACGATAAACAAACCTTTAACCTTCTATCATTAAGTATAGATTAAAAAGGGTACAGAGGTATTACCGACAAAAAGAGATACCGACGATATGGGGCAATGTAAAACCTCCCATACTCTTTGCCGAACGGGTAACCAAGGCCACTGGGTAATATAACAATCTGTTTAATTATAGCTCATATATTATATAAACCCTAAGGGAAGTCGGTTTAAAAAGAAATAAAGTGGTCTAAAAAATGTACCAGTTTAGAAAGGCAGGAATATGAAACGGCCAACAAGGTTAAGTTTAAAGTCTGCAAAACGGTGCTGGGGCAAAGGATGCACGAATTTAGCAACTTACAGGGCAAGGGGTATGTTACTGTGTGAAGATTGTTTTAAAGCAACTGGATTGAAGCTGAGCGTTCATAGGCACAATGTAGAAACTGCCGATGGTATAAGGTGGGGCGCGTTAAGTAAAATTGAGAAGAAAGCTATTCACAAAAGCTTTAAGAATGAGTCTTTTATTGCTGGCAATGTTGCAAAATGGCAGTTTTTAACAAAGAAAGCGGCGCAATTAAGGTTACACCCGACCAAATCTGAGGTTATTTTTACGAGAAAGTTAGAAGAGTTAGGTATTAAGTTTATTTTTCAGCATGTTTTTTTACACGGGGATATATGCGGAATATCTGATTTTTATCTACCGGATGAGCGTATTGTTATTGAAATTGATGGTGGTTATCACTTAGACGAAGACCAAAAAACAAAAGACTTAGAAAAAGATTTTATTTGCGAAACTATATTACGCAAAAAGGTTATGAGGTTTACTAATAAGCAGGCTATGTTTCTTTCAATTCAGCAAATAGGTGTTTTAATACAAGCTAAGGTTGAAGAAGATTTTAAGGTTGTTAAAAAGGCGAAGAAGAAAAGGCGTCGACATTAGTTTTTACTCTTTTTTTTAAGCCCCACGTTCACTCAGGACGTGTTTAAATTGTTTTTAGGTATATTGGCACGGGTGGTTATTTTACAAGTTAAGAGTGATTTTGGCGCATAAAAAAGCCCTGTTTAATAGCAGGGCTTTGGTTTTAGTATTTGGCCATCCAGCAGACACAACATTCCGAACCACAAACAACGCCTGCGGCATAACTACCGTCTCTATATTTCCAGCCTTTTTTTTCTAATCGCTGGCATTTTTTAAGGCAACTCAGTCGTTTGTCTTTTTTATCTCGGTCTGATATTACAAGTTTAACGTCTTTTTTTATGCTATCGTTCATTTTTTCTCCTTTGTTAAAGTGTTAGTTAAATTTTACTGTTTTTTTAAGTTAGATAACATTTTTTAGTATTTTTATTCTGCAATACGTGGCGTGTTCTCCAGCCCTAAAAACACCATCGACCAGAGAATACCAGCAAGGCCCATAATATGCAATCGGACAATCAAATCGGATACTGTCGGCATCAAACGGCAGGTCAAATATAAGGCTATCTTTTTTTTGATCGACTAATTCTTTTAAAGTTCTCATTTATTCACCTTCTTTCATTAAATAAATCAAACCGATTGTCATTACTTTGTTGCAAAACTCAATAAACGTTCCTTTGTTGCCGGTTTTTGCGATATAGGCAATTTCAGCCTGCTTGAGCTTTGACCGGACTTCTAAGCTTATGTTTAGGGTTGATAGTTTTTGTTTGTTAATCATTGTTAATCTCACTTTCTAATTCTTGGCAAAAATCCGCCATAACTCGAATTATGGCATCCGCTAAATCATTAGCTTTGCCGTAAAACGGAACTTTGCTCGGCAGTACTGTTATAAACTCCATTTTAGTTTTAAAGCACAGGTCTGATATGTCTCTTAATAATTTTGCTGTAAGCAGCTCTTTATCTTCCATATTATTCAAGCCTCCTAAAAGCTTCTAAACTATTATTATGTGATGCAGCCGACAAGTCGTTATTCGGATTGATACCGTCAAGATGTCTTTTAATTGCTTTGACTTGTTCGTCATCATCGCCATATAGATTTTTAAGTTGGTTGTAGCTGTAAAGTTTTGCCATTTTAATCTCACTTTCCGCCCAAAGGGCTTTAAATTGATAATCCTGATATAAACGCTTGCATCCAGTTGAACAATTCTCTTTTTGTGCCATAACCATCAGTTGAGATACATCTGATTCCTCCGTGTTCGTTTGACATCCTAACAAGTCTAACACCGCCATAAGCATAGTCAAGGTGATAATTGCCAACATTAGCCTTGCAACCGTTTTCGTCTCTTGTCCAGCTTGTTTTTGGTGAGCTTGTTATTTCGTTGATTCTTTCTACTGTGTATTCAAGGTCTTTTTGTGTTATGCGTTTCATGTTTTTTTCCTTTTTTTAAGTTATTAAGTTTTAACAGCATACAAGCCCATCAAGTTTTTAAGCTTAATGGGGAGGTAGGTTGTTAGAGTTGACCATAATCGTAAACGGCCAATGCTTGACCTTCGCAGTCATAAACCGTGACTATATCACCTTTACGATTTCGCTCATAGATGCCGTAAATATAGCCAGACTCATAGTCTGCTATGTTATCAACGGCTTCGCTGAGACAACTGAAATTTTCAATACCTTTTAATAGGCTGATGTTGCGTGTTTGAAATATGTTCATTTTATTTCTCCTTATTAAATTGTTATTATTTACTTATCACTTATCACTTACAATTACAACTATAACATATATCGGATAACATGCAATAAAAAAATAGAAATAATTTACAAATATTATCAATCCCGTAAAAATACTGGTAAATTTGTAATAAAGTTGTTGTTTTTGTTAAAAAAAATGGTATAATACTGGCTAAATGGCGTTAAAGAAACTTGCAAAACTTGAAAAGGATTTGAAGATTTTGAAAGAGCTTGAAAAAACCAGCATTAAATTAAGTAAAAAGATTGTAGACCTCAAGTTAAGTATTGCCATTGATAGAGAGGAATTAAAAGTGGGGCGTGAATGTTAAAGAGTTTAATAGCTAATTGGGCATGTAATGAGATTGTAAAGCATAAAGCAATACAAACGCTCAATAATGCTCTAATCCAATCTACAATAGATAATCCCCATACTTCTACTGGATTGCAGAACGCTCAGGATTGCGCAGGACAAGAGATAAAAGAAATTAAGTATAAATGTATGGATAGAAAAGAATAAGCTACCCGGATATTAACAAACACAAAAATAACCTATAATGGATAAAGAGTTAAAGACCGGGTAGTTTTAAATAAAGAAAAGAGATAAATACAATGCCAGCAGGAAGACCCAAAAAAACATTAGAAGACTTGCCAAAGAATTGGAAAGAAAAAACAATTGAATTAGCGAGTGAGGGTTGCTCTGATGTTGAGATAAGAGTTGAACTTAATTGTATTTCTGATGATTTGTGGCAGAGACTGATAAAAGAGAATGAAGAATTTTCCTTAACCGTCAAAAAGGCTCATAGTTTATGTCAGGCGTGGTGGGAAAAGCAAGGCCGAGTAAATTTAAAGACTAAAGACTTTCAAACTGGCCTTTGGTACGCAAACATGAAAAATAGATTTGGTTGGCGAGATAAGAACGAAACAGAACACAGTGTTGATTCTGAATTGAAAGACTTATTGTTAGCTGTAAGTAAGAACGGTCACACAAAGCCCAAAAATGGATAAAAACAAAGCAATCACTGATTATTATTATTACCTGCCGAAAGAAGCTTTGCAGATTCCCGAAAATGCTAAAGAGCTTGAGAAGTGCATGTCTAACCAGTTATGGCGGTTATGTAATCTGTATTACATTATTGATGAGCAAGGTCAATCTGTGCTGTTTAGGCCCAATGAGGTTCAATATGATTATTGGTGTAATCGTCACACGTTTAACATTGTGCTAAAAAGTCGTCAGCATGGTATAACTACTTTCTGTTGTTTGATAATCTTAGACACTTGTTTGTTTAATGATAATACATCGGCTGGTATTATTGCCCATCGGTTAACTGCGACTATTGATATATTCCGCAATAAGATTAAATATCCTTACGAACATTTACCAAAGGCACTATTGGCTAAAAAGAAAGCAAATAAAGACGACGCATGTCAATTGATTCTCGAAAATGGTTCAAGTATAACTGTTGCAACATCTCTGAGGTCTGGTACTTATCAGATTATACATGTATCGGAACACGGGAAGATATGCAGTGAAACACCCAAAAAGGCTGAGGAACTTAAAACTGGCACATTAGAAACTGTTCACGAAGGTTCAAGTGTTACGCTGGAAAGCACAGCGGAGGGAAGAAAAGGCGATTTCCATGACTGGTTTGTAGAGGCCGACGAAAAGATTAAAAACAACGTGCCATTGGGTAAGATGGATTATAAGCCCCATTTTTATCCGTGGTATAAAGACCCGAAGAATGCTACAGACCCTAAATTTGTTAAGATTACACCTGATGTCGCTGAGTACTTCAACAAGCTTAAAAGCTGTTTGGATTATAATTTCACACCTGAGCAGATAGCATGGTACGCCTCAAAGCATAAAAAGCTTGGCGTTTCGATTTATAGGGAACACCCTACAACACCGGACGAAGCGTTCAAGTCTATAATTATGGGTAGTTATTACGGCGTTCAATTGGCTATTGCTAACGAACAAGGCAGAATATTACAATTACACTATGAACCGAGGATCCCTGTATTCACTTTTTGGGACATAGGTCACAAACACACTGCGATTTGGTTTGTTCAGTATGCACAAACACAGAAACGCCATATTGATTATTACGAAGATAATGACGGTTTAGGTATGGCAGCTTACGCTGATATGCTTATATCTAAAGGCTATAAGTATGGCGCACACTACGCTCCGCCTGATATTGCGACATCCAACGCAAGGAGTATTCAAACTGGAAAGGACTTAATAGACGTAGCAAAGGAAAGCGGGATTGTATTCAAGATAATTGAACGTCATTCAGTTGAAACAAGGATTAAAACCGCAATAGATGAGCTTCCAAGCTGTTTATTTGATAAGGTTAAGTGCGATGCTGGCTTAAAGAGTTTAGAGCTTTACAGGGCGGAGTGGAATGAATTTACAGAGGATTTCGGTAGTCATCCATTGCATGATAAAAACTCACATGGCGCAGATGCCTTTGGATATGAGATGATGCAGTATAAATGGGGTCAAATAGATGGTAAGTTTATGGGTGATATGAGAACGCCTGATTATAATTATTTAGGCTCTTCAACCCAAAAGGTTAATTTTGATTACGATTTATTGGCGGTATAAGACAGAATGATAATAGAGCGTGTAACTGATATTTCGATAATAGATGAGATAAAGGAACATTTCATTGAAGACGGTGCATATACTAAAGAAGTTTGCGCTGATGACATAAAAAGAGAGTTTAACAAAGACTCTTCTGATGTTTGTATTATCGTTGCTCGTGATAATGGTATTGTAGGCTTTGTAGTGGCTTGGGTTCTTCCGATGCGTGATTATGTATGGTTAGACCAAGCGTTTAATATTTCATCGCCTGAGATAGCCAAGCAAGGTTTTGAGCTATTGGTTCAGTGGTGTATATCCAAAGGGATTTATAAGATTAAAATGGAAACAACGAGAAAATCTATGCCAATACATAAACGATACGGATTCATAGAGCATGGTGCAATTATGGTAAAGGAGTTAAACAATGGGTAAGGGTGGCGGCAAAGTAAGAACACCAGCTCCGCAGGCAGTCCCACAAAAGGCGGAGGCGGCAGCTTCAAAGCGTGATGTTGAGGCTTTAAATGCTAATAAACGTGGTAGAACGGCTTCGCAGGTAGTTAATCCGGGGTTATTGTTAACAGCTCCTAATCTTTCCGAACAACAGTTAAAGACTAAGTTAGGGTAATTATGCAA
>Ga0172381_10002722_pt1 | contig 19213 bp, 23 predicted proteins | sample Leawel6488metaG_FD_119754 | JGI IMG/M metagenome (GOLD analysis project Ga0172381, IMG submission 119754) | Leachate microbial communities from a municipal landfill in Southern Ontario, Canada - Leachate well 64-88 metaG | ecosystem: Engineered > Solid waste > Landfill > Unclassified | place...
AACTCGACATTGATTCTTCAAGCCCTGTTGTTCTCACAGCAATTGGCTTAAATATCGGTGTTCCGCTATTATATGCCGCTCCGTTTGCATCAACCTCAAAATGCGCCCACAACGCACCACCTAATTTTACTACCGGCCATTGCGTCTGAGTTGTAGTATTCGTATTGTTGACGGGCTGCGAAGTCTTCTGCCATATATCGAATGATTTAATTCCACTTGTGTTCCACGTTGTATCTAATGCTGGATCGCCGTTATAAATTACCCTGCCAGGGAAAGACGATAAAGCACCTTCGATATGCACAAAGTTCTGTATATCGCTTGATTCATTCTCAGCGATTCTATCCGGTTCTATACTATTCAACCCACCGGAAAAATCTTTGATTGTTAATTTGGTTTTATCGTCTGCCATAATTTAACCCATCTTTTCAACTGCGTATATATCAGTTGAAGATCCTGCGGTCGCCGTTGTGCCATTGTACACTTGATATGCAATATACCAATTACCAGGTGCGCCTGCCGGACGTATAGCTTCGTATGTATCACGGTTTGCCACTACTGCCCCGCAATTAGCCTTACTAGCGGTTCCTGATGCGCTCTGAGTGGCTTTAACAGCGATTGTATATGTACTGTTGCCATCCAAGACAGGTTGCATATAAGCTTTTAATGCGTTGCCACACGCAATTGTCCCGGATGTTGCTGTAAATGAGCCGTTTACCTTTCCAATATACCTTAACATTTGTGTTCCATCCTTTCCCTCTGCATTGCAAAAGGCTGTTTTTATCGTCTGAATTGACCGTATCCAGTTACGGTTATTCTTGACGAGTATTCTTTCGACCTACTGTTTGCTATGGTTTTTATATCCTTTACATCCTCTTGATAACTCGCATACCACTGTTGCAACCTTGTGTTATTAGTTACATTCGATGCGTCGAATCCGCTTGCTATATCTATAGCCGCACGTATGACTATGGTATCGTGGAACCTTGTAGGAATCCATGATGGTACTGAAGTGCCATTCGCCAGTTCGGAAGGTGTTTTTACGTGATACATATAAACCGATGTTGCTGTTGATGGTTTAGGGTCAAATCCAATAACTCCACCATCAAGATAATAATTTAGAGGAACCCCAGCGGTAGCGTTCTCCCACCCCGTACTTTCCCTATCTAATGCCTCAAGGCTTGTCGGCTCAAGGCGTGTTTTTTCAGAACCCCATCTTACACGAAGGATATTTTCGACATACATCGGAAGGGATATTGTTCGAGACGTTGTTGTAGATGTAAGAGTAGAATCCACTCTGTAGTATTGGGTATCGCTGTTCAACCGTCTTTGCGAACGGTTCAGAGAATCTATAATTATTGTTCCAGTTACATAAGAACCGCCAACCTCATTCAGAAGTTGCCGGACGGCTGTTACCATTGTAAGCCTATTCATTCCAGTCGCAACGTTTGTCATTTATACCAACTCCTTACGAATCAGGTTCAAATATATGTGTAGGCGTGGCTGCGTATGTGTTGAATAGTTTGTATCCTGCTTGAAACAAAATGCCGGATATTTCATCATATTCCTCCCCAAACCTCGCCTCAATTACAACTATCGGCTTGTATTCCTTAATTTCATCAACGCATCCTATCAAAGCCGCAAGAGTAGCACCTTCCACATCTATCTTTATCAATTTAGGCGGTGCCGTTATCAGCGAACCAGACCTAAGTACAGGGCAACTTCCTTCTATCTTTTCGGAAGGGATTACCGTCATGCTTCCATAATTCCCTGCCGGTTCGCACCACGTCGCCCTTGTCTGAATATCACCAACTAATACCTGCATCAGTTCGGTTTTTGTGCATCCATTCAAATCAAGATTATGTTTGCATACGAATGCGGTCTGTGCGTATCCTTCAACAGCGCAAACTAAATCAGCTTTACATACCTTTTCAAAGAATACAGAATGCGTTCCTATGAACGCGCCAAAGTCATAATAAACCCCGCCAGTTCCGTATCGTTGGTAAATCGCATCAAGTAAATCTGCTTCATAAAACCTTCCTGGTTTCATCATTTCAGTTATATGGTCTTTTGTATATCCCGCGAACGAAAACTGCATATCCCTATGTGTAACTTGAACGACCTCGCAATCTATTTGTATTCCCATTACATGCCTGCCGTTCTGAGAATATGTTCAAGCCGGTATTCAAGTTTGTTCTCTCTTTTGTGTTCAAGCCGGTCAATTTCGTTCTGATATTCCCACATACCATCAAGACAGTCTCGGATATTATGTGCCATCACACCTATATCATCCTCTGGAATTAACGACGTTCCAGACGATACTACTTCGCCTATTCGAGTTTCAAGGTTCGGTTCATCTGTGCAATGGATATTAAGAACACATCTGCACAGGTTATAAAACTTGTTCACTTCTTCATGGTCAGGGCTATTGAATATCGTTATCTCAAACTCTTTTCCTAATTCTTCAAGTATTCTTGCCCTGCGCTCATTCACAAATCCAGAAAATCCTACATCGAATTTCTTCTCTACATTCGGTAATTTCCTGAATGGCGGTGCATCAGCAACACACGATACAACTTCAATTCTTTTTGCGCCCATTCCAGCCAATATCGGTACGCTCGTAGCAATGTGCGTAAAAACAATATTAACCTTCGGAACAATCTCCTTAATCTGTCTCCTGCGAGTTTTAGCATGTTCATCGTTTCCAGCTATCTGTTCGCAACACCAGAATACCTTTGTGGCTCCACCCATCCAAGGCTCAATCTTAGGTTCAATCCCAAGTATAATAACCAAGTCGGGATGCTTATCGTCTATTCTACAGCCTATATTGACCGCCGCTTGCGTGAGTTTGGTTGCCCATGAATACTGATGTTGCCCACCACTATCCGATACAGCAATCGAAGGCCGTTCAATTATTCTCCGTATGCGCTCCATCTGCGAATCGAACGAAAGATTCTTTTCAATAAACTTACGTATTTTAGTCGATTCAATCCGCTTTTCCATTCCGATTGAACATACCGCTTCTGATAACCGAGTGAATATCCAATCATGTTTGAACAGTTCTTCGCTTGACTTCCAGCAATGGATTATAGGTTGTAATCCACAGGCCATTGCTTCAACAAGCGAATAATGGAACGATTCTTCCATAGAGGACGATAGATAGAAGTCTTTGTCCTCGTAAAACTTGTTTAAGTCGGTCTGCCATGGATACCAGAATACTCTCTTACCAAGATTCAGTTCAGATACAATGTGCTTACAATACATTTCATATCTATGGTCTTGCCATTCAGTTGCTATGTGCAGTTCGTAGTCGTCCGGTAATTCGGCAAGTATCTGAATAGCCATCGGAAAGTTCTTCTTGTAATTCCCAAATGCCGCCATTGCGATTTTATTGCCTTGCTTGTTCTTTCCTATGGAATACTTTGAGACATCTACCCCACCATGCACAACATAGGCGTTGCACATCTGTTCAAGCGAAGGAACCTGTTCTATAGCAAGTTCCTTCAAATACTCTGCTACAAATATCACATCGTCTATATTAACCCAATTAATTCTATTCAATATTCCGGTATGCGTTTCGTAGCCATGTACACGAATTACAATCTTACATGTCTTTGGGTTGATACTCGAAACCCATTCGGATAATTCTCCCGCCCATTCGCACCATACAAGGTCAATGGTTTCATCTAACATTCCCTGCGCTTCTTCGATTGACGATGATATTAATACCGTCTTTCCTTCGGATTCCCATTTATCAACTATTGGTTGCAGAAAACTCATTTGTCCGCGGTCTACAAGGCATAATATCCGTTTGATTTCCTTTTGTTCCATATGGTTCTTAACCCATTTCGCCATGTCTGATTGAATAGGCGCACCCTGCGCAAATGCCTCAGTAGCATGTTTCATGCCTTGTTCGATATTTCCAGCACTCCGATATAACTGATACAATTGGAAATGAGGTTCCCATGTATGAGCAGATACTTCTACAAATAGTGGATCAATCGGCATTTCTTTGAGAGACGCTATCTTAAACCACCATTCGGCCTCGCCTGTATTCTTCTCAATCATTGCAATCTGCCCTAGAAGAAGATACGCTTCCGCACGTCTGTAATTGTCGATCAAAGCATATCTGCCAAGTATAGTTCTCGCTTCGGCTAATCTTTTCTTGCCAATCAGAATATTCGCCATGAGGATAGATGCTTGATACCGTTCCTCTGCCCAATCGCTAATTTCAAGGTATCTTTCAAACCAATGCAATGCCTTATCGTGTTCCTTGCAATCATAATAAGTACCGGCAAGGTAGAACATTGCCCTTCGGTCTTTTGGGTCTGCTTCTATCCGCTTGAGAAACACTTCTTCAGCCATTTCCAATCGTTGATTTGCACGTCTTTGCCGTGTATTTTCGTTCATTACATTGCGGTTATGATGCAATTTTATGTCTATATTCGGCAATCGCTTTTTGGAAGGTTCGCCATTATCTTCGGCTACCGGAACATTTACGGTGTTGTGCATTGCTCCATCGAAACGCACATTACGTTTATTTCTTATCAACCGTTCAGCAAGGAATACTTGATAAGGCACACCATCGTCATGCTCCATTATCATTGTAAGCAACGCTAATTCTACTTCGTCAGGTATTTTTTCAAGGTTTGCTCTCAGCGTCTTTGCGCTTTCTATATCAAGAGTCTCATCACAGTCAAGAATCAAAATCCAATCAATGTCTGTCTTTTCTTCTATATACTGCAAAGCATAATTTCTTGCTTCCGCAAAGTTGAATAAACTTTGATTCGATTTCCATTCTTCAGACCTCGGATGTATCAATACATGCTCGGTCTGAGTGTTTGCATATGCTACTGTTCCGTCTATACTTCCTGTATCACAAATTATAAGTTCGTCTGCAATAGGTTTGCATGATTCCCACATTACGGGAAGTGAATCCTGCTCATCACGAGCAATACAAAACACACCAATCTTTGTCACTTTTGATGTCCTCCATTTTTAAAAAAAGGGGAGAGTTTTTCACGCTCTCCCCATACTTACTACTTGTTAATAATCATCCAGTTTACAACGCCTGTTACTCCTGTAGGTGTGGAGCCATAATTCAGCTTAACACTAAACGAAGTTCCACTGTTTACGCTCGATATAAAGCAATTTACCTTTGCTGGAGCTGCCGTTGCCGATACCCTCGGAGTCACGAATATACGTGAACTAGTCAATGCGCGTGTTGTCGCTATTGAATATGCGGTTGTAGCCGCAGTTGTTATACTACGCCTTCCGCACATTGCATTAGCGGCAGATGGTACAACAATCAACCCTAAATAGGTTGATTTTCCCGATGCCGTCGCACTGAAAAGTCCACTCACCCGCGTAGTACCTGTAACATCCAGTTTTGTCATTGTCGATTGCTTACCAGATGCAGAGGCAGAGAATATTCCAGATACCCGTGCAGTTCCTGTTACATTCAACTTAGTCATAGTTGACTGCTTGCCGGATGCTGATGCAGTGAATATTCCACCTACGATTGTAGTACCGGCTACTGTTACCGTATTCGGTGCATTGGTAGATACAACTCCGCTAAGAGTTGTAGTACCAGTAACAGTCAGTGTATTCGCCAATTCCAAAGAATCCAGATTCGTTACGCCCATTTGGTAGCCTCCTTTTTTTAAGTTGACCCCAAACTACCGTAGCAGAACCGAGGATTAACAAATCCCAGGGAGAATCGACAATAACCGGAGACTTTCAAGTCTTTCGTATCAAAGTCTCCATCATTTTCATACTCCATAGGAATACGCTCAAAGCTATAAGGGCCTAAATCTTCACCCTTACCAGCTAATACAAACCATGCGTTTGTATCTGTAATAAACGGCCAGACTTTAATCTGCAATCTGCCCTTCATTGTGTTAATGTCGTTATTTGCAGTACCTACTTTTAGCGTACTGTTCATAATCTCCATTGCATCCCACTCTAATTCAGGCGGAATCAATAGAATCTTCGGCTCTACGGAGATAAGCATATTTGTATCATCAGTATATCGCCTAAACGCATTAAACGCTGTCTCAAGTGCTGACTGCGATAAGTCTGTTGATGCAGAATAGTTACTCCATGTAGTACCAGGTGAGGCCGCTAATGTATGAGAAGCTGATAGCAACGCTTTCCCATCCCCGCCTGTATGGTAGGTTGTCGATGTTGCATTGTTGAATAGCCTAGCATGATTGTATTCAATACGATATGTTCCGGCACGAGCCAAAGCCCTAGTTCTTCGTGCCATAACGCCGTACTGGTCATCGTCCTTCAATTCACGGGATATGCGCATGCCTTTAGCAAACGCAGTATGCGTGAATTGCTTGGAATAACCTTCAACCATGTCTTCGTAATTAATCAAGCCACGCTCTTCTTTTTCATCAAACATGCCTATACCGGTAATATCCTGAAAATCCTCACGTTTCTTAGACGATTTCTGGACATCGAATATTTCCCGGTGCATCTGCTCCTGTTCCTTATACTGATCGAAGAACACTTTCCTTAAACCAGTATACAGGAGGGAATTAAACTGCGAGGTTGTCATAGCCATTTATGTAGTCCTCCTGCTTAAGCCAAAGTATGTGTTGTTTCCCTTGCAATAGAAGGTAACTGTTCCATGAGATGATGCGGATTCATCTAAGTCATAACCCACAATCTGCCACGGTGCGGTAGCGACGCCTGTTGCGCCAACAGCAGTACCAGAGATTCTGTAATCACCTGAAGACAAAGCTAAATCTGCTACATCCGTATTGCGAGTCTGGGGAGCAACCGCCGTAATCTGAACAGCAGAAAACACCTGTACCGGAGTAGCAAGTGTAATCGGATACTTTCCAGATGTACTCGATGCAGTAGTAACATTACTACCACTTACACCAAGTATAGTTGTCCCGCCAGCCGCCATAAGCGCAGCCGATCCAGTCGATGCAGAGACTCTTACAGGGGAACCTTCATAATAGGTTCCGCTAACCAATGGATACCATTTGGTCACAGGAGGCGTGCCGTCTTCGGTGTAAATAGGCAAAAAGCCTAATTTTGTTCTAGCCATTTCCGGCCTCCATTTTAGATTTTTTCAAACATTTTACTGATTGTTTTACATTTGGGGTATCTGCATTAGCAGGCCCAGACTTTAACTTACAAAGCCGGGTATCCTTTTGAGGGCCGGGTATTACTATGTTTGTTTATAACCAGTATCCGATAAGGCATCGGGTGGTTTATTTTAAGTCTGCCCATACCCATTAAGTGCAATACAGGCAGACAACAAACTCTTTATCTTTCGTAATCGCCGCTTGTCGAATGTTCGCCAATATCATTATCAAGAGTTTCACGCATCTTCGAGTCTTTCCGTCTATCCAGTTCTAGTTTCGAGTTTGCTCTTTGATCGACATCGGCACGATTACATATCATCAGAACTAAGTCATCGTTTCGTATGATATTGCCATTTACCTTATCAACCCATCCACGACGAAGATTAATTTCAGATTCCTTCGCCATTACATATCCCTGATGTTTCATTTGCGAGATTCGCTTCTGTGAATCCCTTACCCATCTGGTATGCTTATCCGCACTAATCGGTTCTGCTTCTTCAGCACATGGAACCAATCTCTCAACCGGTTCCTTAATTTCGATATTATCACTACTTATTGCCGTAGTCAACGTCAAACTTTCCACAGGCTTATCCTCCACTGTTAATATTTTCTTTTTATTTGAAGATTTTCGCATTATTCACCACTTAACGCTTTCTTAAAACTGTTGCGGAAGTCTTTATCTTTCGAGTCAATGCCCAATGCAGATAACATGGCTTGACCTCTACGGTCTATAATATCAATAGAATCAACAGGTGCGGCGGCTCCAGGCGATTCAATATCAGGCGCACTTCTTCTCTGCGGTGCCTGAGGTTGCCTTGAAGGTCTGGAATCGAATGTTAATACCTTATACGCCTTTTCAATTCGCTGTTTGGTTGTTCCTGTCTGATGTTGTGCCTCTGCAAATATCGCCTGCTTTTGCGCATCGTCCAGTTCTTCCTTATACTTTAATTCGATACCTTCAAACGCATTATCAACCGCATTAACAGTCTGCTCAAACTGAATTACATTCATACGAGCAACTAAATCCTTATTCTCGTAATACAGTCGCTTCTCCATTGCGCTCTCGAATTCCGGTTCTTCTTCCGCTTTTTCCGGTGCCGGTTGTTGCGATAACGCTTGATTCTGTCTCTCAAGCTCTGCCGCTCTTGAAGCCTTTTCGGTTATTAGTTGCTGTGCTTCAATATACGCTTTTTCTAAATCTTCCGTAGTCTTATACTTTCCTGCGTACAACTTTGGTTCATCAGCTTGTTCTTCGTCTTTTTCTTCGAGTTCTTCTTCTTCATCATTTAACATTTTATCTTCAAACTCTTTGTCCATTTATCTTGTCCTCCATTTTTTTGATTGCTTCTAACTTCTCATCCGGCAACTTCTGGATTTTGTTGTACGACATGATTTCACCTTGAATCAATCGTACATCAGAAATATCTTTCGTAACTCCTACATCCCGTAATCTATTCAGGCATACCTTCTTCTTAGCCTCCAACTCCGGTATTACTAACTGCTCCCACAGGGTTGCTAGTGCCTCCCATTGCTCCTGGCGGTTGTCCCTGCGCATTTGGTTGTCCTCCTCCTTGTATTTGCGCTTGTGCTGCTTGTTGTTGAGCTATCATTGCAAGTTTTTGTTTCAATTCTTCCTCGGTTCCGATATAGCTTTCAATATCTTCTACATCAAACGCCGATAACAAATCCGCTGTTACACGATATACCTTCAACATATCGGTTGCCACTAGCGGATTCTGCATCAATGTCTGATACTTGAACATTGCATCCTGCCGTTTCGACTGCTTGTCGGAATTCGCCAGTGAACCCTGCGGTATAATACGCCACGGCATTTTTAATTCATCAGCAGTAACTTGCATTGCCTTTAACTCTTCTTCTGTTGAGAATTGATAAAGCAAACCTAATACCTGTTCAGCAAGCTCAATATATGACCTCTGAAGCCTAGTTATTACGTCATTGATTCTAAGATTGCCTTTAGCTGCCACAATTGATACTTCGCGTGCTGTGTGGTTACTGCCATCCATTGATTTCCCTGCCGCAATATCGTTGATTGGAGAAGCACGTTCACTCCATTCCTTTGCCTGCATTTCAATATCAACACCTGGTATCTGTGGATTGATTATAAACTCTGTTAATTCATCAGCAGAACCTACGTCAATTACATTACCAGGGAATACCTTGATTGCGTCTGTTTCTGTTTGTGAACCATTAATTCGTTTGAATACTTTTGATATTGCTAGACTAGTAGCATCGACTCGCTGGTTGTGGATTGCATTGATTTCCGATTGACAATGCTCTAGGATTTGGGGGAGTGTTCTACCAAAATGCCGCTGTGAAGGTCTTATAAACGGTCTGAATGGAATATAAAATCGCTTACCATGCCAATATGGATACTCCATTGCTGATAAAAGCGTTCCAGTGTACGATTCAATAGCAAATATACAATCTTTTGTCGGCTTACCCTTTTCGACTTCGTGTTTCATAATGACTTCCCATACCCAGAATTCCTCTGTTGGTACGGTATCAATATCTTCACGTTCATTCGCTGCTCCAGCATCATAATCCGAAGGAGACTGTTGTTCACTATCCGTCTTTTCGAGTATTGATTTTACTGCCTCAGAATCATACTTGCCTTTAAGTACTCTGTCTTGCATATCGCTTTTTGTAAGGCGTACTCTATCACCAACCAGAATAGCCTCTCCAGGATCCTTTGCAGTAAGAGGATATATAACATAATTGCGTATATCGACAGTTTCAATTTTTGGGCCTCTATATGCAATTGTTTCTTTTTCAACTTCCTGTCCATATCCATATTCAGTATCAATTTCCTTCGTTATACGCTTATCATCACGCCATGTAACTTTTGCTATGCCAATTGGTTGCATAAGTGCATTTAAATGGATTTTATCGCATTCATTCTGAATATCCATTGCATTTGCAAGAATATCCTGTAATAAATCCTCTACTCGTTGCGCAGCGTCTTTAGATTTAATATCGCCAAATACTGATAAAGGCCGAACAAGAACATAAGGATTAGCACTAAATATGGTATCGTTAATCGAGGAATGCCATGTATCAACATGGCTTTGTATCAAGGGTACATTAACGTTGGAACAATCTGCCCAGGGGAACGATTTGCCATCCATCTTAGACTCATACATATCCTGCCATTTATCGACGTTGACAAGCATTGTACTCATTGCATTACGCGCAGTATCAATCCTGGTCTTAATTAAACTACCAAGTTCCTGTCTTTCATCGGCTGATAATTTTAACTTCCCATCAGATATTTCGGGTTCGCGTCTGATTTCATCTTCATTAATCATTATTCATGCCCCTTAAAACTTCGTTGTATTCTATTATACTGTCTATCAACTTACTATTGCCACATTGTTCTTTGATATAGGCTTGCAACGCCTTTGTATCCTTTGGCAAACAAGCCCCTCCATAGCCCCTATAGCCCTTGTGCAGTACCTCGAAGTGAGTAATCCCATTACTGCCAATTCTAGGGTCTGTAGCAAGGACTCGTAACGCTTCTTGCGACATTCCGCAATCATAGAGAATATTAGCGAATATTACCTTCATGGAATAGAATGTATTTGTCGCCAACTTAACAAGTTCAGCTTGTTTTGCCGGAAGATTGTAAAAATCTTGCATACCATTAGTCTTTTCAGCGTCTACTGGTAATTTACCCTCTGGCCATCCGAATATTTCAGGCCGAGGTGGATTTTTTACATCTTCATATGCCGATAATTCGCTCAAAAACTCAGGGGAATAACCAATATCATGCTGTGGGAACATCTTTTGCAGTTCATCAGTTGTTCCGGGATTCATAGTTGACTTGATAATTACACTTTTCTTGCCTTCAAGCCTGCCTATTGCATTGAATAATGACGATGTATCTAACTTTTTGCCATCCGAATGCGTTGATGTGCATATAAATACAAGTTCCGTATTCTCATTTAACCGCTTTAAATCATCTTCGGAGGTATCAGACTTAATATCATAGCCAAAAACAGTATGTCCAAGGCCTTTATTGTACTTTTCAAGTGCTTGTCCGACTACTCCTAATCCGATAATTCCTACATTCAATGTATTTTCCTCCACCATTCGATAGTTTTACGTATTCCTTCTCTAAATCCGATCTTTGGATCCCATTCTAACTGCTGTTTTGCCAATGAAATATCAGGTCTGCGCACAACAGGGTCGTCTGGTGTTATTTTGGCTATGTTTTTTAACTCAATTTCGTGGTCTGTTATATTCATCTGCTCGATAATCTCGTCAATTACTACATTTACGCTTAATTCTGTATGTGGATTTCCTATATTTATAGGTGTATGCACTAAGTCTTCTTTCGTTCCCATCAAATATAGTGCTTCTACTGTATCATCGACATAACAGAATGACCGTGTTTGTTCGCCGTCACCATGAATTATGATTGGTTTATTTTCAAACAGCGAATTTATGGTTTCCGGTATTAATCGTCCGTCATTTTGACGCATATTCGGCCCGTAAGTGTTAAATATCCTCGCAATTCGTGTATCAATGCCCAAGGTTCGATAAAATGCCATTGTCAACGCTTCGGCATAGCGTTTTCCCTCATCATAACAACTTCTAAGCCCTATACAATCGACATTTCCGGTATAATCTTCGCATTGTGGATGTCTTTCAGGGTTACCATACACTTCAGAGGTACTTGCAAGTACAAATCTCCGTGGATTATTGCTTAAAATCTCATATGTTACTTCAGAACATGTACGCAATGATTCAATTGGATTCTTCAAGTAGTCTTTTGGTGAAGGCAATGCTGCAAGATTATATATTAAATCAACTTCATATCTTATTTCTGAATTAAAAACCATTGTACCATTTACAAGATGAGGTTTTAAATTGTGAAGTGACCCTGTTGACAGATTATCTGATATATAAACCTCCCAACCTTCTTTCACAAACCTTTTTGCTAAATGACTGCCTATAAACCCTGCGCCACCTACTATGCAGACTTTTGCCACTTTACGCCCTCCTATTAGACTTCCTTTAAGATTAATGCTGTGTAAGCCGGTATTTCATATAATCCTGCGGCATAATTGGTTCCATCATAATCTACGAATTGTTTTGCGAGAGATACAATATACGGGGTAGCCTCATAATTCATATAAACCATCCCTTGAGTAAATACTCTTGAGTATCGCCTAATATTTACATCAGGTTGAACAAATGCCGCGCTTGGTTCACCAATATCGAAGTCATATTCAGCGTCCCAATCAACAGACCAATCACCTGCGACATTAAACGCCCGATTTGATTGATCGGCTGGAACAACGAGCATATACGAAGCAAGGCAAAGCCTTTTCTTAGAAGCGAAGTTTGTTGCCGTTGATTTTAATCCATTCTGAGACAGCCAAACATTCAGGGGATCGTCTCTTAAAGATGTAAGCCGAGTCCTGTATAGCCAGGAAGTTTGATAATCGCAATCTGTACCCGTCCAGCCACCCATGAAACCCTGTTCATAGCATGTTCCATCAAACAGAGTTCTCATATAAGCGTAAGGTGTGTATTCTGTATGTGTTGACAACAAGGTTGTGTGATGCAACTCTCCGCCACAGTTGCCAAATACTTCATATCCTTCAGCTTTTAAACCATTTACAACAATTGCAATCGCTGTTTGCCATGCTGTATAGAAAGCATCCGCAGAAGCAAACCCATCAGGAATATATGCCGGAGTATAAGCATATTTCATACCTTCTGGTATCAGATAATCAAGACATACACCGTCCCAACCTTCACCTGTCATTCTTGATAAAGCAGCCGCTAGAAACGCATTGGCATAGGCTTCTGTTACAGTACACCAGTTTGTATTAGCATCTTCAGTTACAATATCGCCGGAGACCTTGAGATACCAATCATTGGAAGTTAAATCAGCATGTGTAATAGGATTCTGAGCGCAAAGTGCAGTATCGCCGTCTGTATCCCAATCCTTACCAAAAAGCATGAAATGACGGTACAATTTAATATTAGGATTATACGCTTTAATATCTGATGCAACTAATCTTGTTAGCACATCCTTCTTCCTTCGTTCGGAGACATTGAAGAATGTTCTCCTTGAAATAAGTTCAATATCGGCTGCCGTTTGTATTCCGTTATCGTCCCATGAATTATATCCATGCCTTTTCACAGTAAGCGAAGTTTGTGCTACAACAACCGGGTCGGCAACAACAACATTGCCCATGTCCGGCGTGTGCAAATAACTATCTGTAACAGCATCAATATCTTTTGAGCAAGTCCATAATCCATTAATAAGTGTCAAATCATCTTTACTAAATGTTTGTCCGCAAATATCGCAATAAGCCTTTTGAGTATTTTTACGTTTACGCATGAGTATTTACCTCGTAATTACATTATATGTTCTCGTATCTCTTCCTAACCTAACCTCTTTCAGAATCGTTGCAGGACATAGAACGGCTTCGCTCATTAAATGCCGTTGATATTGCTCTGGATAAAAATCACCAATATCTAGCATTTCAGAGATTGCATAGTCAAACCACATATTAGCCTGTCTATTCCTCTCACTCATTGATTTTATCTTAGCTATCTCAAGCAATTCAACGTAAAACATTCGTACCAACATTTTCTTTACATGAGAAATATCAAAATTCGGTCTATTGCGAATAAACTCCTGCCGTTCCTGTTCCTCCCTCTCTCTATCTGCATCAGTTGATATTATCCTCTTAAAGTATCCTTTTGGCATGTATTAGTATCCTGTAGTAATAAGTTCATTCCACCATTTAAAGACTTCTGGATTACTTCTCCAAAAATCAACTATCCCATAACTTCCGATATTGCAACAATCTTCTTCATTTATTTTGCCATCACATGATTGCTCTTGGAACCATATTATGCCATGAATTACTTCATGTAGAAATCTGCATGCAATTGCACAAGGTGGAGCATCTTTGTAAATTCTTATTATGAAAAGGCTGAAATCAATTTGTGCCACTGCATTTGCAGAACGATTAAATTCCAAACCTTCCCATATAACTTTATAATCAAAAGCACCTATGCGAACTTTATCTGGTCTATTTTCCAATTCATCCTCCTAGTATCCTGCAATTTGTTCAATCCACCACTTCAGCACTTCAGGGTTGCTTCTAAAAAAATCAATCATCCCATGACTTGACATATTACAACAATCTTCCAATGAAACCATGTCCATTTTATCGGAATTGCCTTGAAACTCAATTATCCCATGCATAACTTCATGCATGAGTCTTGCTGCAATCGCCGTCCCTGGGCCAGTATCAAATACTCTAATTACAAAGTTTTCATAGTCAATTTGTGCGGCTAGTCCCGTCGATACTTTCCAAGCTGTCCCTTCGTAAATAATAGAATAATCATCTGAATTGATTCGTACTTTATCAGGTCTATCTACCATTAATCCTCCTAGTATCCTGTAATTTGGTTCGATCTTGGTTTATTGCGTTTCCTACGTCTACCATCTTCGCCATCGTAGCTATCATCCATTTTCTGCGGACGGTAGAGACTGCCAACTACATATTCGAGCGCATTGATAATATGGCTCCATGCGTTTTTCTCGCATTCAAGTTTATTGGTATATGTCACTGTAGTAGAACCGTATTGCCTGAACTTGTATGCGCCTTGAAGCCCTTCAATTATCATTGTACAACTGGGGTCAATCAATATCTTCGGACGTCCTCCAATCGTCCTTGTCAAAATATCGTTCATTGACGCTTGCCTAGCCTGAAATGTCATAGGCCCCGCAACCGGGAATACCTTCTTTAATCGCATAATCTCAAAAGCCGTCCGTTCATCGGTTTGCGCTCTTTGTGTACCGGCAGGGTCGGCGTAATCCCACCAGTCATGCCGTTCAAACCGTACCAATTCATTGCCGAGAATAATAACTGGCTCCAATAACTGGTCTATGCTCTGTGCCTTTTGTTCGCCTCTACCGTCCCATGTCACTAATTCCCTGAGAACATTCAGGCGACCCATACTATCCATCTGACACCATACACAAGCAGGTTGCAAGCCAAAGTCCCAACCTCGGTACATAGCCTTATCTTTAAGAATCATCAACGGTTCTTTAGCAACGTGAATATCACGATTAAAATCAGCATAGATAGGCATACCTTCGGCAATCGTCCAGTCAATTTCATATTCTCTTTTCCATTGACGTTCCGGCAACCCGACCTTCGCTTTTGCCAGCCATTCAGGCGTCCGCTTATCCTCATCAGCCGTATAATGACACCGTACTACCAATATCCCGCTTTTAGATGTCCGAGTCTCAATACCTATCATTTATCTCCCTTGTAATTAGGATTGTTCGGGCCGGGGTTCCACAATATGCCTTTTTTCAGTTCATCTACATTGCAATTCCAAGATACACCGGATAGAAACATCGGGCTATCCCATAGTTTCAATTCATCTTTCTCATATACATCAGTACCGTTCCGGTCTTTCCCTAGTGGCTTCGGTTTTTCTCTTGCTTCTTCAAACGCAGTCTTGCAACCATTTGAACCGCGATGGGATTGTCCGAGAAGGTCTAATCCATCGAAGAAAAGAGAATTCGACTTTTCTTTTGCAACTTCGATCACAGGTTTGAATGTGATGTTATTGGCTAGTTGTTCTCCGATCAATCCTATTAGCGATTTGCCATAAAAAGGAGCGTTCGAGGTCTGAGTTAGCACATATTCGTATCGGTGCTTTTCAATGTTTTCAATACGTTTGTTTAGGCAATCAATCTTACTTTCTAATTCTGACTGTTTATCCAACATACTATGCGAAACAACATAAATAGGCTCATGAGAATTAATTGCTGGTTCTGTTGATACTGCCGCCATCTTCTCTTCGTTTAACAATCGAACGGCCTTTTCAAGGCATGTATCACACAAAGATACACCAGATTCGGTTTCAGTACTGCATCCTAAACAATTCCATTTTCCTCTTGCCATACCGTCCTCCTTTTTATATCTGTAATAACTAGTTATTTCTAAAATGTATTTCAAAAAATAAAAAAACAAAATCAATCGTAAATTAGATCGTGCATATATGCACCTAGATTAGCAGTTGATACAAGGTCGATATGGCCACCTCCCTCGATTGTCGGCTTAAATGCTCCATAAGAAGATTCCGCTTTATCCCAAAATGCAAACTCGTCACAAAATACGTTAGATGCTGTATACTGGCGCAACTGGTCTGCACCGGACGCAATCGCCTGAATATAGGAACCTGTCTCCTGGCACTCAAGCCGTGTATAACCATTCTCAAACTTACCATGCGCGGTAAGAGTAGGCTTATTAGGCCATATATCATCCGGTATCCGTGAATAAACTCCAAGTATCCTCTGATTACCCAATAGATACGCCGATGTCTCCAACTTACGCGAACCTATGAAATTAGCATGGTTCTTTACGGTCATTGTATCATACAAATATTCCATCAGCATCCACCACGTTACCAGCATCCTCCGGCTTTTCTCCAGCGCAAATATCTGCGTGCCCTGCCTAATCTCACTCAAATACCGGATATACGCCTTATCAGGAAACGGCCGTATCTCTCCTTTCGCCTCATCCAACGTGCTAACAGCCTTAATCATAAACTCATAAGAAGATTCAAACGGACTCTTTGCTACACTCTGCTTCATCTGCTTCGCAGCCATCAACCGCAAATCAAATACACTTTCTATCCTACTCTCACCAGGCATCTTAGCTAACATACTGTCCATTAATACACACCTTCTTATAACAATAATATCAAGTTATTTCTAACTTATATTTTAAAAAATAAAAATCATTCGTGAAAAGCCACCAGGATTCGATTCTACAACATTAATGTATAAGTACTCCAAAAACATGCCGGAAGCCCTTTCCTGCTCAAATAAACCCTGTTTCTGGCCGTTTTAACAAAAGTATTAAAGTTCAGATGGAATAACCGGTACCCGCTCGGAATCAGACCCCCCCTTCGCCCTGGGTGTGTACCCCCTCCCCGTCGCTAACTAATGCCAGCCGGTCAGAGATAGACTGTTTGATACGATCAGCCAGCGCAGAATCATGCACACATTCATCAATGACTGCAATGACTGTGTTGATGGTAATGGATATGAACTCGTGAACTTGCTCAATGCGTATGGTTGTTTCGGTAGGAGCATCTAGGCCAAGCAGCTTGCTCTTGTACCCGCCAGCTTTCAACGCAACGCCAACCGCACTACAGCTACCCTCTTCAATCTTAGGCGATAGGTGGGTAAGGTACTTGTCAATCCGCATAACCTCAACATTGCGGATATCCGTTTTATCGGCTAGTATCTGTTGTCTGCATCGTTCGGATATCCTCTTGAGCATAGTTTCCACATATTCTGAAGCTAAACTGAGATTCTTTGCAATTTCATCTGCTGAATAGCCTTTCAATAATTCCTCTTTTACGGCTAATTCATCGAGATACTTCTGAGTTTGTATATCTAAAGGCTGAGATTCTTTACATATTCCACGCTCATTTTTTAATTCTTTACGAATATCTGCTCGTGATTTAACATCAGAACCAGTAACAAAACTCATTTTTGATGATTTCCTTTGCGCGTATGCGTTATATTATTTATAGGTACATATAATAAATACTACTATAGGGAATAGGGAAATCTCACTCATCATCATCATATTAATAATATCCCTATAATCCCTTCTTCTTCTTCTCTTCTTCTTCTCTCTCTTTTAGCATACAGGAAATAAATAAAAAGTCAAGATAATAATTAATAAATTGTTAACTTGAGACTAAAAACGGCCTCAGAATGTGTCTAAACATTCACGAACATATCTTAGAATAAACATGGTATTATGCGTAAAAATGGCTATAATGATATTGTAAGTTAATCACGAAGCGGAGGAATTGAACAATGGAAAAAAAACTCAGAAACGGCATGACGCCTACACAGTTTTATGTATTGACTGTATTGCTCAGACTATCCGGCGAATCAACAGTTGAAATGGACTTGCTAACAGAGGACGAAACATTAGTTGGGATGATATTGGCTAATGTGGATTATGCCCAGCTGCTCGATTATGTCAACGAGAACTATTAAACCATTATCAAATAGGAGGATTAGTATCATGGCATGGACTAAACAACAGACAGAGGAAGCAAAATTATCACTCAAGCGTGACTATGGATTAAAAAGAAATGCAAAGATATACGTCAAATGTACCCACTACAGCAAATCGGGAATGATGCGTACATACGATGTATATATCATTCATCGCAAGGAATTGCTTAGAATCACGCATAGCGTATGCCAGGCGTGCGGGTACACATACAACCGCAACCACGACGGCTTGCAGATAGGCGGTACAGGTTTTTCAGGTGATTGTGATATTGCCTATTCATTAAGCTATGCGCTCTTCAAGAGTACGAAAAATCTTATCAACTATCAATCTATCTAATGTCGAAACCTACATCCGGGTAGGTATGCCGGACATGGCAAGCCGGTACTGATGAGACAGCCAGAAGGAGAATAAACAATGAAAAAAGAAGATGCTTTAAAAGTGTGGCAGGGAATACCTGCCAATCAGCCTATCTTAAAGAAAATGAAACCGATCCGATACAAAACTACCGGCAGCCGCTATGGCGCTTGTGGAATAAGGATTGACGGAACGCCCGAATTCATAGAAGCGGTACTATCAAACCTTAAGGACTTGCTACCAGGCGAAAACCAAAGCACACGCCTAGAATTGGCATGGAATGAAGTTAAATCAACGGAGATCAACGGCCAGACAAAAACATTCGACAATGCGGAATGTAATGCCCAGGTTTGCTACATCAGACTGCACGAGAGAGGAGAAGAAGGAAAGATTTTGCATATGCTTACACACGGAAACATGAAAGGAGTGAGAGAGCATCAAGCTAAGATGCTAGAAGAAGCATTCGGATAAGACCTCCGAGCCGAGGGGGTTCTAACCAGCCCCCGAAGCCCGCAGGTTTGTGCGGAAAATAAATGAGGAGGATTAGGGATTATGAAACAGCATAGAAATTGGCCGGAGGTTGGCGGCGAACAATTCACCGACGAACACGCTGGAGATTTTTCTTTGAAAGATTTTGCTTATATC